>Ga0210384_10007222_pt1 | contig 11726 bp, 17 predicted proteins | sample IncBWH2MmetaG_FD_160574 | JGI IMG/M metagenome (GOLD analysis project Ga0210384, IMG submission 160574) | Forest soil microbial communities from Barre Woods Harvard Forest LTER site, Petersham, Massachusetts, United States - Inc-BW-H-2-M | ecosystem: Environmental > Terrestrial > Soil >...
GTTCTTCCGATGGCACGCACGGCTCCATCTTCACCGATGGTGCGGGCACCATCTGGGTTAAGGGAGCGCTTAAGGACGAGTTCGCTCGTGCCATGGCGGCTGCCGGAATCCGGGACCTCACTGGCGGAACGCGCATCATCATGATGAGTGCTGGCGAAAAGGCCAGCAACCGTCCGGGATTCAGTGCCACTAAGCTTTACCAGGTGACGCTGTACCCGCCGCAGGGTGGCACTCCCGCTCAGGTTCAGGTCGAGGTTCCGGTAGCAGCCCCGCAGGCTGCTCCGCTCCCTACGGCTCCGCCTGTGGCGGCTGCTCCGGCTCCTGTTCCTTCTGCTCCGGTGGCTCCGCAGACTTTTGCACCTGCCCCGCCTGTACCTGTTGCTAGCGCTCCGTTTGCGCCGGGTCCGGACAGTAACCTGACTGAGGCCCAGCAGCTCATGCTGGCCAAGCTCAACGGCGGTCAGTAACAAGTAACGGTGAGGGATTCCGGGCGTGCCAGGACCGGATGTAAAAGACAGTGGCTTAATACCGTGTCCCTCACCCCTTAGGGGGAATATGAAAGTATCTGACGGCGTTATAGCTCACCTGATAGTCTGGTCCACGGTGGCCCTCCTGATTCTGGGGGCGGGCATCGCAGGCTGGACTGAAGACTGGTGGTGGCTACTGCTAGGAATTCCTTACGCAATCATCTGCTTCTGGGCTTACACGTGGGGACGTAACATCCAATGAGAACGGACATGCCTGAAGGTTCAACAGGTATCTACTCGCTTACGGTAGACGTTACTTCTTACGGTGCTTCTGCACTGGAAATCGAAGACGAAATTAATCACAGGCTCCGGGACTTGTCCGTGAACGCTTGCGTAGAAGACGTTTCCATCACCTTCGCGGACGATTAAGGAACGCAGTGGACGCGCGTTATGCTCCCGGAGTCGTCCATGGACGACTTGACGGGGATGACATCAGGCTTAGCGTTGAGGGCCTAGACTGGCAGATGGGGGAGATAGTAACTGCGTTCAAGCAGCTTACTGCGCTCCCTCAAAAGACGCGCGATGACAGCGGAGAGCTTACTCTTCCTTGTACATGGGCAGTTGTAAGCCAACTAGCTAACGCACTGCCTGCACGTGGACACGTGTGGCAGCCTGACCAGGCACTTACCCAGTGGATATTTGATGAGGTAGTTCGTCGCGGGACTACTGAAGGTGCGCTTAAGGCTTCGTTCGAAGGTGAACGTATACCTATGCCGCACCAGGAGGCAGGTGCTTTCGTAGGTGCTATGAATCGTCGGTTCTTTTTTGCTGACGATATGGGTACTGGGAAAACGTGCACTGCTCTCCTTACGCTAGCGGAGATGCGCGAACAAGGTATTGACCCGTTTCCTGCTATCGTGGTGTGCCCTGCTTCTGTGGTAGACCCGTGGCTGGAAGAGCTAGAAGAATGCTTCCCTAGCTGGTCAAAGGCCGCGTATCGCGGGGGTAACAGGCGAAAGCTTAGCAGTCGCTACAACATCTACGTCATGTCTTATGACGTGTTCCGGGCTGACATGAACATCCCGCACCTAGCGTGGTGTGAGTGTGACCCTCCTAAGTCAGTGCGCTGGACTAAGAACCGTGACCTTAAGTTCGTTGCGGGTTTCCCTGACAGGTGTAAGCACTGCGGTAAAGCGTATCTTCCTGAAGAGGAAGACAAGAACAGTAAGCAGCTTCCACCTCTTCTGATGCACTTGACACCTAAGAGCATAGTCATCGATGAGGCACACTCGCTGTGCAACACCACTACCAAGCAATCAGTAGCGGCAGGTCGTATCGCTAAGGTAGTGGACAACGCTATCTTGATGTCAGGAACTCCTATTACGCGGGACATCAGGGGTTTTTGGCGTGGGTTGACAATCATCGACACTCGCTCGTTCCCGAACCAGGACCGTTACAAGGAACGCTACGCGGATTTCGTGGCAACTGATTACCAGGATATCGTCAGCGGACTTAGTCCTCATACTAAGGAAGAGTTCTATACGCTGATGCAGGGCACGATGCGGCGCGTGTCCAAAACTGATGTTCTTACAGACCTTCCGCCCAAGGCGTATTCAACGCGAGTAGTGGACATTCCGCCAGCATGGCGTGCTGCTTACGATGAGATGGCCAAGGACATGATTGCGCATTTGCCGGACTCTGATGAGCCGTTGCCAGTGATGTCTACGCTAGCGCAGATGCAGCGGTTGTCTCAGCTAGCAAGTGCCGCATGCGACGTTACGATTACTGAAGAGCTAGACGACCGCCCTAAGAGCGAAACCTTCGGTTTGATGATTCCCAAGGTCCACGTTGACATGAAGGAACCATCTTGGAAGGTAGACGTGCTGATGGAAATCCTGGACGACAGTCAGGGCAGTCCCATTGTCACGTTCAGTCCTCATCGTCAGCTCATGGAACTAGCTGGTAAGCGCGCTGAGCGCGAGGGTTATCGTGTGGCATACATCGTAGGTGGACAGACCCAGAAGCAGCGCACGGCTGCTCGTCAGGGCTTCCAAGACGGTCAGTTTGACCTGATGTGCGTGACTACTCAGGCTGGCGGCGTGGGTATTACCCTAACTAAATCACATACTGCGGTGTTCCTGGAGCGCCCATGGGCTTACTGGCAGGCCGCACAGTCTGAGGACCGACTACATAGAAGAGGCCAGCTAGAACCTGTGAACATCATCGACGTGGTGGCCCGAAATACTATCGAGTCCAAGGTGCGAATGGCCTTGAAGGAAAAGGCACAGAACCTTAGCGAACTAATTCAGGACCCACGCATTGTGCGCGAATTGCTTGGTGGGGAGCCGCTACATGTCAATTAGGTCCGAACTAGTACTGTGTGAGGTCCTGTGTGACACCTGAGCGTGTGATTAAGAATCCTGACCTTATTAGGGTAGCTTTTGCAGGAACTCCTCCTGCGGGTAGGAAATTGTCGTCCCTTGCAGCTGAAGCGGCTTTTCGCCTAACAGTTAAAGAACAGCAAGGTACGTGTGCATATCAGGAATGGAAGGGGGCACTTAGTCCACACGATGTTATGTGCGCAAATAAGCACCTTTGTTCTCCACGGCCCTCTGTACTGCAAAGACGACAAGGACTGTGTAGTCAATGTATACGGACCCCTTCAGACGTTTTTTACGTCGTGCGTAATCCGTACACTCAGATAGTCAAATTCGGTATAACTAGCGGGAACGGTTCCGATAGGCTAAATACGCATAAGCGTGACGGTTTTACCGAAATTGTATATATTCACAAGAACTTTTCGCGTGCACGCCAACTAGAAGACACCATGAAAATACTTTTGCGGAATTGCGGATTTCAACCTATTCGCGGTCATGAGTACTTTCGAGATAATGCACTACCATTTATACGTAGTATTTTGCCTGTACAAGGAGTATTTTTGTGACAACTAGATATCTTGGTATCGATGTAGGGCCATCCACTGGCCTAGTCTGGGGTCACAAGGGTGATAATGACAAGCCCGCGATAGACGGAATCGTACAATGTCACGCCTCTACTGTCGAGTTTCAGGTACGCAGTCTTATGCGCTTGTTCCCTAAGGATGAATGGTTCATTCAAGGCGAGAAGTTCGTAGCAGGTCGTGGCGCGGGTGGTAAAGGCAAGGATGCAGAAGTAGCCAGGTTCGTGCTCAACATGGTTGAGGCTTACTTCGCACACACTCCAGGGTGCACATGGCATGCGCGACCTGCCGCTATGATGAAGCCCTGGCTTACTACCAACCGGCTTAAGGCTGTGCAATTCCCGCTCGGTCCTAAGTTTAAGGACGCCAGGGACGCCCTCGGGCACATGCTGTTCACCGCCGTTCGCGACGGCGGTTGCAAGGACCCACTCTACTAGGAGTAAGAATGCCGCGTTTCGTAGAGCCTGAAGTCTTCCTTATTGCCCAGCCTGAGGTGGACTACGATGAGGTTGCTCGCTACCTAGAACTTGTAGGTGGCGAAAACTGGATGGATACTCTTTATGAGTTCGGTTCAGATGCTGAGGACTTGGTGGAGTTCGGTGGTCGTCTTTGCTACCGTTCCTTCGAGCCAGGACTTAACCCTAACGTCACCAAGGTACGCACCGACAAGGCTGAGTACTTCAAGAACATCCTCAAGAGCGGTCACGGCAGCGTGGTTGAGCACGCTAATTTCTCATTCGCCTTGCACAACGTAAGCCGTGTTTTCACTCACGAGCTTGTCCGGCATCGCGCTGGCTGCGCTATCAGCCAGGAGTCAATGCGATTCGTTCGCCTAACAGACATCCCGTTCTGGCTGCCGCAATGGGCTAAGGACGACCCTGAGCTGTACGAGGAATCTCTTCAGGTCCTGCACATGCTGGAAAAGCACCAGAAGTGGATGGCCGAGCACTTCAAGCTGGACGATGATGGGGTTCCATTCCACGAGAAGAAGGCTAAGACCTCGTTCATGCGGCGTTTTGCGCCTGATGGTGTAGCCACTTCTCTTCTCTGGACAGCCAACATCCGTACGCTCAGGCACGTTATTGAGGTTCGCACAGCGGCAGGAGCTGAAGAGGAAATTCGCCTGGTATTCGATGCCATCGCGAAAACCATGAAGACAGAAGTCCCTAAGCTAATGCAAGACTTTACCCGTGAGGAAAATGGCGAGTGGATTCCGGCTCATCGTAAGGTGTAGACTAATGACACTATGACGTACAAGCTCTGGACCCCTGATGAAGAAGCTCATCTGCATTCGCTGGTGAGTGCGGGGCTTACGGTGCCCGAAGTGGCGCAAAAACTAGGACGTACAACGAATTCGGTGTACCATCGGACAACTAAGCTGGGACTGCACTTGACGCTAGGTCCCGTGCCTGAGTATCTGAATGGTCAACGAGTAATAGCAGCGCTGTTGCCCGATGGTCCCGGAGGTTTGAAGGTAATCCTAGAGTGCCCTGATTGCGGGAACGAAAATACACGCTTGCTATCTTCCGTTAAACTAGCAAAAAGCAAGTGCTGTATTGCATGTAGTCCCGTCCGCAAGCGTGTTGCTAATCCGCCACGGTGGCAGGAGGGCACGCTAGTAGGCCACTTCAGGGTAATCAAATACCTTAGGCACTTTAAGGGTGGGCACGAATACCTAGTGCAGGACACTAGGTGTGGATGTGAACGGAAAATTACTAGTGTCCCTAAACGACCGTTCCAGGGACTACTTTCACTCTGTCCTTGTCCTGTTAGGCTTAAGGAATCGGATGGGTACATTACCTGGCAATGGCGAGGTCCTAAAGGTGACCTAGTTAAGGTAGGAGAACATCGCCTAGTACTGATGCGCGTTCTAGGGCGTGAGCTGTTGCCTCACGAATCACCCCATCACATTAATGGTGTACGTGATGACAATCGCCCTGAAAACCTAGAATTGTGGAGCATCCGTCAACCGCCAGGTCAGCGTGTGGCAGATAAATTGCAGTGGGCTGAAGAATTGTTGCGCCTGTACGCCCCTGAACGTCTTAACGGGGTGAGCTAAAATCGCTAGGGCAACCCCTTCAGCTTTCACCTTCAGGCTATCCTGCGGGTGCCTCGCAATTCTTCCCGGAGTGCAGGCAAATAAGGAAGGTTTCGTAACTTCCAAGAAAAAGGCCCAAATCCTGTGCTTGAAGTGCAGGACTGGCGTAACTATTATCAAGCGGTATCCACCTCCTTATGCTTCGTGCGCTACTGAATCGTGGAAGGATGACCTTAAAGGCGTGATGCGCCGCGTAAGGTGCTGCCTTGAAAGTGGTCACGAAGGTGACCATGAAGATTCGATAATTGGCCTTAACTTCCCGTCTCCTGGCAAGCTGAATGCCCGTGGTGACGGGAATACGAATCGAGCATAAGGAGTTGAACGGAAAGTGTGGATAGCAGCGTGCACCTGCGGCACGGGAATAACGGCAGAGTCGGAAGCTGAGGCTGCCAGCCTCGCTGAGATTCACTTGCTGCGTGCAGCCGTGCCTGGGCCTGGCGATACATGGCAGCATGCCGTGAGCCTGGGAGAAGCCACCAATGCCTGCAAGCTGACTCCGAATTGGGGGGCTGATGCGCCTGCGGCACTCGCACCCAGTACTCAGGCAAGCCGTCCATCTGGTAATGGCGCGAGAACCCTGTCTCCTGCGGACATCATGCGCCAGCTCAAGCGCCAGGAATTGCAGTTCTCCGCAGAAGACGAAGAGTTCGAAGAGCCTAAGGCTCCTGTCCGGGCTAATCCCTACACCGTAGACCCTGACCCTGGTGTAGATGTAGGCTTCCGTAACGAAGGTGCGTACAGGGAGAAGCCAGAAGACTACAGCGGCTGGGGAGGGCCAGGAAGGCCCCCAGAGAACGATGACGATGAGGACTACTCCTACCTATCCATCGACCCTGTAGACGCGCCTACGAGCCTTGACGAGCTTCCTGAGGGCATTATCCTTGGTGGTCAGGTAGGCACGGGGCCTAAGCTACCATTGGTGGAGGACGAGTACGGTCCTGACTACACGCTGGACACGGACACGGTAAAGCCTGTGTGGCCGGGAGACAAGCGACCTGAGGAGGGCTAGTGGAAGCGTATGAGGGTTACCTGTCGTGCGCTAATTGCGCCAAGTCTCTTGAAGATGGCTATCATCCGATAAAGATGGCGGGAGAACGCATACAGTTCGTGTGCACGCCTGAGTGCGGCAGTGAGTGGATGCGCAAGGTAGGTGAAGTATTCACTTGCCATCAATGCGATATTCAATGCCCTGTTACCGAACATCCTTGCATCGAATGGGAAGAGCAGGGGACGCAGCATTTTTGCAGCGAGGACTGCGTGTACGATTACATGATAGCCAATAACGTAACCTTCGCTAATCCTAAGGCACAACCAGATGTGGACGACGCGTGAGCACTACTATAGAAATTGAAGAGCTTACAGGAATAGACCTGGACAGCGCTCCTCCATGCGAATTTTATGCCGTAGCTCAGGGCAAGCCTTGTGGCGAGCCATCTGTAGTACGCTTGCACATTAAGTGCTCTTGCGGTGAAGCAGGTGCCCTGTTCTTGTGTCAGAAATGCCTGGAAATTTTGGAACAGGGTGGGGCACAGTGCCTAATTTGCTTCAGCGGTGACCTTACGTGGGGGGAATCTTGAGTTCTTGGCCGTACTTCATGAAGGGCCGTACGCCCTTCCGGGCACTTAAACCGTTGCAGGGGGACTCGCAGAAGCTTGACCCTGACAATGCGCTAGGCGACCGCCAGGTTTGCACTGAAGCTGAGGCCACATTGGTGTCCAGTAAGGTACTTGGCGTAGACAACCAGCACATGCCAGTCCTGGACATAGACTACAGGGCTGCTCTTGTAGAGTCTTCCACGCCAGGCCATTACCATCTCTACCTCAATCAGCAGTTGGAGTGGAACGACTACAAGAAACTTCTTAAGTGCATGGAACGTTGCGGGTTGCTGCAACCGGGATTCGTCAAGAACAGCATTCGCCGTGGGGCTTCTTTCACCAGGCTGCCAGGAGTAAAGAAAGGCGAGGAACATGCCAGCTAAGCCGTTCACGGGCGGCGTCAGGATTGACCCTGAGAAGCTTAAGGTGTGCCGCGAGGTAGCAGGCATGACTCAGACTGAGCTGGCTCATCGCACGGGCATTTCCGTTGAGAGCATCAGTTCTTACGAACGAGGCATTCGCAGGCCCTCCGGAGCCTACTTCAGGCGATTGTTCATAGCACTAGGCGTAGGGCCTGAAGACTTGCTGACGAACAAAGCAGCTAAACTAGCCATTAAGATGCTGGCAGAACGCCGGAAGCTTAACATGCCAGACCTTGAGGAGCTGTGGGATGAGGATGAGTAGGTCGCAAGCCCTGGAGAACCTTTACCGCTTTGTGTGGGAAGAGATGGAGACTCTGGAGTCCCCGCTTTGCGGTTACTCTTACGTCTCGAACAAGGACATGGATACCCTAGAGCACTTGTGCATGGCCATAGATGAGGCTGAGTATGAGTAACGAGCTGGACGAGATTACCTTTCTGCTTAACGCTAGCATCGATGAAGTGCGCGATGCTGATTACGGTAAGTGGCAGGCAGCAGACCTGGACAACAGCTCAGCCATGAAGGGCTTCACGGGAGAGCCAGAGCTGGCCATAGGCAGCGTTACAGGCTACCGCTGGTGGAAGATGTACCCGACGAAGCAAGATGCGCTCATAGGCGCTTACGGGACCCGCTGGGATGCAGGCCAGGACGTCTACGAAGGTGAGTGCCGCAGGGCGCGACTGTACGGGAAGCTACCTGAGCATAGCGCTCCTGAGCCTACTTGCGGTTGTGGTTTCTGGGCTTTCTGGAAGCCCGCTGACGCTAGCGTAATTGCCGACAGTACGGCCATTACCATTCAAGGCGTGGTAGAAGGTTTTGGCACTGTACTGATTGGCGAGAAGGGCTTTCGCTGCGGTAAAGTGCGCCTTAAGGGCCTCGCGGTAGACAAGGACCATCTCCGTGACATCATGGAGGCAGAGCGCAAGCGGAATTATGGTTACTTCGGGAAGCGTTACAGCGATAAGATAACGGGCTCATGGCGTAAGCCTAATTTCCGGACTGAAGGTGCGGCTAATACGCATGCTCAGATTACAGGACGAAGCCTGGAAGAAGAGGCTAAAATCCCTGAAGACCTAATTGATTGTGCGGTTGCTGAAATTGAGGGAAACCTAGAGCAGCTTTATCCTTCAGTCAAGGTATTCTCCTCCATGAGTACGATGCGCACGTACTTCGGCTACGACAAGAACTACGCCTATGCATCAGGCAGGTACTCAGACGTAGCTGCCATGGGTAAAGTGTGGCTACAGCAAGCGATGGTCAAGTTGGCTACGTTGCGCTGGGACTTGGGTGACAGTTTCTGGGAGACTAATTCCGGCTGGACGGCTGTACGAGAAGTCAGGCGCATGGGGGAACTCGTACACCAGATTATCGATGAGCTGTAATTACTTCCCACTTGCCTTCACGTTGTAAGCCTGAGCACAGTTCTTAGGAGCATTTACGTGCTCAACGAAAGCTCGGAAGTTACTTATGAACGCTCGACCCTTAGCATCCTTCGGCGCGGGGGTGATACTAATCAATTCATTCCAGATTCTAGTCTGGTCGGCTTTGAACTCGTTTCCTGACTGGCAGTTAACCACAGCATCCCTGCGCAGTTCCTGCGTTGTGCTGTACTGCTGACTTACAAGGTATCCGAGTACCCCAGAGATGACTAGCAGTGCAGCACACACCGCACCAAGGACGCGAATCTGTAGTTTGGGCACTCTAGTAGCCGCTGCCACAAGTATGTCAACTTGCCTTTCGGCAGCAAGCATGAAGTTACTCTCAGGCACGCTCGGCTGAGATTCAAGTGGGGGCTGGTTCTCAGGCATCGTTAACTCAATTCAGCAAGGAAGTCTACATAACTAACTTTACTGTTATTCCTTGACTTCCGGAATAGTCCGCAGCTTACGGGTAGCGTCAATTACGTAATCCATGGTGCGCAACAGGACCGCTGCCGCTACTTGCTCGCCTGGATGCACAGGGAATCCAACATCCTGTCCAGGCTCCCAGTTACGGATAATGTACAAGAACTTCTTGAGTTCTTTTTTCTCGTCATCCGTAATCGTGCCATCAATGTAGGATTCCAGTAGCACGTCAATGTGGTGCCTGTCAGGGTCGGGCTGATGAAGAATCATTGCAGCGTCCCGGGAAAAATTAGTCCAGAATACGTCAATTTTTATTTCAAGCTGGCTTAGCGTCTTCTGTATGGGTTCCAGCTTATCTGAGATTATGTTCTTAATCGCTTCACGCTCATGGTCGCGGGATTCAGGCGAGGTACGTGCTTCCAGGGTAGTTATGCGGTCTATAACAGGTTGCGTGTGCTCTGTGAACACGTGCTCAATATGCGCCGTGGTGTTCTTGTCTGACCGTTCACTTCTGCCGTGCAACCATAGAAGTCCCGTGAACATCATGCTCAGGGCGCTTATGAGCACGGGAAGTATCTCTGACAACGCCATCTCTAATACCGCCCTTTGCCTTATGTCTCCCTTAATGGTATCGGATAGTCTTGAAATAGCAGAGTGCTCAAAAACCTTAAGCAAGGAGCGAGACACATGGCTGAACTTTACTGGGCTGCGCACGAGTACGAACTGTCGCCTGCGGCTGAAGACATCGGAGATGTTTACGGTGCTATCGCACAGTCAATGCAGCAGCATGGCTGGGCGGGCGTACAGTATGGTTCTGATGTCCACGGCTACAAGCCGGGAATTGACCTGTTCGCATCTGTTCTTTACCTGTACATCAGCGGCAGCACGTTCTGGCAGGTAATCATGGTGGGCGGGGACGCCAGCGCGGCCCAGGCTCAGCAGGAAATTCAGGCCCTGCAAACTATCATCAACAACCTGGCGTTCCTCTAGGCGTACTGGCCAGGGTAGAGCATGGCGACGACAGTCGATATATCTGTTCCTGCGTTCTGATAAGGCGTGATAGTAGCCGTCTGGCTGTTGTCGTCATACTGGTATGTCCCGGAGAAGAACGTCAAGGGACCGAACTGACTTTCACCACCCATGGGAATTCCGTGCGCCATTACGGACACTGTCCTGCCTGACCAGTCACATGCGAGGTCTACAGGCTGTCCTCCGCTGTTCAGGAGCTGTCCTGGCTGTACGGAGAATGGTGTCGTGAAGTTCACTCGGATGTACTTGTTCAGGATGTTACGCCCTACACTGACTGCCTGAGTGTGGCTTAGCGCGCCACCATTGGTTAGGTCGAGGAAGTATTCGAGACGCCCGTAACGAGCCACAGATTCGGGAATGTCAACTACGGCAGTGTTGTAAGTAGCAGCGGTACCGGTTGAGTTCTCGGAGTTAGACAGCTGGTCAGCTTTCGTCATGTAGTTTATGATTAGCGTGTTGTATGTAGCATTCATGTTACGTGCTACAGGTGATGTGCTTACCAGGTACAAGTCAGGCGGACGACGCGTAGAGTTAAGGTCTGAGCCTAGCGGCTGGTCAACCCTTCGCCATTCACGGCTAAGGTAATTAGCGTGGTCGGATGTTACCGTAGCCAGCGGGTTGCCACTTTGGTCAGTGGGGAATTCCAGGAACTCTAGTCGCCAAGGGCACGCCGGAATGCCTGCGCTGACAGGCGGAATCAATGTCCAGTAAAGGCGTCCTGTTGTGCAAACCAGGTTAAGGAAGTCTGTGATTGTCATGGAACCCGAAGTCTGGGACGGCCCAATGTAAGCTTGCTCCGGATTGTTCTTGGTTGTGGCAGGGATGACAGGCGGGAATAGCCAGCGAAGTCCCCTGTCCAGCGCGAGTTGAAGAGGACGAGCGATATTCCACACATCGTAGAAGCACGTGAAGTTCGTGCCGTACGCACCTGCGCCCGTGGCGTTTATCTGCCACCCTGTAGAACTAGGCGTGGGTTCTGTAGTGTAGCCTTCCCAGATGCACTGACCGCCTCGGAATACCTGAAGGATTCGGCCGGGGTCCATGGCAGTAGTCCTGAAGTCCGGAGGCACAACGAACAGGCACTGAAAAGCACTGGGTCCGCCAGGGATAGTGAAGGTGTAGTTAACCTGGTCTACGTGCCCGTAAGCATTCAGCCACCGAGCATCGCGCGGAACAGGAATTGTTATGATTCCGTCTGCGGTGGTGTCGATAGTATCGGTGATGTCGGGAGAAAAGTAGATATCCCAGCTTCCGTGAGCTACCTGCTTTATGCCTTGCACGATGCAGACTTGCGGGTCCTTTAGCTTAACGGGA
>Ga0210384_10007223_pt1 | contig 11725 bp, 10 predicted proteins | sample IncBWH2MmetaG_FD_160574 | JGI IMG/M metagenome (GOLD analysis project Ga0210384, IMG submission 160574) | Forest soil microbial communities from Barre Woods Harvard Forest LTER site, Petersham, Massachusetts, United States - Inc-BW-H-2-M | ecosystem: Environmental > Terrestrial > Soil >...
GACTCCGGTGCGCCCTGTAGAACTGGCGCTCGGTAAATTGTCCGCGTACTTCTTGATCGGCCTGATCGATATGGCGATGTGCATGGTGATCGGCATCTTCGTCATGGGAGTCCCGTTCAAAGGAAGCCTGGTCTTCATGATTGTCTCGAGTTTCGTTTTTCTATTCGGAGCGCTGTGCACGGGAATTCTGATCTCAGCGGCCACGCGATCGCAGCTCACGGCCTATCAGTTGGGCGCTCTAACCTCGTTTCTGCCGAGCTTCCTGCTTTCCGGATTTATCTACTCGATCCAGAGCATGCCGCCCATCATTCAGGCCATCGCGCTGTTTGTTCCGGCGCGCTACTTCATCAACATCGCCAAAGGTTCGTTTCTCAAAGGGACCGGAATCGCTCTTTTATGGCCCGACTTTCTGCTGCTGTGCGGCTACGGGGCCATGATGTTCTTTTTCACGGCGCGCAAGTTGCGCCAGAAGGTGGCTTGAAATGCGGCAGCGCCTGCGTTCCATTATTCGCAAGGAATTTTTGCAAGCCTTCCGCGATCCGCGCTCGCGCGGCATGTTGATCTTCCCCCCGCTGATTCAGTTGCTGATTTTCGGATACGCAGTGAACCTTGACGTTGATAGCGCACGCATCGCCTGGATGGATCTGGACCGCACACCCGCGAGCCGGGAGCTGCTCTCGGACTTTGAGGGCTCGGGGCGTTTCGCACTTGCGGGCGTACCCACGACCGAAGGTGAAATGCAGAGCATGCTCGATCGCGGGCAGGTGGACGGCGTCATCCGCGTGCTTCCAGGCTTTGGACGCGACGTTGCGCGCGGTCGCGCGACAGGCGTGCAGGTTCTGCTCGACGGCACCAACTCCAACAGCGCCTCGCTGATCTCCGGCTACGCCACTCAGGTGATCGCGCGCTATTCCCTGCAAGCGTCCGGCGAAGTACAGCGCGCGAGGTTGGTCGCCGGCACGACGGCGTCAGGAGGTCCGATGTCGATTCCGGTGCCGCAACTGACGGCGCGCACCCGCGTCTGGTATAACCCCGATCTTCGCAGCCGCAACTATTTCATCCCCGGCGTGGTGGTCAACATCATCACGCTGGTGACGCTTTCGCTCACCGCCATGGCCATCGTGCGCGAAAAAGAGATCGGCACCATGGAGCAATTGATGGTGACGCCTATACGTCCGCTGGAACTGATTCTGGGCAAGACGCTTCCTTTTCTGGTGGTCGGCTATTGGGACCTGGTGCTGGTAGTGGTGGTTGCGCGTGTCCTTTTCCGAGTGCCTTTCAACGGCAGCTTCCTGCTGCTGCTGTTCGCGGCGTTCGTGTTTCTGCTGACCACCTTGGGCGCGGGACTGTTCCTTTCGACGATCTCCCGCACACAGCAGCAGGCCATGATGGGAACGTCCCTTTTCTTCCAGCCGTTTTTTCTGTTGAGCGGCTTCTCATTTCCGATTCGCAATATGCCGGAGGCCGTACAGTGGCTCACCTACCTCAACCCCGTGCGATATTTCATGGAGATCGTGCGCGGGGTGTTTCTGCAAGGCGCCGGTCTGAATACGCTGTGGCCGCAAGTGACGGCGCTCGCGGTATTCGGCGTCGTCATACTATCGCTCAGCGTGCAGCGCTTTCACAAGCAACTCGAATAAGATTTTTCACGCCGTTTCCCCACTAATAGGAGCGAGGATTCCAAACGGAGTGGAGTTGGTGAAGGGACGATCCTAGGCGTCCCGGAATCTACCCCGGCCTGTTTGCTGCAGGCCGGGGAATCTCCTTCCGGGAGGAAAGGAGGCGAAACATGATTACCTTCGTAATCACAATTGCCGCCGTGATAGCAGTCACGGTTACAATTACCGTTCGCATTAAGCGGCGGTAACGAATCCCCGGGGCTGGAAATCCGGCCCCGGACCTCGTCTCAAGTATACACCCACTCTATCGGCCTTGCTACACTCAATTTAGATGGATTCGCGCCGGAATTTTCTGGGCAAAGTTGCGTCCGGGCTCGCTGGGACGCTGGCGGCGGTGCCTGCCCAGGTGCTGGGCGCCAACGACCGCATTCGTGTGGGCCTGATCGGCGCGGGCGACCGCGGGCTGGAGCTGCTCAACCAGATCCGCGCCTGCTCGAACGCCGAGGTGGTGGCGCTGGCCGACATCTACACCAAGCGCCGCGAGAAGGCCGCGAGTTTCGCGCCCTCAGCCGCGATGTTCACCGATTATCGCCGATTGCTCGATGACCGCTCGATCGACGCTGTGGTGATCGGCACGCCGCCGCATCTCCATGCCGAACATTTTTGCTCTTCGCTCGATGCGGCCAAACACGTCTATCTCGAAAAAACGCTAGCCAACACGGTCGAGCACGCCAAGCGCATGCGCACGGCGTATCGAAAAGACAGCGGGAAGCACATAGTCCAGGTCGGGCACCAGTCCTGCTCGTTCGGACAGATGGCGGATGTGAGCCGGTTTCTCGCGCAGCCGGAGCGCATCGGCAAGATCACCGCGGTAGTGATGCGCAATTATCGCAACACGCCGCGCGGTAAGCCGCAGTGGGCGCGCCCGGCGCTGCTGACCGCGGATGTGAATCCGCAAAACATCGCGTGGAACGCTTTCGCGGGCGACACCGCGGCGCGCGAGTTCGATGCCAATCGTTTCATCCACTGGCGCTATTTCTGGGATTACTCGGGCGGCGGCGTTTCGGAAAACATGAGCCAGCAACTGGCGTTCTGGTACAAGGCGCTCAAGCTGCGGATTCCTAGCTCGGCCACCATGAGCGGCGGCGTGTACCTGTGGGACGACGGCCGCGAGACGCCCGATACCATGGACGTGGCGCTGGACCAGCCGGAACAGATGCTGGTGAGCTGGTCCTCCGGTTTCGGCAACAACCAACTGGGTGTGACGGAAGATCTGCTGGGCTCGGGCGGAACGATTTCGCGCGGCAATCAGGTGCGGTACATCCCGCAAAAAGTGAACCGGCCGGACGATCCGGAAATCGTGGGTCGCGCCACGCATCTGCCGCAGGTCCATCTGCAAAACTTCTTCGATTCCGTTCGCGCCGGCGCCGAGCCCAGCTGTCCTTTCGACGTCGGATTTCGCGTCTCGATCGCTTGCCGCATGGCGGTGGAGAGTTATCGCCAGGGCCGCACGGTCCGCTGGGATCCGCGAACGGAAGAGATCGTTTAGCTTCGCGATGGACTTCGGATACACCCAGGAACAGCAGCAGCTTCGCAAAACCATTCGAAAATTCACCGAGGCTGAAATCAAGCCGCACGTGATGGAGTGGGATGAGACGCAGGAATTTCCAACGGAGGTGTTCCGCGAACTCGGGCGCATCGGCGTGCTGGGCGCGGTGTTTCCGGAGGAGCTGGGCGGGGCGGGTTACAGCTACGTCGACTACTCGATTGTGGTCGAGGAGTTGGCGCGCGTGGATCCTTCCATCGCACTGAGCGCGGCCGCGCACGTTTCATTGTGCACCAATCACATTTTCGTGGCGGGCAGCGACGAACAGCGCGAGCGGTATATTCCGAAACTGGCATCGGGCGAGTGGATCGGAAGTTGGGCTCTGACGGAACCCGAATCAGGCTCCGATGCGAGTGGCACGCGGACCAAAGCGGTTCGCGACGGCGATTGCTGGGTGATCGACGGCAGCAAGACCTTCACCACTAACGGGCACTACGCCGATGTGTGCGTGGTGATGGCGGTCACGGACCGCTCGGCCTCCTCGCACGGCATCTCCGCGTTCATCGTCGAAAAAGGTACGCCGGGATTCCGGCTCGGCCGGAAAGAAAACAAGCTGGGTATGCGCTGTTCGCCCACCAGCGAACTGATTTTCACCGGCTGCCGCGTGCCCGCCTCCCAACTGTGCGGCAAGCCGGGCGAGGGGTTCGTCGACAGCCTGCGCATCCTCGACGGTGGCCGCATTTCGATTGCAGCGCTATCGGTGGGCATCGCGCAGGGCGCGTATGAGGCGGCGCTGCACTACTCAAAACAGCGCAAGCAATTCGGCCGCTTCATTTCCGAATTTCAGGCAGTCCAAAATAAGCTAGCCGACATGGCCACCGAAATCGACGCTGCGCGTCTGCTCACTCTGCGCGCCGCCTGGCTGAAGGACAGCGGCGCAAGCGTCAACAAGGAATCGTCGATGGCGAAGCTGTACGCCTCCGAGGCCGCGGTGCGGGCCACCAATGAGGCCGTGCAGATTCACGGTGGCTATGGGTTCATCAAGGATTACCCCGTCGAAAAGTTTTACCGCGACGTGAAGTTGTGCACCATCGGCGAGGGCACCAGCGAAATACAGCGCATGGTGATCGCGCGCCAGTTGCTCAAGAGCGAGCATTCCCATGGATGAGTCCGCGGCGGAGTTAGCGGGAGGATTTCTCGCGGGTAGAGTTCTTGCGGGCGAACAGCGAGCGCTCGCGCGGGCCGCGAGTCTCATCGAAAACGGCCGCGCTGCCGAACTACTGCGGGAGATTGCGCCGCATGCCGGCCGCGCGCTGATTCTCGGCGTCACCGGAGCCCCCGGCGTCGGCAAGAGCACGCTGTGCGACCAGATCATCAAGCTTTTGCGCGCTGAAGGAAAGACGGTGGGTGTGATCGCGGTCGATCCGTCGAGCCCTTATTCGGGCGGCGCAATCCTGGGCGATCGCATACGAATGCAGCAGCATCATGCGGACCCGGGAGTGTTCATTCGTTCGATGGCGACGCGCGGGGTTCCCGGCGGGCTGGCGCGCGCAACTTCGGATTTGGCGACGCTGCTCGATGCCGCTGGGCGCGATGTCGTGATCATCGAAACCGTGGGAGTCGGGCAGGGCGAAATCGATATCGTCCGCTTGGCGCAGGTCACACTGGTTGTGCTTGCACCGGGCGTAGGCGACGACGTGCAGGCCATGAAGGCGGGCGTGATGGAGATCGCCGACGTGTTTGTCATCAACAAGGCCGATATGCCCGGAGTCGAAGCGCTCGAACACGACCTGGTGTCTTGGAATCGAAAGACGCTGCGAACAGTGGCCAGCGAAGGACAGGGCGTGGTGGAGGTGATCGACGCTGCGTGGGCCGCGCGCCACGCCCCTCTCTCGAAGCTCTCGGACGCACGCATCGATCATCTGGGCATCGCGGTGCGTTCGCTAGACCAGGCGCTCAAGTTTTACGAGGGCCAGCTTGGCCTGGACGTCTCGATGCGCGAGACCGTCGCTCAGGAAAGAGTAAACGTCGCGATGCTGCCGCTAGGCGAGCCTTGCATCGAATTGCTGGAGCCGGTTGGGCCAGACTCCGTCATCGCCAAATTTATCGAGAAGCGCGGCGAGGGCTTGCATCACGTCGCGCTGCGCGTGCCGGATTTAGAGGCGGCGGTAGATCGGCTGCGCTCATCGGGTGCCCGCATTTTAAACGAGCCGCGACCCGGCGCCGGCGGGCATCTCTATACTTTTGTGCATCCGTCTTCGACCGGCGGCGTGCTGCTCGAGTTGATACAGGCATGAAACCAAGTATTGGCATTATTGGCGGCAGCGGGTTGTACTCGATGCCCGGATTTGAAGCGCATGAAGAGCGCGAGATCGCTACGCCCTGGGGCGCGCCCTCCGATGTATACATTGTCGGGAAGCTGGCGGGCAAGGAAGTCGCGTTTTTGGCGCGGCACGGGCGCGGCCACCGCATCTCCCCGTCGGAGCTAAACTTCCGCGCAAACATTTACGGGATGAAAGTGCTGGGGGTGGAGCGCATTCTTTCGCTCAGCGCGGTCGGGTCACTTAAGGAAGAGCACCAGCCGCTGGACTTCGTCATTCCCGATCAGTTTGTGGACCGCACGATTGGGCGGGTCTCGACGTTTTTCGGCGAGGGGTTGGTCGCGCACATCAGCTTCGCGCATCCCATCTGCTCCCAACTGGCGCACGTGGCGCACCGCGCCGGCCGCGCCGCGGGCATCACCGCCAAGCTCGGCGGGACGTATCTCTGCATGGAAGGTCCCGCGTTTTCGACGCTGGCTGAATCGAACTTATATCGAAGCTGGGGCATGGATGTGATCGGCATGACCAATTTACAGGAGGCGAAACTAGCCCGCGAAGCCGAGATCTGTTACACCACCATCGCGATGGTGACCGACTATGATTGCTGGCATCCCGATCACGATGCCGTGACCGTCAAAGACATTCTCGCTACGCTGTCGCAGAACGCCGAGAACGCGTGCAAGCTGATCGCCGAGGCGGTGCGGACCATGCCGGAGGAGCGCGACTGCAAATGCGGCCGCGCGCTGGCCCACGCCCTGATCACCGATCGCAAGACGATTCCCGAGGCCACGCGCAAGAAGCTGGAGCTTCTGGTTGGAAAATATCTGTAGCGAGCTGCTCGAATATTGCCTGCGCGGCGAGCCGTGGCCGGACGAGTTGCTCGATCGCGCGCTGGCAGTGGACCAAGGCCGGGCGCTGTTGTCGATCGTGGTCGAGCGATTGGGCGATCTGTTCGAGCCGCGCCTGTGCGACACGTATGAGCGGCTGTTCACGCAAGTGATCGAGCGGGTGTGTCCCGATCTTCGGCGACGCATCCGGCGGGCGAACAAACCGTGCGCGCCTCCGAGGTCGGCGGATCGCGTGTATGTGCTTTCGCGAGTGACGCTGGGCGCGGACGTTGCGGTCACAAGTGTGCTGATGGACGCCGCGAAGCGCCGCTATCCCAACGCCGAGCTCGTTTTCGTGGGGCCGCGAAAGTCTTACGAGCTGTTCGAAGCGGATGCGAGAGTGCGCCACCGGCCGGCTCCGTACGCGCGGAGCGGGACCTTGGTGGAGCGTCTGCGGGCTTCGGCGGCTCTTCGGCTTGAGGACGGCATCGTGATTGATTCCGACTCGAGACTGACGCAGCTCGGGCTGATTTCGGTTTGCGACGAACGCGATTATTTCTTTTTTCCGAGCCGGGCGTATCCTGGCGAGCGGCTTCCCGACATTGCGGCCACGTGGGCGCTCGAAGTATTCGGCGTCGAGGGCGCAAGGCCATACATCGCGCCGCTGCCTTCGACCGAGCCTCCCGCCGACATCACGGTAAGCCTGGGCGTCGGCGAGAATCCCGCCAAACGCGTCGATGATGATTTCGAGCGCGAACTGCTGCACAGGCTGGTTGGAACAGGGGCATCGGTGCTCGTTGATAAGGGTGGCAGCGCCGAAGAACATGAGCGTGTCGAACGTGCGTTGCTTCCCGGCATTCGCGCGCATGATGGAGCGTTCGCTCCCTTCGCCGCGCAGATCGCACGATCGAAGCTTTACGTCGGGTACGATTCGGCGGGCGGGCATGTCGCGTCGGCGTGCGGCATACCGCTGATCAGCATCGCCAGAGGCTTTGTGAGCGAGCGCGCCGCCGCGCGGTGGAGGCCGCAGGGATTTGTGGTTGACGGAGATGTAGGACAGGTCCATGACCTGGCGCGGAAGATATTGGGCTGTGGGACAGGTCCGTGACCTGTCACTGAAAACGGAGACAGGCCATGGGCCTGTCCTACATTTACAAGAGACAGGCCATGGGCCTGTCCTACGTTGCAGGACGGGTCCGTGAGGCGCTGGACCAAGGCCAGTTCTCCGGCGCTGCCGCCAGTGCCGCCTTCACCGGATTCCACTCGATGTAACGAATGATCTGGTTGCGTTCGTGTCCATCGCGAACCCAATGATCGAATGATTCATCCTGCCAGAAGCGCCGCCCGCAGCGTTCCAATAGCCGGTTGGCGCGGCGCGCGCTCGCGCTCTTGATCACCAGCAAGACTTTGGACAGCTTCTCGGAAGGGCACAGCAGCGCGTGCACGTGATTGGGCATCACGACCCACGCCGAGAGCCTGCAGAGCTTCCATTGCTGCTCCGATTCGATCAGAGTCTCCATGACGCAGTCTGCGACGCGCGGATCCTGCATCCAGTGGGGACCAATGCTGCGTTCACCAGGCAAAGAACCGTAAAGGCGCCAGGTAACGAAAAACTCGGCTCCATCAGGCTGCCAGTGGGGAAGGTGCCGGCGGTAGCTTGGCATGAGAGATAGTCGCCGCGGGGTGCCATATTTCTCATGTGGGACCGGTCCATGACCGGTCGAGAAAACAGACAGGCCGTGGGCCTGTCCCACATTCAAACAGACAGGCCGTGGGCCTGTCCCACATTCAAACAGACAGGCCGTGGGCCTGTCCCACATTACATATACATTCCGCCGTTGACGGCGAGCACGTGCCCGGTGATGTAGCCGGCCTCTTCGCTGGCGAGAAAGCGGACCGCGGCCGCCACATCTTCAGGCTTTCCGAAACGCTTGAGCGGAATGTAGCCGAGTAAATTGTCCTTCCGCTCCTGCGAAAGCGCGGCGGTCATGTCGGTCTCGACGAAACCGGGCGTGATTGCGTTCACGGTGATATTGCGGCTGCCCATCTCCTGCGCGAGCGATTTGGTCAATCCGATCAGACCGGCTTTCGAGGCCACGTAGTTGGCTTGGCCCGGATTCCCCGACTCGCCGACCACCGAGGAGATGTTGATGATGCGCCCCCAGCGCTCCTTCATCATCGCTTGCAGTACTTGCTGGATCGCAAGAAACGCTCCGGTGAGGTTGGCCGCGAGCACGGCGTCCCAATCGTCTTTCTTCATGCGCACCGCGAGGCCGTCCTTGGCGATGGCGGCGTTGTTGACCAGGATGTCCACCTTGCCGGCTTGGGCGAATGCCGCCTTGATGGATTCGTGCGAGGCCATGTCGATGGCGACCCAGCTCGATCCGGGAATCGCAGCCGAGGCGGCCTCGAGTTTGGCCGTGTCGCGAGCCGCCAGAACCACGCGCGCGCCCGCATCGGCCAGCGCACGGGCGCATGCGAGTCCGATGCCGCGGCTGCCTCCGGTAACGAAGGCCGTCCTGTTTGTCATAATCTTCAATGATAGTTTATGGTCTATGCCGATCTCCGCGATTTTATCCGGGCTCTCGAAAAACACGGCGAGCTGAAGCGCATCACGTTCGAAGTCGATCCTCATCTTGAAATCACGGAGTTTGCCGACCGCAGCGTGAAATCGGGTGGACCCGCGCTGCTGTTTGAGAAGCCCAAGGGGTCGAGCATTCCGGTGCTGATCAACGCCTTCGCCAGCATGCGGCGCCTGGAGCTGGCGCTCGAGGTTTCCTCGGTGGATGAAATTGCCGCGCGCATCACGCAATACCTCGAAATGCGCGTGCCGGAAGGCATCCTCGGGAAACTCAAGATGCTGCCGATGTTGGCCGAGGTGGGCGGGTTCTTTCCGAAGATGGTCGACGGAGGGCCGTGCAAGGAGGTCATTCGCCGCGACAAGTTTTCTCTCGACTACTTCCCGATTTTGCATTGCTGGCCCGAGGACGCCGGGCGCTTCATCACTTTGCCGATGGTGTTTTCGCGCAACCCCGATACGGGCAAGCGCAACTGCGGCTGCTACCGGCTCCAGGTATTCGACGAACGCACGACCGGCATGCACTGGCAGACGCACAAGCAGGGCGCGGAACATCATCGCCGCATGCGCGCGGCGGGCGCGAACCAGCGCATGGAGGTCGCGGTGGCGATCGGCGCCGATCCGGCCACGATGTTTTCGGCGATCCTGCCGCTGCCGCCCGATCTCGACGAGATGATGATCGCGGGCTTCCTGCGCTCGAAGCCGGTCGAGATGGTGAAGTGCGAGACCGTCGATCTGGAGGTGCCGGCGCAGTCCGAGATCGTGCTCGAAGGCTATGTGGATCTGGGCGAACTGCGGCGCGAAGGGCCTTTCGGCGATCACACCGGATTTTACTCGCTGGACGACGATTACCCGATGTTTCATGTCACCTGCGTGACGCATCGCAAGGACCCGATTTATGCGACCACCATCGTCGGGCCGCCTCCGATGGAGGACTTCTATATGGGCTCGGCCATCGCGCGCATTTTTTTGCCGCTGATGCGCCTGCAACTGCCCGAAGTGCGCGACATCGCGATGCCGGCCGAGGGAATTTTTCACAACTTGATTCTGGTGGCGATCCGCAAATCGTATCCGGGCCACGCGCGCAAGGTGATGCACGCCATCTGGGGGCTGGGCCAGGCCATGTTCTCGAAGGTGATCGTGGTGGTGGATGAAGACGTGGACGTGCAGAATTACCGCGAGGTGACGTGGAAGGCGCTCAACCACATCGACCCGGAGCGCGATATCCAGTTCGTGATGGGGCCGGTGGATTCGCTGGACCACGCGAGCCGGCTGGCGAATTACGGCTCGAAAATGGGCCTGGACGCCACGCGCAAGTGGCCTGAGGAAGGTTTCACGCGGCCGTGGCCGGACGAGATTCGCATGGCGGACGACGTCCGGCGGCGCGTCGATGAGTTGTGGAAGAGAGCGGGGCTAAAACATTAGCCGCGAATCCACGCAAATATACGCAAATGTCATTTCCTGTCGGAGCGCTCCAAGCCGGTTTAACCCTACCGGGGGCTGATTTATTAACGATCATCAGCCATCGCCACCGTATAGCATCGCGCCGGGGTTGTCTCAGAGAACTCTTCCGGGCTTTAGCGGCACGGGGACGGTGGCCGCCTTCCGTACTCTTGATCACATGATACGCGGGTGCGGCGAAACAAACCCACGCTATGAAACGCGAAGTGCGCAGAAACTATGGAGAAACGGCAGGCGCGCGGCGCGGGAATGATAGAATGGGTTTGCGTTCGCACGGCGGCTGTAGCTCAGTTGGTAGTAGCGCCAGATTGTGGTTCTGGATGTCGTGGGTTCAAATCCCACCAGCCGCCCCAAACCTCAAAACAAACCCCTATAAGTGGCATCAAAAAATCTCTTGGCTCCGGATTGATCCCGTGTCCCAAAGCGGCGGTTGCCTTGCAAACCTGAAAGAGCTTTGGAGTGCTGCAACCCGGCCCGCCTTTCAGGAACAAACATCCAGGCGCTTGCGTAATCTAGAGATATGGCGGACACCGTGCCATCGAATCGAGCCGATCATTTCGCAGCCTCCTACGATCTGACCACGAAGATCATTTCGGCTGTTGTGATCGTTTTCCCGCTGATCGTTGGGGCTGTTGTCCACAACATTTTCATAGGCGGTCTTGCGTTTCTGATCGTTTTCTTCGCTTTCGCTTATTCGCCAAAAGCATACGTTGTTTCCGACCGAGCAATCGAAGTGGAGAGGCTGATCAGCAATGTCCAAGTACCGCTTGAAGACGTTCGTGAAACGAGACGCATCAATACCGACGACCTGCGGGGCTGCATCAGATTATGGGGTAGCGGCGGCTTGTTCGGCTACTACGGTCTTTTCAGGACGGCAAGGCTCGGCAGATGCACATGGTATGTCACGAACCGCAAGAACGTAGTTGTGATTATCGCCCAATCGAAGACCACTTTGTACAGCCCGGACGATGTAGACGGCTTCCTTGAAGCGATGCGGGCCGCGATGCCTGCACGAGAAGCCTGAGTCAACGGTTCGCTGGCCCTGGTTAGCGGGTGGCTTGCCGCCAACACGCCTTCGGGACAATGTCACCATAATTGGATCGTGGGTACGGGCGCTCGTCTCCGTCGGCCGGCTGAGCGCAACTGGGCGCAGCGATCTCCAACCGAGCGGGGGCGGCGTGGGATCGTGGCTGCCGATGGCTCCTTGTGGAAGCGTTCGCGGAGGAGCCAGAGTCGGCCCTTCCCTCGCTAGGCCGCTGGAATCGCTCAGGATGAGAACTGAGAAAAACGGTTCTAAAAAAACGCGTGGGTATTCAATGGCTAATGGCCGGGGGGCGAAAACAGAAATCCTGGCTAGAATTGTACCAAGGGCG
>Ga0210384_10007224_pt1 | contig 11725 bp, 11 predicted proteins | sample IncBWH2MmetaG_FD_160574 | JGI IMG/M metagenome (GOLD analysis project Ga0210384, IMG submission 160574) | Forest soil microbial communities from Barre Woods Harvard Forest LTER site, Petersham, Massachusetts, United States - Inc-BW-H-2-M | ecosystem: Environmental > Terrestrial > Soil >...
CAGTGAAGGCATCGCGAATTGCGTCGCGGGGTTCAAGCGCCTGACACCAGTGGCCGAACGGCACGGCGTGACGCTCTGCCTCGAGTTGCTGAACAGCAAGGTCGACCACAGGGACTATCACGCGGATCACACCGCCTGGGGTGCGCAGGTTGTGCAGGGCGTGGGGTCACCACGGCTGAGGCTGCTGTACGACATCTACCACATGCAGGTGATGGAAGGCGACGTGGTCGCGACGATTCGAGCGCACGCGCCGCTCATCGCGCACTACCACACTGGTGGCGTGCCCGGCCGCAACGAGATTGATGACACGCAGGAACTGAACTACGCGCGAGTGGCGAGGGCTATCGCCGCGACGGGGTTTACCGGTTACGTGGCGCACGAGTTCGTGCCAAAGCGCGACCCGCTGACGTCGCTGCGCGAGGCGTTCGCCATCTGCTCGGTCAGCTGACCTTCGCTTTCCTCCGGTGCCTCGCTGCCTTCGCCCGGTTGCCGCACGTCGCCATCTCGCACCACCGCCGCTTGCCGTTGCGACTGCCATCGAAGAAGACGCGGGCACACCGCGGATCGGCGCATCGGCGCACGCGGGCAAGCTCGCCGGTGACGAGGGCGTCAGCGGCCGATTCGATGACCGGAACGAGAAGCCCGGCAAACACGTCGCCGACCGTGACGAAATTGCGCACGAAGCCGCCGTCGGCGTCCGGTTCGACCCGCCGCGTACCGGCGCTGCGTCCGAGCACGCGGTTGATCTCAGTGATGGCGGCCTGCGTGGCGCGGTCGTCGCCCGACCCGCCCCGCTCGGCAAGGCCGCGCAGAACGTTCCGCACACGGCGTGCTTCGTGAAGAGCGGAGCTGGCACCCGTGGGCTGCTCCTGTGCCCTGCGCGCCATCGCAAGCGCACGTTCATCGTCGAGAAGCCCGGCCTCGGTGAGCCAGTGGATGAATCCGTCGAAGCTGCCCAGGGCGTCCATGCGGGTAAGGCGCCGACGGTCGCTCGCGGCGTCGTCGCTGTTTACGAAGTCGAGCCAGAGGCGCTCGCCGACAAAGGCGAAGGGCTCATTCCCCCGTGGGAGGTGGACGAGTGGAGGCGGTGTTGCCGTCATCGTTCGCTAGGTTAGACCCATATGCGTGGTGTCGCAAGCGGTCTCGCCGATCTGCGTCTCGTTGCAATAGGATCGACCAATCCGGTCAAGATCGCCGCCGTACGCGCCGTGCTCGCGCCCCTGGCGCCGCAAGCCACGTTCGAAGGGATTGCTGTCGCCTCGAGCGTTCGGGACCAGCCCTTCGGCGACGACGAGACGATCCGCGGCGCACGCACGCGCGCCGACGGCGCTCGAGAGTCGCTCGCCGCGGATCTGGGCGTTGGCATTGAGGGGGGGTGCGTCCTGACCGCCGAGGGCATGCGCACGTGCGCGTGGGCGGTGATCGTGGACCGCGTGGGACGCCGCGGCACTGGGGGGTCGCTGGCCATGCCGCTGCCAAACGTCGTCGCCCGGATGATCGAGGGTGGCGCGGAGCTAGGGCACGCAATGGATGTGCTCGTGTCGCAGCACGACACCAAGCGCGGTGCGGGTGCGGTCGGGATCCTCACCGCAGGCCTCGTCGACCGGCAGCGCGCATACGAAGTGCTCGTCACGTACGCCCTCGCTCCCTTCCTCACTCCCAAGTACTGGCCATAGCGGGCCCACCAGATGTATCCTGCCCGGACCCGTTGCATCCCTCACGCCCACCGCGAGAACGTGACCCTCCACGGCAACTCCCCTTCTGGGAACAGGTTCGAGGTTCGCGAGCGGGTGCGATGGAGCGACTGCGACCCCTTCGGCATCATCTATTACGGGGCGTACGTGCGGCTCTTTCAAGTCGCCGAGGAGGAGCTGTTTCGCGCCTGCGGACTGCCGTTTGCGCAGTTGCGCATGAGTCTCGGTGTCTGGATTCCTCGCAAGGCGTTGCACGCGGAGTTCCACTCGCCTGCCGAGTTGGACGAGGAGGTTGCCGTTCAGGCGTGGTTCGCCAGGGTGGGGACGACCTCGATCACGATGCAGTTCGAGGTGTACCGAGCATCCGATCGGGCGCACAGGGCAACGGCATCGCTCGCGGTGGTGAGTGTGGACAAGGCTACCATGACGAAGAAGGCAATCCCGGAAGAGGTCAAGCAGAAACTGGCGCGATACACTGCCTGAGTCGCAATGAGTACTTTTCAGGACGATGTCTCCCGCCGAACAGGATACCTACTTCCGCAAAGGCTTCGGCCTGAAAACCGAGGTCCGGAACACGCTTGCCGCAGACTATACCGGGCGGCTGGTGGACCTGCTCCGATCGAACGAGTATTCGCTCTCGGCCGGCACTGTAACCGTCAGCCTTGCCCGCGAGTTCGGGTTCTGCTATGGGGTTGAGCGGGCAGTGGAGTATGCCTACCAGACACGCGCCAAGTTTCCCGACCGGCGCATCTACCTGGTGGGCGAGATCATACACAATCCACACGTCAATGCGAAACTGCGGGAGATGGGTATCGAGATCCTTTCGCTGGGCGAACGGGGATTCGACTACTCGCAGGTGAAGCCCGAGGACGTCGTGATTCTCCCTGCCTTCGGCGTCACGATGGCGGATTTCTCGACACTGCGGGCCGTCGGTTGCGTAATGGTCGACACAACGTGCGGGTCTGTCCTGAATGTCTGGAAGCGCGTGGAGAGCTACGCGAAGGACGGATTCACCTCCCTTATACATGGGAAGCATTATCACGAGGAGACCCGCGCCACCGCTTCGCAGGTGCAACGCTACGAGAACGGTACCTACCTTGTGGTGCGCAACATGGAGCAGGCGCGCGACGTCTGCGACTACATCGAACAGCGGGGGCTTTCGCACACGGCGTTTCTGGAGCGGTATGGCAGCCAGGCCAGCCCGCACTTCGATCCGGACGTCCACCTCGCGCGCATCGGGGTGGCGAACCAGACCACCATGCTGGCCCGCGAGTCGCTTGCCATTGGCGAAGAAGTGGGGCAGGCCATGGCTCGCGCAAAGGGCGAAGGATACCGCGCCGTGAACTTTCGCACGTTCGACACGATCTGCAGCGCCACGCAGGACCGGCAGGATGCAGTGACCGAGTTGTTGCGCCAGCCGTTGGATGTGATGCTCGTGATAGGGGGCTACAACTCGAGCAACACCATCTCGCTCGTCGCCCTGTGCGCGGAGAAGGTCACGACGTATCACGTGGCCGATGCCAGTTGCATTGACGCGGAGCGCGGAGTGATCCGCCATCTGCCGGCAGGCGCGACCGACGAAGTCGAGACTCACGGCTGGCTCGATGCGAGGCACCCCGACGGCCACGTGCGCGTAGGATTTACCGCGGGCGCCAGTACGCCGAATAACAAGATCGGCGAGGCAGTGGCGTACGTGTTTGCCACGCGAGGCATCGACCCGGCCACCCTCCTGTGAGCCGCCCCGTTTCCGCGGTTGCCCTGATGTGACTACGCCGGCCAGAGTGCGCGCGCCATCCGGACCCACGGAACCCGGATTCGCGGAACTCCATGGCGGCGGCGCGAGTGTCGTACTCGTGCCAGCGCTTGGCGGAAAGATTCGCGACATCACTCTCGCCGGACGGCAATGGCTCTGGCACAACCCCGACGTTCCAATCACGATGCCTGCCGAAGGCGCGTCATTCGCGGAAGCCCGCAACGCCGGCGGGTTCGACGACTGCCTTCCGAACTTGAGCGAGTGCCTGATTCCGACCTGGGTGCAGGGCGTGCGGTCGCGCCAGCTTCCGGACCACGGAGAGCTGTGGTCGCAGCAGCCGCATCTCTCAGTTACAGCCGACGAACGCGGACCCGCGGCGACGTGCACCTGGACCGGAGCCGCGCTGCCGTATGACTTTGCGCGCACCGTTGCAGTACGCCGGGACGGATCGGTCGAGTTCACCTATGCACTCACAAACAACGGCACGAACCGAATGCCATTTGTGTGGGCGTCGTATCCGATGCTTCCGCTGACCGAACACACGCGCATTGTGCTCCCGGACGGTGCGCGCACCCGTGTGTGGGCCCAGCACGGCATCACCATAGGCCGTGCCGGGGCGGAACACCGCTGGCCCCGCTTGCGGGTCGGCAGCAGCCTGCTGGACGTTTCGCGGCCCGCCATCTCACAGAAGGAGGACTTTGCCTGCAAGCTCTTCGTGGACCTGCCCAAGGCTGACTGTGTGATCGCGCTCGAGGAAGAGCGGGTCCGGCTCGAGATGCATGTGAACGGCAACTCCCTTCGGCATGTCGGACTCCGCATCGATCGTCGCGGTTGGTCGCCAGCCGCGACGAAGCGATGGAGTGTGCCGTTGCTGCCATTGAAGGCCGCCCGGCCGCACGCGAACGTGGTGTTCGGGCCGTGCCTCGGCACGCCGGACACCTTGAGCGAAGCGCTGGGCGCGTGGGATGACGCGCATTGGGTCGAGGCCGGCGCCACCACCCGGTGGAGCATGGTCTGGCGCGGCACCCGCATTGAGCCTCGCGAAAGAGCATGACGTGACCACGACGCGTACGTGAGGCCGCATGCGGTGGTGCAAGCACTGCTCGAAGGACTGATAGACTATGCGGGGCTTTTTCCGCCAGCGGCCCTGTCGATGGCGGACGCCGTCCGCAACTACGCCGAATATCAACAGGACTCGCACGCATCGACTCTCGGCAGGCTCGTCGTGCCGGTCGTGCGCCTGGACGAACTGACCGACTGCGCAGCGCCGTTGCTCCGTCGTGGCCCCGCCTGGCGACTGTCGGCGCTCGGCGGCGCGGCTGATGTTGACGCAATCGAGCGGTTCAACGCCCGCAATGGCGCGCGCTCTCTCGTCGACACGCTGGAGGCGAAGGCGCAGACCGTTGAGGAGGTCGAGGCACTGACACCGTGCCTCGAGGGGCTGGGGGCCGGCAGCACGGCGTACGTCGAGATACCGATCGCTCGCGATCCCGACCAGCTTGTGCAAGCCATCAGGAGATGCGGTCTGCGCGCCAAGGTGCGCACAGGAGGCGTCACGGCAGATGGATTTCCAGCCGCATCACAGATTGCGCGCTTTCTTCATTCGTGCGCCGCGCACGACGTGGCCTTCAAGGCGACCGCGGGTCTCCACCACGCGCTTCGTGGCGAGTACCCGCTTACTTACGACCGTGGCAGCGAGTGCGGAACCATGTTCGGCTTTCTGAATGTCTTTCTCGCCGCCGCGTTCGTGCATTCGCGGACCGGCGCAGCGGACGCAGTGGCGTTGCTCGAGGAGCGCGACGCGAGGGCTTTTGCGTTCGACGCGGCCGGAGTCACGTGGCGCGGGTTCCGATTGGACGCCGGCGCGGTTCACGCCGCGCGCAGCCAATTCGCGACTTCGTTCGGGTCGTGCTCGTTTACGGAGCCCATGCACGAACTCGGCGAGATCGGGTTGCTGTGACCGACGGCGCGACGCCGGTTCAGATCGACGAAACGCACGACGTCTCGCTGCGATCGTGGGTGACGGGGGCGCACGCGCCGGGAACCGATTTTCCGCTGCAGAACCTGCCTTTCGGCGTCGTTCGTCGTGACACGGGGGAGCGCCCGCATGTCGCAATCGCGATTGGCGACGAAGTACTCGATTGTCTTGCTGCCGACGGCGCAGGGTGCTTCGACGACCTCCCGGCTGCAGTCCGCGAGGCCCTGCGGTCGACCTCGCTCAATGCGATGATGTCGCTTGGCCGTGGTGGCGCGAGTGCCGTGCGGCGCGCGGCGAGCCGCCTCCTGCGCATCGACACGACCGAAGGCGCGCGGGCGCAGGCAACGCGCGAGGCCATCCTGGTCGGCATGAGCCAGGTCGTGCCCCTCGCCCCTGCCGAGGTCGGCGACTACTCCGACTTCTATGCATCGATCTTTCACGCCACGAACGTCGGTGCGATGTTCCGGCCGGATAGTCCACTCATGCCCAACTACAAGTTCGTGCCCGTGGGCTACCACGGCCGCGCATCGTCCATCGTGGCGAGCGGCACCGTTGTACGGCGCCCTCGCGGTCAGACGAGGCCGGACGCCGGCGCACCCCCCGTCTTCGGTCCGTCGAAAAGTCTCGACTACGAACTTGAGCTGGGCGCATGGATCTGCGGGGAAAACGCCATGGGGCAGAGCGTGCCGCTCGCGAGCGCCGAACGGCGGATGTTCGGCCTCTCGCTCCTCAATGACTGGTCGGCTCGCGACATCCAAAGCTGGGAGTATCAGCCGCTCGGCCCGTTTCTCTCCAAGAGTTTCGCCACCTCCGTCGGTAGCTGGGTCGTGACGCTCGACGCACTGGAGCCGTTTCGTGCGCCGTCGTTCACGCGAGCGTCCGGCGACCCTGCGCCGCTGCCGTATCTTGACGACGCGGTGGACCGTTCGCGCGGCGGGTTCGACATCACGCTCGAGGCGTGGCTGCGCACTGCCGAGATGCGGCACGCCGGACAGCGCCCGGTTCGACTTTCACGCACGAACTTCACGACGATGTTCTGGACCTTCGGCCAGATGCTCACGCACCACGCGAGCAACGGCTGCAACCTGCGACCCGGTGACCTGATCGGCAGTGGTACCGTGTCCGGCGGCGAACCTGATTCACGTGGATGTCTTCTCGAACTGACCAGGCGTGGAGCGGAGCCGATTGCCCTTCCCTCGGGCGAGACCCGCGCATTTCTCGCCGATGGTGACGAGGTGGTCTTTCGAGGCTCGTGTGAGCGCGCGGGTGCGGCGCGCATCGGTTTTGGCGAATGCCGCGGCGAAGTGTGCGCGGCCACCTGAGGAGTTGAAAGAACATGAACTCGATCTGGCACGAGATGTTCACGAGCGGCGTCCCCATTGCCGAAAAAGTGCTGCGGACGATCGGGGTCTACGTTTTTCTCATCGCGGGGCTCCGGCTGTTCGGCAAACGTGAACTCGGACAACTCAATCCCCTCGACTTCATCGTTCTGCTGCTGCTGTCGAATACGGTGCAGAACGCGATCATCGGGAATGACAACTCACTCGTCGGCGGGCTGATTGGAGCAGGCGTGCTCTTTGTCATCAACGATGCGCTCGTGCGGTTGTCCTATCGCAACCCGCGCGCGCGGCGGCTGATCGAAGGACGCGCGGAAGAAATCGTTCGCGACGGCCGGGTGGTCGCGCGGGCATTGCGACACAACCTGATCACGCCCGAGGAGATTGAGGTCGCCGCCCGGAAGCAGGGCATTGAGCACCTCAGTGACGTGAAATGCGCCTATCTCGAGGTGAGCGGCGCGATCAGCTTCGAGATGAAGGAACCGACTGAAGCGGAACAGTTCCACAGGGAGGTCATGGCGCGTCTCGAATCCATCGAAAGGCGGCTCGCCGCGCTCGCCACGGGCGCCGTACTGGTAATCGCGGCCGTCAGCCATCCACTCGGCGCTCAGGTGCCGGTGCCGGCGCGGCCGTCAACGGACGTGTGGGTCGCGCCGATGAAGCAGTCGGGCTCGGCGGTCACTTTCGGCAAGCCGGTGAATGCGACTCACCGCGCGGGGTATGACAACCAGCCATCATTCGCGCCGCGGGGCGATGCCGTGCTGTACACCGTCATCGGCAACGACGGCCAGGCCGACATCTGGCGATTCGCACTCCCGACGGGCAACCCCGAGCGCTTGACCGACACAAAGGAGAGTGAGTATTCGGCGACCGTGACCCCCGACGGGCACTGGTTCTCGGTCATTCGAGTGGAAGCCGATTCCACGCAGCGCTTGTGGAAGTTTCCGCTCGATCGTCGGGGCGAGCCGGTGCTGGTGCTGGAGAAGATCAAGCCCGTCGGTTATCACGTGTGGGCGGGCGATCACGCACTGGTCCTGTTCGTGCTTGGCAACCCGGCCACTCTTCAACTGGCTGATGACCGTACCGCCTCCGCCGAAGTCATGTCGCGAAACATCGGCCGCGCGCTCGCCAAGGTGCCGGGGCGCGACATCGTCACCTTCCTGCAACTGGTGAAGGACAGCGCGTCGTGGATCAGCGAGCTGGATGTGCGCAACAAGCGGATCCGGCGGTTTGCGCAGCCACCCGCTGGCGCCGAATACCACACGTGGACGCCCGGCGGAACGCTGCTCTCGGCGAGCGGGTCCCTTGTCTACGCGTGGAACGACGGCCGCTGGAGCGTCGTGGCCGACTTCAGTCGCGAGGGTGTCCGCGGAATCACACGTCTTGCCGTGAGTCCAAAGGGCGATTGGCTCGCCTTCGTGGCGGAGGACGGGCTTGCGCCATGAGTGGCCCGCCACCGCCGCCGGGCAGCTTCAAGAATTATTTCGGGCCACGCGCAGAACAGTACTTCGCATTTCGCCCCCGTTACCCGGCGGAGCTCCCGGACTATCTCGCCACCGTGGCCGGTGGCACCGCGCTCGCATGGGATTGCGGAACGGGAAACGGCCAGGCGGCGGTGGGACTGGCCGAACGCTTCACCCGCGTGGTGGCCACCGACCCGAGCGCCGACATGATCGCACACGCCATTCCGCATGCGCGGGTGACCTACTGCGTGGCGCAGTACCAGTCAGGGTTGCCCGATCACAGTGCAAACCTCGTGACCGTGGCGCAGGCACTACACTGGTTCAACCTGGATGAATTCCTGCCAGAAGCACGGCGAGTACTCGCAAGGAACGGTGTGCTGGCCGCCTGGTGCTACTCGCTCTGCCGCATCGAGCCGGGCCTGGACGAGGTCATCGACGGATACTACACCGGGACGCTCGGGTCCTTCTGGCCGCCCGAGCGCCGGCACACGGACGACGGGTACCGCTCGTTCGTGCTTCCGCTCGACGAGCTGGCACCACCGCGATTCGAGATGTCGCAATCATGGACGATGAGTGAGTTCGTCCGCTACGTCCGAACGTGGTCCGGCACCAGCCGGTGCATCGAGGCCAGGGGCGAGGCGCCAGTGCTGGCCTTCGAGGAATCCCTGCGCCAGCGCTGGGGCGATCCGATGGAGGGCAGGCAGATCCGCTGGCCCATCCATTGCCGCATTGGCCGGTTCCGCGGAAACGGCTGAACCCGATTCCGGCCTTGTTGCGCGGCCGCTCCGCGACCATCCTTCGAATCCCCTATCCGCAACCCGATGACCTCCGCTTCACGCAAGAAGACAACCCCGGTGCGGGCGCGCCAGGACACGCCACCCGCTGGCGATCCCCTGAACCTCGCCGCCGACGCCATGCTGCGCTCGGCAGTCGAAGCGTGCCGGCAGCACGAACGCGTGGCGTCGCTGCAGCAGAAGGGCTGCGACGAGGACGAACTTCAGCACGCCGCGGCTGTGTGCGAGCTGAGCCACAAGCAGCTCGCTGACCGGACGTCCGCCTACGAGGCGACCGCTGCCGCGGGCAGGGGAACGACCGATGACGCACTCTGGCACGCAGCAAATGCGCTCTGGCATGCGAGCCGGGAATACGCCCGGCGGCATCGATCGTGCGACACGGCTTCGTCGCGCATGGTCAACCACTCGACGGAGAAGCTCGGCGAGCTCACGATGGAATACGAGCTCGCCGCTTCTGCGCTGCTCGCGCTCCGCCACGCGATTGCCGGATATCGCAAGCTGCGGCCTGCCGCGGTATAGTCACCGGACCGAGCCGCCGCCGCGCGTGGTCGCCGCTCAGGCCTGGGCGCGTCCGGCTTCTTCCCATGCGACGATCGCGGCATCGAGAGTCCGTTGTGCTTCCGCCAACTCCTTGTCGAGCTTGCCAGCGCGCTTCGCGTTCGCCGCGCTGCCATCGTAGAGCTCCGGATCATCGAGCTGGCTCCTCAGGTCCGCCACGCGGCGCTCAAGCTGCTGCACGGCGAGCTCGGCATCGTCCAGGTTCTTCTTGGTCGCGCGGCGCGAAGCGTGCTCCCTCCGCCGGGTCTTCGCGTTCATCTGGGCGCGCGAACGTTCCTGCTCGCGCCTCGCGTCCTGCGCAAGCGCCGCCCTCGCACGCGCGGCGAGGGCCGTATCTCGTTGCTGACGTTCCCAGTCCACGAACGGGCCGCCAAAGTCCCTGAGCTTGTCACCCTCGAACGCCCACACCCGGGTGGCGAGCTCGCGGAGCAGTGCGCGGTCGTGGCTCACGAGCAGGACCGTGCCCTCGTACTCGTCAATCGCGTCCTCGAGCACCTCGATGGACTCGACGTCGAGATGATTGGTGGGCTCGTCGAGGACGAGCAGGTTCGCACGCTGCAGCACGATGACGGCGAGCGCCAGCCGCGCGCGTTCACCGCCTGAGAGCGTGCGGGTGGAGCGGAACACCTCCTCGCCCGAAAACCCGAAACAGCCGAGATGGTTCTGTATGTTACCGCGCGTCCAGAGGGGACGCAGGTCTGCAATGACGTCGTAGATGCTCTTGTCGAGTGGAAGCTGGTCCAGGTCCTGCCGAAAGTAAGCCGGCGTCACCGAGCCGCCGAGCTTCACGTGGCCCGCCTGCGGCTCACGCTCGCCGAGCAGGGTCTTGAGGAGCGTGGTCTTCCCGGCCCCGTTGGGCCCCACGAGTGCAATGACGTCCGTCCGATTCGCGGTGGAGGAAAAGTTGCGCACGAGCGTGCGATCGCCGATCGCGATTGTGAGCCCTTCTGCCGCCAGCACGCGGTCGCCGCCGCGCTCGGAGATTTCGAGCCGCAGCACCATGGTTTCGGCGGAGCCGGGCGGCGCGGTGAGGCGGGGAAGTCGGTCGAGCCGCTTGCGGCGGCCCTTCGCCTGCGCCGTGTTCTGCCCGGCGATATTCCGGCGAATGTAGTCCTCCTCCTTCGCGATCATTCTTCGCTGCTGGTCGACTTGGCGCTCGAGCGTCAGGCGCCGCTCGGCGCGTTGCTGAACGAAACTCGAATACCCCCCGCGATACGTGACCGCGGTGCCGCCCTCGAAATGCAGAACGTGATCGGCGACTTCGTCGAGGAAGGCACGGTCGTGGCTTATCACCAGCACGGTCTCATCGAGCTCGCGCAGGTAATCCTGCAGCCAGCTCGTCGTTTCGAGATCCAGGTGGTTTGTTGGCTCGTCGAGCAGCAGGACATCGGCCGGAGCGACGAGCTGCGCCGCCAGACCCACGCGTCCGCGCTCGCCGCCGCTGAGCGTCGCGACGTGACGCGTCTTCGATTCCTCGGCGTCGAACGCGAGTCCCTGGAGCACGGCATCAACGCGGGCGTGAAACGTGTAGCCGTCCTCGTGGGCGAATCGCTCCTGGTCGTGCCCGAAGCGCTCGAGCAGTGCGACAGGTGCGCGCTCGCCGAGCTCGGCGAGGCGCGCGGCCTGATCGGCGAGCGATGCTTCCAGTGCGAGCACGCCGGCGTATGGCTGAGCAGCGGCATCCCACACGGTCACCGCACCGCCAAAGTCGCGGTGCTGGTCGAGCAACGACACCCGAAGCCCGGGTTGGCGGGCCACGGCGCCTCGTGCCGGATTCAGCGCGCCGATGATTATCCTGAACAGCGAGGTCTTTCCGCAACCGTTGCGGCCCACCACGCCCCACCGCTCGCCCTTTGCGACCGTGAAGGTCACGTCGTGGAACAGCGAGGTGGCGCCGAATTCGACGGCGACGTCGGAGAGTGAGAGCAGGGTCACGCTGGAAAGATCGTGCGTGCGCCTGAACATTTGGAGTGCCCGCTGCGTCTTACCGGGACATGCGCGGGTCGTTGGGGCGGATGCCCCGCCACACCACGGAGACCGACGAGTGTCAGTTGCTCAAGTGATCGCGGACGCGGTGCAGCCGTGGGCCGACTTCTATGCTCACCACAAGTCGGTGTCGGCCGCTGTGATATGGGTGCATTTGTCGGC
>Ga0210384_10007225_pt1 | contig 11724 bp, 10 predicted proteins | sample IncBWH2MmetaG_FD_160574 | JGI IMG/M metagenome (GOLD analysis project Ga0210384, IMG submission 160574) | Forest soil microbial communities from Barre Woods Harvard Forest LTER site, Petersham, Massachusetts, United States - Inc-BW-H-2-M | ecosystem: Environmental > Terrestrial > Soil >...
ATCGGGGCGCTGACTTCAGCGCGGGGCGCGCGAGTTTACTTTTATGTGCTGGGGACCTGGTATTTGATCGACGTCGTCGTCTATTTTGTCACCCACCTGAATCAGGTCTCGCTGAAAACGAATATCCTCGTCAACCTGCCGCACATCCTCATCTTCATCGCTGCGTTCTGGATCGCCGCCACCGTGAGCCGCAATCTCTCGGAAGCCTGAGCCCGCGATGCGCGAAGGTGTGAAGCGCTTCCTGAAGCGAAGAGTCCTCCCGTTTTTCCTGGTCTTCTTCGGCGCGCTGGTTTTGTTCGTCGCGGTTTTTTGGTTGAAGTGCGCTTTCGTGAAGCCTGCCGTCGGGCCGCTGCCGCAAATAGCGTTGAGCGAAAAAAATCCAGCGGCTGACGTCGGAGGGGAAAATCGGCGGCCGGTCGAAGATTCGTATTTTTCCTATCCCGAGTGGTACATCGTCTGGAGTTACGAGGAACGCGCGCAATACCTGCCGAAAAATCTGCCCAGCGGATTTCCGTATTTCGCTTCGATTGGCCAGTACTGGAAATCGTATTGCTTTATTTGTGCGTTGACGCAAAGCCGCCACCAATTTAATTTTGGCGGCCATTTGAGTTCATTTGTGCTGGGCGGAAGTTTTGCCTTGGAATACGCGATTCGCGGCGCGTACGAACAAACTATCGGGCGCTTGAGCGAATGGACCAGTTCGCACGAACTGGTGGAAGAAGACGCCTACGCCGCTCGCGTCGCCCGCGAATACGCCGATTTTGTTTACATTCACCCGTTTTACGAATTTCACTTTGCGCATGCGCTCAAGCAGCTTTGGAAAGAAACGCCGCTCTGGGGTAAACATCCGATCCGCAAATGGGAGCGGAAATTCATCCTCAGCGTGGATTACGGCATCGAAGCGCTCTACGCGGAGGCCATGCAAGCAGCCAGTCACCTGACGTATGGGGCAGAAAGCGACGAGACGTACACCTGGCTGGAGAGCGCGCCGGAGAGCGTTTTCCGGGAATTCCCGCGCGTGAAGATCATTCAGGAGACCGCCCGGCAATCTTACGTCGTGTCGATTCCGCGGTATCAGGAATTCACTGATCTGGCCGTCGCAATGGCGAAACGCGACGTCCACTTTGCGCAAATTGCCGGCAACGACGAAATCATGCTCACCGTCGTCGCGCCAAAAAACTGGACCTTTGATCTGCCCGCCAACGAAGCCACCTTGCTCTTCACCGAAAACATCCTGACCCAGCCCAACCTCAAGCGCCTCGCGTTCGAATGCCCTGCCCGATCCTTGCACTCCGTCCTGAACCATCTCGCAGCCGCCGGTCCCAAAATCGAACACATCTACGACTATTGAAGTCCCCCGCCCACCGGCAATTTCCCACGGAACAAATCACCGAGGCCTGCCGTATCTACCGGCAGCAGTCCATCCCTAAGAACAGGTGTGCCTTCGGGAGGTTCCGATGACCAACTTCTGGCAAGACATCCGTCATGCGTTGCGCGTGCTTTCGAAAAGCCATGGATTCGCCGCTATCGCCATTCTGACGCTGGCTCTGGGAATCGGCGCGAACGCCGCGCTCTTCTCCATCGTCAACGGCGTGCTCCTGAATCCGCTGCCGTTCCCGAATCCCGACGAACTCTACGCGGTCTACTCAAAGACAACATCATTCGAACAGAGCTCGATTTCCTACCCGAATTTTCTCGATTGGCAGAAACAAAACCACTCCTTCGCCGCTTTGGGCGCGTTCCGCGCCGACGATTTCAATATGACCGGAGCGGGCGAGCCGGAACGCCTGCACGGCCACATGATTTCCGCGAATTTCTTTCCTTCCCTTGGCCTGACTCCCATCGTGGGCCGCGACTTCCGCCCGGAAGAAGACCGGGCCGGCGCGGGCCCGCTGGCCATCCTTGGCGACGGGCTGTGGAAGCGCAAATTTGCTTCGTCACCGGAAGTCGCCGGCAAAAACATCACCCTCAACGGCAAATCGTACACGATTGTCGGCGTCGCCAAGGGCCTTTTGCCTGGGCTCAGTCCCTCGGACGTTTACGTCCCGCTCGGCCAGTGGACGGACCCCACGTTTCTCGATCGGCGCATCAGCATGGGGACGAATTCGATCGGGCGCCTAAAGCCCGGCGTCTCGCTGGCGCAAGCTCGCGCGGATATGGATTCGGTGGCGCAGAATCTCGCCAACGCGTATCCCGAAGTGGACAAAGGCACGGGGATTACGCTCGTCCCGCTCAAGGCAGACACGGTGGGCAATGTGCAGGGAATCCTCCTCGTGCTGCTGGGCGCTGTGGGATTTGTTCTGCTGATTGCTTGCGCCAATGTTGCGAATCTCTTGCTCGCGCGCTCGACCGGACGCACACGCGAATTCGCGATTCGTTCGGCGCTCGGGGCCAGTCCCGCGCGCGTCGTCCGGCAGTTACTGACGGAGAGCGTCCTGCTTGGCATAGCCGGCGGTGCGCTCGGCCTGCTGCTCGCGAAGCTCGCGATGCGCAGCATGCTCAGCGCGCTTGCGGGCGTCCTTCCGCGAGCGGATGAGATCTCGCTCGATTCTCACGTGCTGCTCTTTACCGGCGGGCTGGCCATTCTCACGGGCGTCGTTTTCGGGCTTGCTCCGGCGATCAAAATGTTGCGGCCGCAGCTCAGCGATACGTTGAAAGAAGGAGGCCGCGGATCGAGCGGCGCGCGCAATCGGACGCAGAGTGTCTTCGTGGTCGTCGAAATGGCCCTGGCGCTGGTTCTGCTCGTTGGGGCGGGGCTGATGATTCGAAGCCTGGCCGCGCTCTGGGGAATCAATCCCGGATTTGATTCGCACAATGCGCTTTCATTCCAAACTTCTCTCACTTCCGATCCCTCGGTCACCGCCGATCAGCTGCGCGCGAAATATCGCGAGAGCGTTCGGCAATTCTCGGGTGTGCCCGGTGTGGAATCCGTCTCCGTAGTTGGCGGCTCACTGCCAATGACCGGCGATTCCGAAGTTCCTTTCTGGCACGAAGGCGAGGCGCCGCCCGCGAACCAAAATGATATGACGTTTGCGCTTTTTTATCTGGTGACGCCTCCGTATCAGCAGGCCCTGCGCATTCCGATTCAGCGCGGGCGCTTCTTCAACGACCGCGACGACGAGCATGCGCCGGCGGTCGCGGTGATCGATGCCACCTTCGCGCGCAAATATTTTCCGAACACCGATCCCATCGGCAAGCGCATCAACGTCGGGCTGCTGAACATACAGCCGGAAATCGTGGGGATCGTCGGCCACGTCGAGCATTGGGGCCTGGGCGACAAAAAGCACGAAACGTTGCAGTCGCAGCTTTACCTGTCCGTCTGGCAAGTGCCGGACCGTTTCTGGCCGCTGCTGGCGAACGGCTCGGGTTACGTCGCGCGCACAATGTCATCGCCGCTCGTCGTCGTGAGCGCGATTCGAGCTGCGGCCGCGAAGGCGGATCCGAGCTCCGTCGTTTACGGCGCGCGGCCGGTGGAGGACATTGTCGCCGGGTCCATCGCGACGCAACGCTTAGCGATGATCTTGCTCAGCGTTTTTTCCGCGCTGGCGCTGGTGCTTTCCGCGATTGGAATTTACGGCGTCATTTCCTATCTCACCGGGCAGCGCACGCATGAGATCGGGATTCGCGTGGCGCTGGGCGCTTCGAGCGCCGACGTGCTGCGCATGGTGCTCGGCGAAGGGATGAAGCTGACGCTCGTTGGGGTGGCCGTCGGAGTCGCGTTTGCACTTGGACTGACGCGGCTGATGGCCCAATTCATTTACGGCGTGGGCGCGTCCGATCCCATCACGTTCACCGGCGTCGCCGTTCTCCTAACCGGCGTTGCGTTGCTCGCCTGCTACATTCCGGCGCGCCGCGCGATGCGCGTCGACCCGATGATCGCTCTGCGTTACGAGTGATCGTCTTACAACTACCGTTCAAGAACTTCTGGAGCCTCGCCAGCCGAGGTATCCAGTCGCAGTGTCTATGACTGCTGACGCAGTTTTTGCTTATCTTGTAGCCTGTAATACCTCCTCACGAGCAGATAGCTGACAACCATTGACAATGGAATTCCGACCAGCAGCAACGGCTTAGCGAAAACGAAGTCCAACGCGAGATAAACCCCGGAGAGCATCCCCAAGAGCGTAATCACAATAGGCACGGACACGAACACCCATAGGTAAGCCCAGCGCCCCCACTGTCCTCCTCCGTACAACATCATCAGCACACCAACCAAAGCGAGTGGCACGGCCACGAAAGGGCTGAACAATCGTTGGCTGGGCGGATCGAAAGCGAAGATGAGCGAAAGCCATGATATCCACAGCGCAATGAAGCCGCCGACGCCAAATACGATGAATCGGATGGCGATCCAAATTCTCCCGCAAGCGTTTCTCGAATTTGAGGTGTATCGGTCATTTGGCAAAACTAACGAAAATAGATTTGGGGAGCATCATGTGGACGCCTTTGTTGCCGTCGACTAGTTCGGTGATGTGGAGGTCGGCGGCGACGCTGGCGAGCATGTAGGCGTCGTCGCGGGACAGATGTTTTTCGGTGACGAGGAAGTCGATCATCTCGCGGACGGCGAGCGTGGCGCAGGCGTTCAGGTCATCGTTGAGGCCCATGGTGATGTAGTGCGTGGGCGTTTCGGCGCGGGGCCACTTCAAGCGCAGGTCCTTGCGCACGATGAATTGAAACGTGCCGATGAGCGAAGTTTCGAGCGCGGTGATGTCCACTTCGCCGTCGCCCTGCCCGGCGTGGCCGTCGCCGACTTCAAAGAGCGCGCCGGGCGCGTGCACGGGAATGTAGAGCGTGGTGCCGGCGACGAGGTCCTTGTTATCGAGATTACCGGCCATGATCCACGGCGGAGCGCTGTTGAAGCGGCCCGCGGTTTCCGGCGGCGCGTCGCCCATGCTGCCGAAGAAGGGATGCAGCGGAATCTCGATGCCCGGTGCGAATTTCGCGACCATGCGCTTTTCATCCAGCGGAATGATTTTTATTTTCGCATAAGGAAAATCGTCGGGGAGGTAGCCGCGGCCTGGGCCGAACGCGTTGTAGGCGTAAGGAATCGCGAGCTTGATGGCGAGAATTCTGACTTCCAGCACGTCGCCGGGTTGCGCATCTTCAATGTAAACCGGCCCCGTGAGAATGTGCCCGCCGGGTCCTTTGTCCTTCACCTGATCGGTGATGTCGCGCAGCGATTGCTCGACCTGCTCTGGCGGCAGGCCCGCCTCTTCCAGACCCTTCGGACTGTTGGTGATCAGCGTCTGAATCTCTACCATGTCGCCCGACTTGACGCGCAACACCGGCGCCGCCTTCGCGTCGTAGTAGCCCCAAGCCACCGTCTTCGGCGTCGGCTTGAGTTGATACGTCGCTTGCGAAAACATATTCTGTTCGCCAAGAAAGATTGTGAAGACTAAAGCTCCGAGGCTGAGCGGTTGTACTCGCAAGTCAGTGATTGCCTTTCTTCGAAGATTTTGGCAATGGACAATGGTCACACACCGGAGGGCTGGCTGTTATTGTGACTTCATCCGGAAGGTCCATTGTGATCCAGTTGTCCGGCAAGATGTCCTCGTTGTCCAGCCAATACTTGAACTTGATTGTATGCTCGAAAGCGGAATTCGACGGACACCCGACACAGCCAAACGTCCACTTTTTAACCAGCTCTTCCGCGTCATCCCGCAGAAGCTGGAATCCCGTCGTATCTTTATCTCCAGGTGCGGATTGCGTGCTGAGGACTGTTCCATCAGAGGCAATCATGAGTTTAATCACGATTGTTCCGCCCAACCGCGTTTGTCGTGCAAGCGGAGGATAGCCCCTAGGCGGCACCAAGTGCTTCACGTAAATGAGCGGACGCTTCTCGTCCTCAGCCGCCGTCGATGCGAGCGACGTCTGAATCTCCACCGTGTCGCCCGACTTGACGCGCAGCACCGGCGCCGCCTTCGTATCGTAAGAGTCCCGAGCCACAGTCTTCGGCGTCGGCTTCAACGTGTACGTCGTCTGCGCGCTGGATTGCTGCACAAAAATATATGGAGCGGCGAGGGCAGCCCCAAAAGCAAAAATAAAGACGCGGTAAATCATTCACCCTCCATGCTCTAGCTGCCCGGCGGTACGCGAAGCTTCGGGCTCCTCCACTTCCACTTCTGTTCCGCCTTCAATCTCTCTTTCTCAAGATGCCGTTGTTCCTCTTCTTGTAGCTCCGTGAGCTTTTCGAGCAATCTCGCTTTCCATTTTGGGTGGTCTCTAAGAAATATCCAAAGTTCTCCTCCTCCAAACCGGAGAATCTTTTTTAACCGGGCAGCCTCCGTGCCGTTCGGGTCGCGTTCAAGGGAAAGGATCAAACCAATGTAGGTCCTGGATAGTCGCTCTCTACGTTCACGGTTTGTCTCTCTTGGTCTGCTGCGTGACTTCAGTTTCGCCTCGACCGAGTCCCGCAGAGTACCCACTCCCCGCTTCTTTGAATTCGTTTCGCGCGGTAGACCTTTTCGGATCAGCTCGCGTGTGGTGCCATCTTCTTCTGCCAAGACTGTGTCGACCACGTCAGGACGAATCGCCTCGCGAAGGAGTTGGTCCGTCAAACGACGATATTTGCGATTAAGGCGCGCTTTGCGTTTTGCCCATACGCGACTCATTGCTCTGTCAGACTCGCCCGTGTGAGTACGATGATCTCTGTCGTATGCGAGTTCTTTCTTCTCCGGAGGTGTAAGTTTCCTTTTCATTTTTTTCCAGGGTGTGGGCTAAGGATGGGTCATGTCCTCGGGCTTGACGAGGGCGTCGAATTCTTCGGCGGTTACATAGCCGAGCTTGAGGGCGGCTTCGCGGAGGCTGATGCGGGAGTGGTGGGCGGCTTTGGCGACCTGGGCGGCCTGGTCGTAGCCGATTTTGGGGGCGAGGGCGGTGACCAGCATGAGGGAATTGTGAACGTAGTGTTCGATCTGCGTGTAATTGACTTCGATGCCCTGGACGCAGTGGCTAACGAAACTGTTGCAGGAGTCGGCGAGAAGTTCGACGGAGTGGAGATAGTTGAAAATCATGACGGGCTTGAAAACATTTAGTTCAAAGTTGCCCTGGGAGCCGGCGAAGCCGATGGCGGCGTCATTGCCCATGACTTGGACGGCGACCATGGTGAGGGCTTCGGCCTGCGTGGGATTTACTTTGCCGGGCATGATGGAAGAGCCGGGCTCGTTTTCGGGAAGAATGAGTTCGCCGAGGCCGCATCGCGGGCCGGAGGCGAGCCAGCGAATGTCGTTGGCGATTTTCATGAGCGAGGCGGCGAGAGTTTTCAATGCCCCGGAAGCAAAAACGATCTCGTCATGGGCGGAGAGCGCGGCGAATTTATTGGGATGCGAACGGAAGGGGAGGCCGGTGAGCTCGGCGATTTTGCGCGCGGCGCGCTCGGCGAATTCGGGATGGGCGTTGAGTCCGGTGCCGACGGCGGTGCCGCCGATGGCGAGATCGTAGAGGCCATCGAGAGCGACGGCAACGCGTCCGCCGTCGCGGTCGAGAAGATTGACGTAGCCGGAAAATTCCTGGCCGAGGGTGAGCGGAGTGGCATCTTGCAGGTGGGTGCGGCCAATTTTTACGATGCCGGCGAATTCTTTGGCTTTGGCGTCGAGGGCGTCGCGGAGATTTTTCACGGCGGGGAGCAGGCGGCGCGCGGTTTCCGTGGCGGCGGCGATGTGCATGGCGGCGGGAAAGGTGTCGTTAGAGGATTGCGACATATTTACATCGTCATTGGGATGGATGGGCTTCTTGCTGCCCAGTTCGCCGCCGGCGATTTCGATGGCGCGGTTGGAAATCACCTCGTTGACGTTCATGTTGGTCTGCGTGCCGCTGCCGGTTTGCCAGATTTTTAGCGGAAAATCGTCGTGGAGTTTTCCTTCGATGACTTCGTCGGCGGCGCGGGAGATGAGGCTGCACTTTTCGTGGGAGAGTTTTCCTAAATCCTGGTTCACGAGCGCGGCGGCTTTTTTGAGGATGCCGAAAGCGCGGATAAGCTCGGGCGGCATGACGTCTTTGCCGATGTCGAAATGGATGAGCGAGCGGGCGGTCTGCGCGCCGTAGTAGCGGTCGGCGGGGACGTCAATCTTGCCCATGGAGTCGGACTCGGTGCGAGTCGGGACAGAGGGTAAGGGCTTCGCGGCTTCAGACATGGGTAGCTCCTGGAAAGTTTGATGGTTTGAGTTTAGCAGTAAGGAGGAAAGGAGGTAATGAGGTGTCTGGGATGGGAGGTTTTGGATGGGTTAGAAGGACTGCCTGGCGGGCGGCCATGATCGGAGGGGCACGGAGGATCGTGCCAACCTATGGGCAGAGTATAACACATCGGTATAGTTAGTCAAGGATTACTTATAAGTGGTTTGAATGGAGTGGGTTAGGGGTGGGACGGCCGGAGGAGCAGACTAAAGAAGGGGAAGGGACTTAACACGGAGACCCTGGAGGAGGTTGGAGCAGGGAGGGGCACCAAGAAGAGAGGGAGCGAACGCAGAGACCCAGAGGACGCAGACCGGAGTTGCCTTGCGAAGGACAGTGGTGAAAGGTAGGCTCTTGAATTCGCGTGAGTCCGAATGTCTACAACATCGCTGGGCCAAACGGGGCGGGAAAAACTACGTTTGCGCGAGAATTCCTCCCGAGCTTCGTGGATTGCAGAAGTTTATCAACGCCCATATGATCGCACTGGGTATGTCGCCCTTCGCTCCTGAGTCAGCGGCCATTCGCGCGGGCCGGCTGATGCTAGAAGAAATCGAACTCTCTGCCGGCCGCGGAATCGATTTTGGCTTTGAAACAACTTTATCAGGGCGAAGCCATTTGGGAGTGATTCGGCGCCTGAAGAAACGCGGCTATTGCGTGCATTTTTTCTATTTGTGGGTACCTAGCGTCGAACTTACGCTAGCGAGAATCAGCGAGCGAGTATTACGCGGCGGCCGTGATGTACCTGAAGAAGTGGTGCGGCGGCGGTTCGACCGCTCGATTACAAACTTCCTTAAACACTATTGTGCTTTGGGGGAGCGGTGGGTCTTGTTTGATGCCTCCACCACAGCACTCTCGATTGTCGCCACGGAAGAACAAGGTAGGCTTCGCCTACTCGACACAAAGTTGTACAATGAAATCGTAGCGCGTTATGGAAATTCATGATTAAACCGCCACCAGACGTACTTAACTTACCTCTCTTAGAGCGGGCTGCAATGGCTATGGAAGCCGCGATGGAACAAGTCATCGAAGAGCACGCCCGCGAAGGATTGCCGCTGTATATCTGGCGGGACGGCAAGGTGGTTGCGGTTCCTGCCGAAGAGTTGCGCGCGCGATCCTAATTACGGCGGCGCGGCTGGTTAGCCTCAAGAGAGCTGGCGCACTCCCACCGGATAATTCCCCAAATGCAAAGCCGGCTTATTTTCTGATTTGCGGCCCGGCATAGTACGGTTTAGGCAAAGGCTGAAGCGGGGTGCGGCGGGGTCATGTATAATTTTTGGCAGGGGATTCTGCTTCTTTTATGGCTGAAGAAACGAAGGTAGTGCGGGCTAGCGCAAAAACGCTGCTGCGGAGACGGCTGCGGTTTATGCGGACGCGTGCGCGCGAATTACGGATGATTGGGAAGGCGCTGGCTTCGACGAAGCATCCCATCCTGGTGCACGTGATTCCGATGCGGCGGTGCAACCTGGCGTGCACGTACTGCAATGAGTTCGATGACGTGTCGAATCCAGTGCCGCTGGAGGAAATGAAAACGCGGCTGGATTTGCTGGCGGACATGGGGACGTCGATTATTACCATCAGCGGAGGCGAGCCGCTGATGCATCCGGAGCTGGACGAAGTAATCCGGTACATCCGGCGGCGGGGGATGATCGCGGGGATGATCACAAATGGGTTTTATTTGAACCAGGAGCGCATCGAGCGGCTGAATGAGGCGGGGCTGGAGCACCTGCAGATCAGCATTGATAACGTGGTGCCGGATGACGTGTCGAAGAAAAGCTTGAAGACGCTGGATGGGCGGCTGGAAATGCTGGCGGAGCACGCGGTGTTTCAGGTGAACATCAATTCGGTGCTGGGCAGCGGGGTGAAGGATCCGGAAGATGCGCTGAAGATTGCGCAGCGGGCGGTGCAGCTGGGATTTACAAGCACGGTGGGGATCATTCACGACAATAACGGGCAATTAAAGCCGTTGGGAGCGCACGAGCAGGGGATTTTTGAAGCGGTGATGAAGCTGGGGAAGCGGTCGTTTTCGAGATTTAATGATTTTCAGCACAACGTGGCGCGCGGGAAAGAGCATGATTGGCGCTGCCGTTCGGGATCGCGGTATTTGTACATTTGCGAGGACGGATTGGTGCACTGGTGTTCGCAGCAGCGGGGGTATCCGGGAATTCCGCTGGCGGAGTACACGCCGGAGATGCGGCACCGAGAGTACTTTACAGAGAAATTTTGCGCGGCACGGTGCACGGTTTCTTGCGTGCAGCAGGTGGGCATATTGGATAACTGGCGCGGGCCGCAAAACCTGAAACCGACGCCGATGACGCCGCCGGCGACCCCGCAAGCGCAACTGGTGCAGATCGGACAGGGGCGCGGGGCCTCCTGAGTTATCGCAGTCCGATTCGCGTTGTTTTCTTCCCGCCATACACTTCCTCCTGTTTCACTCCGCGCACACCTTTCCGGTTGATGGATTGACGGGCGGCTCCGGCTTGCCAACAATGAGTGCATGCCAGGTTCAGCGATTGAGATTGAAAATCTGACCAAAGAATATCCCTTCGGTTTTCTACACCTCAGGAAAAAGACGTCTCTTGAAGGGCTCAACATGCAGGTGGAGACCGGAGAGGTGTTTGGATTTATCGGGCCGAACGGTGCGGGAAAATCGACGACCATCAAGCTGCTGATGGGGCTGATTTTCCCGACGGCGGGGAACGCGCGAATCCTGGGGAAACCGATCAGCGACGTGGAAATGCACAGGGACATTGGATACCTGCCCGAGCAGCCGTACTTTTACGATTATCTGACGGCGGCGGAAGTGCTCGATTATTTCGCGCGATTTCATGACCTGACGGCGGGGGATCGCAAAGAGCGCGTGCAGCGGATGCTGAAAAAAGTGGGACTAGAAACCGGGGGGAAGATTCAGCTACGCAAGTATTCGAAAGGGATGCTGCAGCGAGTGGGATTGGCGCAGGCGATCCTGCACGATCCGAAGCTGGTGATTCTGGATGAACCGATGTCGGGGCTGGACCCGGTGGGCAGGCGCGAAGTGCGGGACATTATTCTGGAGTTGAAGCGGGATGGAAAGACGGTGATGTTTTCGACGCACATTCTCTCCGACGCGGAGGTGCTGTGCGACCGCGTGGGCGTGATTGTGGGAGGAAAGCTGCGCGGGGTGGGTGCGCCGGGCCAAATGGTGGACATGAAAACGCAGGGAATGGAAATTCTTTTTGAGCTGCCGGCAGGGAGCAACGCGCCGCTACTTTCCAAGGCGACAAAGATGGGCGAGCGCTACCGGCTGCAAGTGCCAGAAGAAGAGTTGTATGCGGCGATCGAGCAGCTTCGCGGAGCGGGAGCGCGGATTCATTCGGTGACGCAGGTGAAGCCGACGCTGGAAGAGTTCTTCATGAATCTGGTGGAGGCGGATCGCGCGCAGGCCGCAGCGGTCGAGGTGAGCGGGAAATGAGGCGCGCGGGAATTGTGGCGTTGAATACGTTTCGCGAAGCGGTGCGCGACCGCGTGCTGTACAGCCTGGTTTTTTTTGCGCTGCTGATGATGGTGGCGGCGATCGTGGTGGGG
>Ga0210384_10007226_pt1 | contig 11724 bp, 11 predicted proteins | sample IncBWH2MmetaG_FD_160574 | JGI IMG/M metagenome (GOLD analysis project Ga0210384, IMG submission 160574) | Forest soil microbial communities from Barre Woods Harvard Forest LTER site, Petersham, Massachusetts, United States - Inc-BW-H-2-M | ecosystem: Environmental > Terrestrial > Soil >...
CCTTCTGCTGGAGTACGACGACGAGAGGTCGGGCTCGTTCGAGGCGCTTCGACATGTCCCTGACGACAAGATGGTCATCCTCGGGCTGGTCACCACCAAGACAGGGCGGCGCGAGACGGTTCCCGAGCTCGCCGACCGGATCCACGAAGCATCGCGCTTCATCGGGCTGGAGCGGATCGGACTGAGCCCTCAGTGCGGCTTCGCCACCTCGATCATCGGCAACGCCATCACAGTCGACGACGAGATCGCCAAGCTGACGACCATCGCGGAGACCGCGCGCAAAGTCTGGGGCTGATCGGCGCCGGCGATCAGGCGGGCTGGCCCACCGGCACCGAACCCGCCGGGAGCACGTCGAGGTTGATCGTGCTCTTGCTCTGACGGCCATTGGCGGTCCATGACAGCTGGAATGTCCAGCAGCCGGCTGCCGGCACATCAGTGATGCTGGGACCACCCGCGATCGTGACCACCGGCTGGGACGCGCCCAACGGATGGCCTTCGACCATCACTCCGCCTCCTGATGGGTAATCCTTCGCTTCCCACAGGACCTTGTTGTTGGTGCCGTTTGCCCGCGGGCTCGGTCCCGCGACCAGCTGGGTGGCGAACACGTACGCGACCGTGGTGCCGTCCGTCCCGAGAGCCCACGGGACTCCCCACGCCAGCCCCTTCGGATTGGTCCAGCCGCCCTGCGCCCAGATCGGCGGCTGCGAATCCGTGAGGACAGTGCCGGCGCAGCCGCCGGCGAGTGTGTGAACTGCCGGCGTCGGGCTTGGTTGCACCTGCGCTTGAGTCGTTGTAGACGGCGTACCGCCGCAGGCCACAAGCAAGGCCACGCCAGCAGCGAGACCGGCGTAGCGCGAGATAACTTTGTGATTCATACCCCTACTACACCGGCGGCTCGGCGGGCGTTCCCGCTCCGGCGCGCGTCCGGCTTAGGAGTATTCGATCTCGGGGCGCCACTCGGCGCCTCGACCCTCTGGGGTCGTGTCGAGGATCGCCCACAGCGGCCACATGAAGTCGACGTGGCGCATGTCCTGGCCCGGATCGCTGGGAGCGAAATAAAGCTCGCTGCTCCAGAAGTGGCGGATCTTTCCGCCACGGCGGACAAAGACGGTCGCCATCGGATCCTGGTTGGCATCTCCAGGCGCTCCCCAGTGCTCCTCGGCGTGATAGTCATGGTTGTAGGTGTTGTTGGCGGAGGAAAGGAGTCGCGCGTGGCTCCAGCCACGTGCTTTCGCATGCGCGCGGAACCGCTCGAGCGGAGCCTTGGCGACCACTGCGAAGTTGATCCGCTGGGCGACGTGGGGTGCCGCGCCGTCGACCGCATCGATGATGGAGGTGCACGACGGGCACGGCTCCATGAGCGGTGCGCCTGAGCTATCCGGGTTGAACATGTGGCTGTACAGAAAGAGAGTGTCCTTGCCGTCCGCGAACAGCTCGGAGAGGCGCACCGGCCGAGCGGCCTGTGCACTGGCATCCCATTCTTGGAAGACGTAGTCCTGCGGAACCACGCCGCCGAGGGGCAGCTTGCGCCGCCTGGCGGCCACTGCCTCAATTTGCCGGCGCAGGTCCCCTTCCGCCTTCAGCAGCTCTTCGCGCGCCTGGCGATATTGCTGTGATTCGCCGGGAAAGCGAACTTCGTGCAGGGTTTTCGTTTTTTCGGATGACATCGTGCCCTTACTCCTCTTCCAACCAGTAGCTCACACCGTGCTCGACGTAGAACTTGACCAGGGTCGTCGCCTCGCCCCACCCGATCGAGTTGCCCTCAAACGACTTCCGACCCTTCTCGGTAGGCGCGAATCCGTGCTCCCGAACGCGCAACAGCGTGCCACCTTCACGCTCCTCGAGGTCGAACTCGACGGTGGTCATCGTTTCGGGAGTCTCGCCCCAGCGATAGACGAGGCGCTGGAGTGGAATCACCTCGTCAACGATGCAGTCCCCATCGAAGTTGATATTTCTTTCGGCTCCCCAATCGCGCCAGCGGAGCGTGATCTTGCCACCGGGCCGGAGGTCGACCTCGCTGCCACGTGTCCCCCACCATCCGTCGATCCCCTGTGGGGTGGTGCAAGCGGCCCAGACCTTTTCGCGCGGCGCGCGGATGAACACGCTGTGACGGATCTCGGGCGCTGGTTCGCTCATTGCTCCTCCTCGACATAGCGCTTCAGCCGCAGCAGACGCTGCTCCCAGCGCGCGGCGAGGGTTGTCAGCCAGGCGGTCGCCTCGTCGAGCGGCGCACTCTCCATGCTGTAGCGGACCTCGCGTCCGTGGCGCTCTTTGGCGACCATGCCGGCGTCGGCGAGGGCGCCGAGGTGCTTGACGACGGCCTGGCGGGTCAATGGGAACCTGAGCGACAGTCCGGTCGCTGTGGTCGGACCCATGGCCAAGCGCTCGAGCAGCTTTCGGCGTGTGGGATCCGCCAGGGCTACGAACACTGCGTCATTCATGTGCAACTAAACAGTTGCACATGACGGAGCGCTATGTCAAATCTCTATGTGTTTGGCATCCCGGGTCCGACCTGCACCTTGAGCCCGCTTCCGGCGAGGAATGTGTCGATCGCGGTCTGGTACTCATCGAGATGGAATCGATTCGTGATCATGGCCTGACAGTCGATGACCCCTTTGGCGAGCAACGATAGTGCCCGCTCGAAGCTGTGGAGCACCGCCATCGATCCAATGATCTTGATCTCATCGTTGTAGACCCTGAACGGCGAGAAAGTGGCGATCGCGTCGGCGTTCGCGACGCCGAACATCAGGAAGGTCCCGCCGCGAGCCACGCGTCGCAATCCGTCTTCGATGGCAGGCACGACTCCGGTTGCGTCGATGACGACGTCCCAGCCCTGTGGCCGGTCGAGCTCGGCTGCCGAAACAGCAACTCGGTCGGCAGCCATCCGCTGCGCAAGGGCGTGGCGCTTGGAATTCGGCTCGACGATGTCCAGTCGAGTGGCACCGGATTCTTTCGCAAGCTGGGCTAGCAGCAGGCCCATGGTCCCGGCACCGTAGATCAGGTAATCGCCGGCCACCTTGAGATCGACCTGGTCGAGTCCATGGACGGCACATGACAGGGGCTCGACCAGGGCTCCCCAGTGGCGGGGCATGTCAGGCGGCAACCGGAAAGCATTCGCCGACGGGACCGCGACGAATTCGGCGCAGGCACCATTCGCCGAGCCGACACCGATCGCGTTCCAGTTCTCACAGAGATTGAACCGGCCGGCTCTGCACTGCCGGCAGTGACCGCAAAACAGCGATGGATCGACCGCCACGAAGTCACCCACCTGTACGTTGCGTACATCGGCCGCAACCGCGACGACCTCGCCGCAGAACTCATGCCCTGGGACGATCGGGTAACGAGTCGGAGCGAACTCGCCACGAAGGACATGGATGTCCGTGCCGCAGATGCCGCACGCCTCGACCCTGATGACCGCCTGGCCGGAGGCCGGCGTCGGATCTTCGATACGACTGACCGCCATGCTGTTCGGCTTCTCGATGACGACTGCCTTCATTTGACAGCACCCATTGTCAGGCCGCGGATCAGCTGCTTCTGAGCGATCCAGCCGGCCAACAGAACTGGAAGGCTGGCTAGCGTTGCGGCGGCTGCAAGCTTCGCGTAAAAGAGCCCGCGGCCGCTGATGAAGCCGACCAGGAAAATCGGCGCCGTGGCCGCGACCGACGAGGTGAAGTTGACCGCGTAGAAGAACTCGTTCCAGCTGAAGATCAGGCAGATCAACGATGTCGCGGCAATTCCAGGTGCGATCAGCGGCACGACAATGCGCCAGATCTCAGTTGCGAATGACGCGCCGTCCACACGCGCCGCTTCAAACAGCTCAGGGGGAATCTCAAGAAGGAACGAGCGCAGGAGCCAGACGCCGAGCGGGAGGTTGATCGTGGTGTAGATGGCGGCCAGGGCAAAGATGTTGTCCAGCAGCTGCAGGTCCCGAGCCAGCAGATAAAGCGGGACCAGGCTGGCGGCGAAGGGCAGGAATCGGGTCGAGATGAAAAAGAAGAGCACGTCACGCGTCCGCTTCACCGGCCTGACGGCCAGCGCGTAAGCGGCTGGCAGCCCGAGGACCAGGACCATGAACGTCGACCCGATGCTGGCGATCGCCGAGTTGATGAAGAAAGGCGGAAAATCGCCCGACATGACTTGCTGGAATTCCTCCAGGGTGGGTACGAAAAAAATGGTCGGCGGGGAGCTGGCGGCTTGCGGTTCCGTCTTCAGGGCCTCCAGCCACATCCACAGGACGGGAAAGAAGAAAACCAACACCACCAACCAACCGACCACCGACCACAAGACTCTCGACGTCGGGAACCGGCCGCCCGCGATCACGCCGGCCCTCATCGCCTTGCCTCCACCTGAAAGATGGAGAACAGCGTGCGAAGCGCGACAGTCGCAATGATCGTGGTGAGGACGACGGCGACCACTCCAATGGCGGACGCCTGTCCGATGTTGAAGCCCTGAAACGCAACGAGATAAAGCAAGAACGGAATATTGGTCGTGTCTTCGCCGGGACCGCCGTAGGTGAGCATGAAAATCGAGTCGAAGGTCTGCACGACGAAAAGCGATCCAAGCAGCGCACCCAGCTCGATGAACGGCCTGACCAGCGGCAGGGTGATTCGACGAAAAGCCTGAAAGGCGTTCGCTCCATCGACACGCGCTGCCTCTAGAACCTCGGGGTTCTGGGACTGCAGGCCGGCGAGGATGATCAGCATCATGAACGGCGTCCAACGCCAGACCTCCACGGCCACAACCGTCGCCATAGGGTACCGATTCACCCAGTCGACCCGACCGAGACCGAACGGAGTCAGCAGATTAGGCAGGAGCCCGAATAACGGGTTGAGGAGTGTGTCCTTCCAGATCAGGGCGCCGGCGGTTGGCATGATGAGAAAAGGCGCGATCATCAAAGTCCGCATCAGACCCTTCCCGAAGACTTCCGAGTTGAGCAGTGAGGCAACCGCCAGGCCGAGGACGACCGAGATCGCAATCACAGAGATCGTCAGAAGCACGGTGTTGAACACCGCTGTCCGGATGCTCTCATCAGTCAGGAGCCTTGCGTAGTTATCGAGACCTGAGAACCGAAAGCTACCTGGCTTGAGAAGGTTCCACGAGTGGAAGCTGTACCAGATCGTCAGGGCAAAAGGGATCTGGGTCACGACGATGACGTAGACAAAGGCTGGAAGCAGCGGCAGTCGCCGCAGCCACGCGTCCCGGCGGGCGAGGGAGGCGGCGGATTGTATCCGCGCGCCTCCGCTGCCGGCAACCGAGCTCATTCGAGAAAGCTAACTAGTGCTGATAAACCTTGCCGACAGCTGTCGCCAGCGTCTGCGCTTTAGCCAGCGCCTGGTCAACTGTCTGACCGCCCGCGATCACTTTGGCGAACTCTTGAGAAACCTGGTCTCCAAGCTGCTGGAATTCATCGATGTCGACGTACTGGACTCCGATGTAGGGAACGGGATCCACAGTTGGGTGAGTAACGTCTGCGTGGGAGATTGAATCAAGGGTGACCTGGGCGAAAGCACCCGCCGCTTGCTGGTACTCGGGGATCGAATAGGTCGAGGTGCGCGTTCCCGGCGACACGCGGGACCAACCCAACTTGGTCCCGACCAGCTTCGCGTAGTCCTTGGAGGTGGCCCAGTCGGCGAACGTCCAGGCGGCATCCTTTTTCTTGCTGCTGGAGGGCATCCCGAGAGACCACGCCCACAGCCAACCCGACCAATCCTTGACCTTGGTGGGAGCAAAGGCGTAGCCCGAGTTCTTGGCCGCGTCGCCGGTGAAGAAGCTCGCGGCCACGGTGGCGTCGTACCACATCGCGACCTTGCCGCTGTTGTAGGCGTTGAGGCACTCGGTGAACCCGGCGTTGCCTGCTCCAGGCTCGCCTGCGTTCTTGAGCAGGTTCACGTAAAAGGTCACCGCGTCATGCCATTGCGGAGTGTTCAGCTGGGCGTTCCAGTTCTGGTCAAACCAGCGTCCGCCGAACGTGTTGACGACGGTGTCCAGCGGAGCGAGCTGCTCGCCCCAACCGGGAAGTCCGCGGAGGCAGATTCCACTGACGCTTGATGTGTTGACGGCCTTCGCGGCCGCCGCCACCTGGTCCCAGGTCGGGTGATCGGGCATCGTCACGCCCGCGGCCGACAGCATGTCCTTGCGGTACATGAGCATTGAAGACTCGCCGTAGAAAGGCACCGCGTAGAGATTGCCGTTGTAGCTGAGGGCTCCTTTGATTCCCGGGATCAGGTCGTCCGGTGCGTAAGACGAATCTTTGGCGATGTATGGGCTGAGATTCTCAATCCATCCCTTCTTGGCCCATAGCGGTACCTCGTAGGTGCCAATCGTGAACAGGTCGTAGCGCCCGCTGTTCGCCGCCACGTCCTGCGTCACCTGCTGTCGGAGCTGGTCCTCAGGTAGCGTGACGATGTTCACCTGGATATTCGAGTGCGAGCTCTGGAAGTCGCCGACGAGCTTTTTCAGGTCCGCCATCGAGGGATTGTCGACGGCCGCAAGCGTGATCGTGGTCGCTCCGGCGCTGCCACCTCCGCCGCCGGCGCCGGCACAGGCGCCGCCAACCAAGGCAACCAGGAGCCCAACGATCAAGGTAGACACGGGCCTGGATGTACCGCGCTGCCGGTCCGATGGTCGAAACTTTCTATCGCTCATGGAGAGTCACCCCCTTTCATAAGTAGGCCAGCTGCCGACCCAGACTCGTGTTTGACAACGTTGTCAAAAGACAACGTTGTCTTTTGTATCACAGATCCGTTTAGACTGCAACCGAAGAATTTCAACGTGGTCGGGCGTCGAGCGTTTGAGGCTTAGGAGGCCAACGGTGACACCTGAGTCAATCGACAGATCCAGGCCGACGATGCGGGAGGTCGCGGCGCTTGCCAAGGTCAGCATCAAGACCGTTTCCCGGGTGGTGAACGGCGAAACGGGCGTCACGCCGACTCTCGTCAGGCGCGTCTTGGCCGCGTCTGAGCGCCTGAACTACAGGCACAACTTGACCGCCAGCAGCCTGCGCAGGTCCGATGGTAGGAGCGCGACGATCGGTATCGTGCTGGAAGACGTCGCCAACCCATTCTCGTCAGCGCTTCATCGATCCATTGAGGACGTAGCCGTCCAGCGTGGAGTGCTGGTGTTCGCCAGCAGCTCGGACGAAGACGGGGATCGTGAGCGGAAGCTGATCTCGGCGTTTGCTTCGAGGCGAGTGGACGGATTGATCATCCAGCCCTCGAGCCACGACCACAGCTACCTGCTCACTGAACGCAGGGCAGGCACGGCGATCGTGTTCGTCGACCGCCCTCCCGCCCTCTTCGACGCCGACACCGTGCTCACCGACAACACTGCGGGTGTCCGGCGCGGGGTTCGGCACCTCGTCGCACACGGCCATAGCCGCATCGGCTACCTCGGCGACCTCCATACGATCGCGACGGCTGCGGATCGGCACCGAGGCTATGTCGAAGCACTCGGTGATGAACGGATTGAGGTCGACGAGCGACTCGTAAGACTCGACTTGAGAGGAATCGAAAAGGCCGAGGCGGCCGTTACAGATATGCTCGCCCGTCCGCGGCCCCCCACCGCCCTTTTCACTGGGCAGAACCTGATCACCATCGGCGCATTCCGCGCTCTTCGCCGTTTGGGACTTCACCAGCGCATTGCGCTGATCGGCTTCGACGATATTCTGCTGGCCGACCTGCTGGAACCAGGAATCACTGTCATCGCTCAAGATCCGGCGGCAATCGGACGCACCGCCGCGCAGGTGCTCTTCGGTCGCCTCGATGGAGACGAGTCGCCCATCGAACACCACATAGTTCTGACCCGGATGATCACCCGAGGCTCCGGCGAGATCGCGCCGTGATCGTTGTTTGTGGTGAAGCGCTGATCGACATGATTCCTAACGGGGACGGCACACGGCGCGCGGCGCCCGGCGGTGGACCGTTCAATACTGCGCGAGCCCTGGCCCGGCTCGGTGTGCCAACTTCATTTCTAGGGCGTTTGTCGCAAGACGCTTTCGGGGTTCAGCTGGCCCGCGCGCTCGTCTCGGACGGAGCCAGCCTCGCACTGGCCAGCGTAGGTCCAGAATCCACGACCACCGCCATTGCCGACGTGGACAGCGAAGGCCTCGCTGAGTATCAGTTCCTCGTCCAGGGAACGTCCGCACCCAACCTCATTCCAGAGATGGTTCCGGAACAGTTCGACGCCGAGGTAAACGCTCTTCACCTGGGGACGCTCGGACTGGTACTCGAGCCAATGGCGTCCACGCTCGTCGAGCTGATCGGCCGCGAGCGAGGCAGGCGCCTGTTGATGCTCGATCCCAATATCCGAATCGGGCTCGTTCCAGACGATGAGTACCGGGATCGCTTGCATACAGCGATCTCGCAGAGCACGATCGTCAAGGCGAGTGAGGCCGACCTGGCCTGGCTCTACCCAGGGCTCGACTACGAGCAAGCAGCCGCCCGGATGCTGAGCCAAGGCGTGAACCTGGTCGTCGTAACGCTGGGCGCTCAGGGCGCGTTCGGCACCCAAGGTGACGCCGGCTTACGGGTTGGCGCTCCTCACGTCGAGGTGGTCGACACCATCGGGGCCGGCGACGCCTTCGGGGCTGGTCTCTTGGCGTGGCTGCATGATCACAGCGCCATCAGGCCGGATCTCCACCTCGAACGGGAAGAGCTCAAAGAGGCCCTGGAGTTTGCGTGCCTAACCGGTGCGCTGACGTGCGCCCGAGCGGGCGCCGATCCACCCTGGAAGGCGGAGATGCAAGCCTGGAAAACCTGAGCAAGCCGGCGCATTGCCGGCCTTCTCAGATCCCGCGTAGCCGTCTTTCGACGTAGTCAGGCCGCTACATCGACTCCGACGCTTGGAATGGTGGCTGCGGGTGATTGGCGGTGGCGGACGGCGACGAGCGCGACCAGGAAACCTGCGACGGCGATCGCACCGGCGATCTCAAACGCCGAGCTGAAGCCGGCGGTGAGGGCGCGGTCTGCGGCCGCGTGCGTGAATGGGCCTGTCGCGAGTTGATTCCTAGTCACCGTGGTGGCGATGGTGCCCATGATCGCGATCCCGAGCGAGCCGCCGAGCTGGCGACCGACGTTCAGGAGGGCAGAAGCCAATCCCGATTCATTCGGCTGGACTCCCGAGATGGCAACGAGACTCGTCGATACGAAAGCCATTCCCAGACCGACCGCAAGGACCACCAGCGGGCCAAGGACGTCGGTCGCGTAGTTCGCGTGCACGGTCACGGCCGACAGCCAGAACATGCCGATTGCGGCCAGGAGCGCTCCAGTTGTCATCGGTACTCGTGGACCCACCCGTCCGATCAAGCGAGAGGTGATGCCTGCCCCGACCACGATGCCGAGAGCGGTGGGTAGAAACGCGAACCCGGCCTGGAGGGGGCTGAACCGCAGCACGTTTTGAAGGAACAGCGTGAGCAGGAAAAGCATTCCGGAGAGGGCGGCGCCGATGGCCAGAGAGAGACCGTATGCGCCTGAACGGTTGCGGTTGGCGAAGATGCGCAGCGGCATCAAAGGGTGGGCGCCCCGTGCCTCGATGGCGACGAACGCGACCAGCAAAACGACGGCGATGGCGAGGGTGGCTCGGGTGACGCTGTCGCTCCAATCGTGAGTCGCCACGCGTGCGAGGCCATAGACAAGGAGGGATACGCCTGCGGTGACAGTGATCGCCCCAGGCAGATCAAGGCGTCCGGGTTTGCCTTCCCCGCGAATCAGAATTCGCGGAGCCGCGAAGGCCAGCAGCAGGCCGATCGGCACGTTCACGAACATGATCCAGCGCCAAGACAGATAGTTGGTGATGATGCCGCCCATCAACAGGCCGACAGCGCCGCCGCCGGCGGACACGGCCGAGTAAACGCCGAGGGCGCGGTTGCGCTGCGGACCCTGCGGGAAGGTTGCAGCAAGAAGAGAAAGCGCGGTCGGCGCGAGGATCGCAGCGCCGACGCCCTGGGCCGCCCGGGCCGCGATCAAGAAGCTCGACGAGGTGGCAAATCCGCCCGCCATCGAGCCGGCGCTGAACATCAAGGCGCCGATGATGAACATGCGCCGCCGGCCGAACAGGTCGCCGGTGCGCCCGCCGAGCAGCAACAGGCCGCCAAAGGCGATCGCGTAAGCGTTGACGACCCACTCGAGGTCGGTCGCGGCGAAATGCAGCTCGCGCTGGATCGACGGCAGCGCGACGTTCACGATCGCCACGTCGAGCACGACCATCAGCTGCGCGAGAGCGATCACGACGAGCGCGAGGTTGAGGCTGCGTGGCGGCGATGTGGATGCGAATGCGAGCGTTTTGTCCATCTGGGTCTTCTCCTCCGTAATTGGGTTGGTGTGGCCTGGCGCGACGTGCAGGCGCAGGTACTCGTTGATTCCGATCAGCCGGAACTGCAGCAGCTCGTAGCGAGGGAAGGCGGGCCTCGCGGTCGCGTAGTCGACCACCTCGGGCTCGACGACGCGGTACTGGCGGCCCAGGTACGTGACGCGCCCCTCGCCGGCGGCATTCACGTTCAGATACCAGGCGGCGTTGTCGCCAAATGTGCGCGGGATCACGAAGCCGTCGCCCAGCGGCCGCATTCCGATTGGCGTGGCGTACTCACGACCCGAGCGCCGGCCGCGGTGGTGGAGGATGCCGACGACGGGCATCCAGCGCCGTCCCGCGATGAACAGGACGAGCGGGTTGACGAACCGCGCTGCGAAACGGACGATCCGGCGCGCCCGCGGCCCCAACTTAATCGTGTTGACGGAGCCGCTTGTCCCGGAGTTGAGAATGGTCTTTGTGTTGCTCATGTACCTAGGACGGGACTGGCGGTAGGAACGTGACCTTTTGGGCTGATGTCACAATCCACGGCCCAGTCCCGTCCTTATATGTGTGGTGGTCTCAGTGATCGAGAGCAACGAACAGTTCGCGGACGCGTGGACGAACCACCACCATTTCCTGCTTGACGTCGCCTACCGGTTGCTGGGTAGCTACAGCGACGCCGAGGACATCGTCCAGGAAGCCTTCTCGCGGTTGCTCCGCACGGATCTCGATCCGATCGAGGATGTTCGCGCCTGGCTCGTCGTGGTCGTCAGCCGCCTTTGCCTCGACCAGCTGAGGTCATCGCGCGTCAAGCGCGAGGCCTACATCGGCCCGTGGTTTCCAGAGCCCCTGCTGTTCGCAGACGATGCCGCGATCGACCCGGCCGACGTGGTCACCATGGACGAGAGTGTGCGATTTGCGCTGCTGGTCGTCCTCGAGCGAATGTCGCCCGCCGAACGCGTCGTATTCGTGCTGCACGACGTCTTCGACTTGCCATTCGAGAAGGTCGCGCCGATGGTGGGGCGAACGGTCGCGGCATGCCGCCAGCTCGCGAGCCGTGCGCGCAAGCGCGTCGAAGAGGAGGCCGGGTCAGCGCGGTTCGCGATCGATCCCGCGGAGCAGCGCCGCGTAGTCGACGCTTTCATTGCGGCCTGCGCCGGCGGAGACATCCAGGCGCTGCTCCCGCTGCTTGATCCCTCAGTCATGGGTTGGGCCGACATGGGCGGTGCCATGCCCGCAGTCAGTCAGCCCAATATCGGACGTGACATGGTGGCGGCACGCGTGATGCGGTTCTTCGGCGCCGCTTCCGGGAACGCGCTGGTGGCGCACGTTATCAACGGCGAGCCAAGTGTGGTCGCGTTCTATGAGGGCGCGGTGGTTTCGGTGCTGGCCCTGAGCGTGACGGACCACCTCATATCGAGGGTTTACGTCGTCTCGGAT
>Ga0210384_10007227_pt1 | contig 11721 bp, 5 predicted proteins | sample IncBWH2MmetaG_FD_160574 | JGI IMG/M metagenome (GOLD analysis project Ga0210384, IMG submission 160574) | Forest soil microbial communities from Barre Woods Harvard Forest LTER site, Petersham, Massachusetts, United States - Inc-BW-H-2-M | ecosystem: Environmental > Terrestrial > Soil >...
AAAACCATGGAAGCGGACATTTCTACTTTGCGAAAAACCGGACATTTCTACTTTGCGTTGACACGTAACGACACGTAACGACACGTAACGAACGAGCTCGGGCATTTACATCGCTTTCACGTTGGAGTAACACAAGGGGAGTATCTCTCAAGCTCGGAAGTTCTCGTTTCTGATGATTCCAAATACCTTGCGATTGAAAATGCGAATGTTGCTTGGGGTGTGCATCCTCTGCGCGCTCGGAGCAAACCGCGTATGCGGTCAGAGCGGTGGTGTGCGCGGTGCAACGGCGAGCGAGCCCAATGCCGGGTGTTTTCGCGGGACCGAAGGCGCCGAGGTTCCCGAGCCGGAGAATTTGCGCAGCGTCGATGGCGTGTTGAAAGTGGAATTGGCGTTTCGGAGTTACGTGGACGCGAATGGGGACGCGCGATATTGCTACGTGAGCCCGAATGGCGGCGTCTCGCCTACGCTGCGCGTGAATCCTGGCGATACGGTAATTTTGAATTTGAGAAACGAAGCGCGGGCGGAGGAGCCGGCAAGGGCTGGCGCGTTGGGGAGCGCGAAGCATCATGGCACGATGAAGATGACCGCGGAGACCAGCGGTGCGAAAGGCAGTGCGAGAGAGATCGCGCGGGATGCTTGCGCTGGCGGGCCGATGGTCGCGTCGGCAACCAATTTGCACTTTCACGGGTTAGCGATTCCGGCGTTGTGCCATGCCGACGAGACGTTAAAGACCCTGGTTGAACCCGCGGACGCGCCATTCGAATACCGGTTTACGATCCCTGAAAATCAGCCGACGGGGTTGTATTGGTATCACCCGCATGTGCATGGAATCAGTCGGTTCCAGCTTCTCGGCGGGGCGTCGGGAGCGCTGGTGGTCGAGGGCATCGAGCGGGCTAACCGGCAACTCGCGGGCTTGCCGGAACGCGTGTTCGTGGTGCGCGACGAGAATTTGCTGCACCCGGAAGCGGAGCCGCTGGGACCGAGTCTTGCTACGCAAGTACGGATGAGAGATCCCGAAGGGGACATGCTCAACACAGGGACCGGCGAGGGCAAGCCGGCAAAAGATTTGTCGATCAACTATGTGCCGGTGCCCTTCCCCAAGTATCCGCCGGCGGTGATTCGCATGAAGCCTTCGCAGAGAGAATTATGGCGTGTGGCCAATGCTTCGGCGATTACCTATTTGAACTTGCAGGTGTTGTTCAACAGCGCGCCGCAGCCGCTGGGCGTGGTGGGGTTGGACGGAGCGCCGCTGGCGGAAGGAGGCGAACCGGCGCGAGCGATGCTGAAGGTAAGTCACCTAATCGTGCCACCGGGCGGGCGAGTGGAATTTGTGGTGAATGGGCCGGCCGCGGGAGTGGACGCGAGCCTGGTGACGCGCGGAGTGGATACGGGTCCGCTGGGCGAAAACGATCCGCTGCGGGCGCTGGCGACGATCGCGATTTCGCCCGACGCTCCGGAACCGCGGACGGTGTTGGCAGCGAATCCGGCGGCCTTGGCACCGGCAAAGGAAGCGTGGCTGGGAAACGTGGTCCCGGCGCGGGAGAGAAAGCTTTATTTTTCCGAAAGGCAGGAAAATCCGAACGACCCGAATAGTCCGACTACGTTTTTTGTGACTGTGGAGGGACAGACCCCTAAGGCATTCGATCCGAGTTCGGGGGTTCCCAACATGGTCGCACAACAAGGAACGGTGGAAGATTGGACCATCGAGAATCGAACGCAGGAGTTTCATGCGTTCCACATTCACCAGATTCATTTCCTAATGACCGAGTGGAACGGGCGAAAAGTAGATGAACCGTTTTTGCGGGACACGGTGAACCTGGAATATTGGGATGGCAAAAGCGCGACATATCCCAGCCTCAAGCTGCGGATGGATTTTCGGGAGCCGAACGCCGTGGGAAGTCTGCCATATCACTGTCATTTGCTGGAGCACCAGGACGGCGGGATGATGGGAATTTTGCGGGTTGAGGCGGCGGCTGCGAAGCCAGCCGTGGTGGTGAAGTGAGCGGAGCTCCGAATGCCGAGCGTAGGCTTTTACTCTGCTGCAGATTTTTTACAATGTGCCACCAGGTTTTGATTGGGCGTTCATCAGGCGCTAACAAAAACGGATTAAAAGTCTGAGCGCGGGAAAGTGGCCCGCGACGCCTTGGGACGTGCGTCGACTCGTCTTCACGTCACACCCCATTTCTAAAGTCGGTTCGAAAAAACTGCGGATCCATCAAAGGAGCAAGTAGATGAAGAAGCGGAAGCACCCTCTGCACGTTTGTGCCTTGGCGTCGATGGCGGGGTTGTCCTTGTTGGCGCCGGCGGGAATGCAGGCACAGTCCGGGCCGGTAGCCCCGACGGATACGCCGATCAAGCACGTGGTGGTGATTTTCCAGGAGAACATTTCCTTCGACCACTACTTCGCGACCTATCCCCACGCCGCGAATCCTAACGGGGAGACCAAATTTCACGCAAGAGTCGGTACGCCGATCGTTAACGGCCTCGAATCCGCTGGGTTGCTCTCCAACAACCCGAACTCGGTGAATCCGTTCCTGCTGTCGCCGGCCGATGCGGTCACGTGCGACCAGGATCATGGCTATACCGACGAACAGAAAGCATTTGACGCGGGCTTGATGGACAAGTTCCCGGAATCGGTGGGCAGCGGCGGTCCGGGATGCAATGACGTTGGGATGGGCAAGGGAATCGTGATGGGCTACTTCGACGGCAACACCGTGACCGGATTTTGGAACTACGCTCAGCACTTTGCGATGAGCGACAACTCGTTCAGCACGGACTTTGGCCCGTCGACGGTGGGGGCGATCAACTTGATTTCGGGGAACACGAACGGGGCGACGCTGGTGCCGCTGAAGCCCAACGGAAGTGCGGCAAGCGGAGCGGGAAGCATTTCCGGCGGAGGAACCACCGGGGCGGTGATCGGCGATCCGCGGCCAGGCTTCGACGATTGCTCCTCGACAACCGCGGGCCTCGCGAACTCGACCCAGATTACGATGACCGGCAAGAATATCGGAGACCTGCTCAATGCGCAGGGACTGACATGGGGTTGGTTCCATGGCGGATTCACTCCAACCGGTGTGGATTCGAAGGGCCGCGCGGTCTGCGGCGCACATCACGTGGGCCTGGCGGGCGACGATGCTACGACGCAATCGAGCGATGGGGACTACATTCCTCACCACTCGCCGTTTCAATACTACAAGCAGACGGCAAACCCCCATCACCTGCCGCCTTCTTCGGTGGCCGCGATTGGAACGACGGATCAAGCTAACCATAACTATGACCTGACCAGCTTTTGGGCTGCCGTGAAAGCCGGTCATATGCCGGCGGTTAGCTTCCTTAAAGCAGGAGCCTACCAAGACGGGCATCCGGGATATTCCGATCCGATCGACGAACAGGAATTTGTCGTCAATACGATCAATGAACTGGAAGAGACGCCCTTCTGGAAGACGACCGCGGTGATCATTCTGTATGACGACTCGGACGGCTGGTACGACCACCAGATGAGCCCGATCATTACGCAATCGAACGTGACCGACGACAACCTCACCGCTCCCGGGAGCTGCGGAGTGCCGAAGGCCATCGATGCCAAGGGAGACATTCAAAACGGACGCTGCGGGTATGGCCCTCGGCAACCGCTGTTGGTGATTTCTCCTTACGCGAAAGTGAACTTCGTGGATCACTCCGTGACGGATCAATCTTCGGTGATTCGGTTCATCGAAGACAACTGGGGCCTGCCACGAATTGGCAACGGATCGCGCGATGCAGTTGCGGGTTCGTTGTTGAGCATGTTCGACTTCTCAAAGGATGGCTCGCACAAGGTTTTCCTTGATCCCAACACCGGAGTTTTGACAAAGGGCGAGTAACCCGCCGCGGTTGTAACTTTTGTTTTTGTTAAGGGATGGCCTAGAGCATGGCGAAGGCCCGTTCCGCAATGCGGAGCGGGCCTTTTTCTTTTAGGGGCGTAACGCGCCAAGGTTTCTTGGGTGGACAACCCGAGGATGCGGAGCGTCATCCGTGTATCGGGTAGTCGTCCTCCTTGGTGCGAGGAGAGATGAGCACACACCAGGTCATGGTGATGACGGTAGTCGTGTCGCTGCTAACCGGGGCGCCCTGCGCTGCACGAATGGAAGACCCGCCAGCCGTGGACGCGCTTTCCCCTTCCTCCGTCGAGAGCAACAGCCCCTTGATCGTCGATGAGATGGCGTTTGAGGGACTTCGGCGAATCTCTCCGGAAGCCGTGAAAACGCAAATCGCGTCTCGAGCCGGCGGAAAATTTGACGATCGGCAGATTGCCCGCGACGTTCGCAGGCTGGCCGGGCTGGGATGGTTCGCTTCGATCTCCGTAAGCGTCGAAAGCGCGGAGCCGACAACGGAAGTCTCGGGAGGAAGCTCTCACCATGTGCGGTTGAAGTTTGCGTTGCAGGAAAACCCCTTCCTGACCGACGTTGGATATTCGGGTTCACGGCTGCTCTCACGGCCACAAATCGACAAACTGCTCGCAGAGAAAAAAATAGCCCCCACGCTGGGTGCACCGGAGAATCCCGTGAAATTACACCAGATCGCCAGCGCGCTTAGGGCTGCTCTGGCGGACTTGGGCCATCCAGAAGCGCGCGTGGAAATACGGCGAGTCGAGGCAGCCAACGCAACGGTTCGCGTGTGTTTTGAGATTGCGGACGGCCCGCATCTTTCGATTGGCCGGGTGACTTTCGACGGTGATCCGCAAGTGTCCACGAGGTTATTGCGGCGGCAAATGCGGCGAATGAACCCGGGCGCTCTGTTCGGCAGTTTGCGCGGTAAGAAATCCTACACGCGGGAGGCGGTCGAAGAGGATCGTGAGCGGCTTCTGGCTTATTGCCAGAATCATGGTTACCCGCAGGCGCGTATTGGAGACGCGCGCATCTCGAAGTACGTGGAGGGTGCGTGGGGCTGGATTCCGAGGCCGCGTAACAGGACCGAGATGCGGCTTGCCGTGGCGATCCCGATCGAAGTCGGACCTTTGTATCGAGTCGAAGCGGTCAGGATTGGCGAAGCGCTAGCCAGTGCCGTGCCCATTGGCAACAAATCCCTGGTCAAATCCACCGACGCGGTGCAGTGGCGGCCGTACTCAGCGCGAGAGATCGAGGATCTGCGCCGCGCGTGGCAAACACGAGCGCAACCGAAACCAGGCCGAAACAAAGAGACGACCTTTTACAACGTAGAGGCGTTTCGCACGCTGGATTCAGACTCTCGCACGGTGCGCATCTTGCTCGATCGAAGCCTAACGCCGCCTTACGTGGTGCGACATTTGGAATTCCACGGCATGCAACACTTTCCGGATCGCTATTTTCGCAGCCGCATTCTCCTGAGAGAGGGGGCGCCGTTCGACGATCACCTGCTGGAAGCGGGATTGGCGCGGCTGGCGCGAACGGGTTACTTCAAGCCCATCAAGAAGGAAAACATTAACGTAGACACCGACGAAACCCGCCACACGGCCGACGTAACCATCCGAGTGGAGGAACTTGGGCAGCAACGCGCGTTTTTGACCGGAGGGCGCGGCCAATTCGGCAGCACGGTCGGAATCGTGTACACGGTGTTCAATTTGCTCGACCGCGAAGAATTGCTTTCCTCACGCATCGAAGGAGGGCCAGAAAGCTTACAGTTGGCGATCGGATTCGCGAGAGAGGGTTTTCTCGGGTCGCGCGGTTCGTTGGCGCTCTCGGCGTTCAACACATTTCTTCGTCCGCGGCTTTCCGGTAGCGTGCGAGGGCCATTCTTCAGACAGGAAAGCGAGGGCGTCGATGTAGCGTACAGCTATACGCTGACGAACACGAATTCGTTCAGCGTCAAGTACGACTTGTCACGCGCAAAAACGCAGTATTCGCCAGCGCTGCCGGCGGGTGTAACGGGACTAACGGTGAGCGACGCGCCCACGGAAACGTCAAGCCATTCCGCCGGACTGGGATGGACGCACGATACGGGTGATGAACGCATGACTCTTGCGGACGCGGTTTCGGGCGGGTGGCTGGGAGGCAGTGAGAACCTGGTGCGGTCGAAAGCCGAGTATGGACGCGTTTTGCACGACCGAATTTTCAATCCCACAAACTCCTGGGCATTGCGGGCGAGTTTCACCGGTACAGGCAGCTATTCGGGCGCGATGCCTTTTTATTCACGCGTGTTTGCCGGGGATGATTTCGTGAGGGGGTTGCGACCCGGTGAGCTGGGGCCGGATGCGGTGGTTTCTTCCCTTTCGCCGGCAGGAGCAACGAAATACTCGGCCTCCCCTGCGGGCGCCAATCTGGTCGGCGCCGCGAACGCGGAGTACCGCGCGAAACTTTCCGACAATATAGAAGCAGCGGGCTTTTTCGACCTGGGTTCGGGAGCGCTGCTTCTGAACTGGCTGGGCCCAGTGCGACCTTCGCTGGCAGACGCCTCGAACGGAATTCTGCATGCATCCACCGGAATCCAACTGCAATGGACGTTGCCGGGAATCGGCTTTCCTGTGCGCGTCTACTATGCGATCAACGTGCTGCGGCTGGACCGCTGGCTCCCCATGCCAGACGGATCGTTGTTTCACGCCCACGACCGGTCCTCGGCTTTTGGCTGGGCGCTCGGCTCGCTGTTCTGACCCCGGGCAGCTGTACTACACTGCACAGCGTATGAAGGACCGAAAACTCATCGAGGAAGCAACTCGCCTGGCCAAACCTTTTTGCATCACGAAAGGGGAAAAGTTCCGCCTCAAAGACTTCGACCCCGCCGACACCAAAGGGGTGAAATCCAAGAAGCACGCCGAGAAACTGCGCGAACAGAGCAGCGCCATGGCGAGCCAGATGCAGGAGAAGCTTTATGCGCAAGATCGCTGGGCGCTGCTGCTGATCTTTCAAGGAATGGATGCAGCGGGCAAAGACGGCGCCATCAAGCACGTAATGTCGGGCGTAAATCCACAAGGCTGCGACGTTCATGCGTTCAAGACGCCGACGAATGAGGAACTGGATCATGATTTTCTTTGGCGGTGCCACAAAGTGCTGCCCGAGCGCGGAAAGATCGGGATTTTTAATCGCTCGTACTATGAGGAGGTCCTGATCGTCCGGGTGCACCCCACGCTTTTGAAAAACGAGCGGCTTCCGGACCGGCTGATAACGAAGCACATCTGGGAGGGAAGATATGAGGACATTAACGCGTTCGAACGATACTTGACGCGCAACGGAACGATGATTCGGAAGTTCTTCTTTCACATCTCGAAGGAAGAACAGAAGAAACGGTTTCTGGAGCGGCTGGAGGACTCGAACAAGAACTGGAAATTCTCGATGGACGATATCAAAGAGCGTGCCTTCTGGAAAGATTACAAGGAAGCGTATGAAGAGTTGGTTCAGAACACAGCCACGAAGAACGCGCCGTGGTACGTGGTTCCGGCCGATAACAAGTGGTTTACCCGGTTGGTGGTAGCGTCGGCAATTGTGGAGGCGCTTAGCGAGCTGGATCTAGCGTTTCCGGACGTCGACAAGAAGAAGAAAAAGGAACTCGCCGAAATACGGGAAAGGCTGCTCGCGGAAAAGGACTGAGCAACGGCAATCGATCGTCGCGAATCGAAGGGAAATGGGGCAGAACCGTTTACAAGAAAGGGTTCTGCCCCACTTTTTTGTGCGCCCTTAGACCTGGAGCTCGATTAGAAATCCAGGCGAAGCGCGAACTGCAATACCCTGGCGCTTTCGTCACCTGAATTTGAGACAGTCGATACGATCTGGCCGAAGTTTGGCGCTTCGAAATTGATGTTCTGGGGAAGCGCGAAGTTCGGGTGATTGAAAACGTTGTAGGCTTCGGTGCGGAACTGCAGCTTGTACTTCTCGCCGAAGAGCGGAAAGTTTTTCGAAAGGGCCAGATCCGTGTTCGAGAAATGCGGCCCCCGCAGTTCATCGCGTGAACCGACCTGTAGGCCAGTTGGCGGCGCGAAAGCAGCCAGCGCCGCGGTTGGGTTGGCGAACAGCTGCAGCCCGCCGCTCAGGTTAGGGTCGGGGTGGGGATGTACCGCCAGCGCGGACGAGTTTCCGATGAACAGAGGATACGCAGAGGTATCAAAGGTGGTAGTGGATGCGTTGCCCTGAACCGGGAACGCGAAGCCGCTCCGCCAGGTGACGATTCCCGCAACCTGCCACCCGCCAATAATCTGGTTGAGCCACGAGGCAGAGTTGCGTCCGATCCACTGGGCACGCCCAAAGGGCAAATCGTAAATGGCATTCGCCGAAACCTGATGGGTCACGTCGAATTCGGAGTTTCCCTTGCAAACGCTGAGATTGATCGAGTCGCAAAGGTACGACTGTGCATTGGCCGCGGGGTTGCCGTTGGCGCGAGCGATGCCTGAAGCGTTGTCGATCGAATGCGAAAATGTGTAGTTGAAGTCCATCTGAATATTGCGCGACAAGCGCTTGCGAAGGACGGCGATCAGCGCGTTGTAATCGGAATAGGCCTTGTTCCCGAAATAATAGTTGGTCAGGAACTGGGGCGAGAGCCCGACGCCAGGAAGAAGGGCGCCTTGTGCGAGAAGCCCGCGAACAACGTTCAGAGTATTGCCTTGCTGCAACGGAGTGAGATTGTTGGCGTAGACGAACTGCGAGCAATTATTGTACGGCCCGAGCGTGGGGGCAAATGTCGAGCAGCTTTGTCCCACGGCGGCACCGATCTGATTTTCGAGGAAGGGCAACGGCTGAATTTGTGAGACTGGAAGTCCTGTGCCCCCCTGGCGGGAGGCTACCTCCAACGCGGAAATGGCGCTTACCAAACTCTGCTTGGACGTGGGGTCCACAAAATCAACGAGCTGTCCGGCGTCGCCCAATGTGCTGAGCCGCCGTCCGAACCGGCCAACGTAGTCCACTTCCAGCTGGAAGCTCCCCGGAAGTGCGCGTTGCACACCCACGGAGTAGACGAGCGAATACGGAGTCTTGTAGTGCGGATCGATCACAAAGTTTCCGAACTGGCCAGTGTTTGTGCCGAAGACATTGAGCGTGGGTCCGCTGCCGCTGGTGAAAGGGGTGACGGTCGTCGAAAACGGTGGAATCGTTGGAGTGACAAAGGTTTCGTTGACGTTGCTGATGCGCGGGGATCCTGTCAAGTATTGTTGCGCGGTTTGTCCCTGGAACGCGAAAGAGGTTGCGCCGCCGAAAACATAATTCGATTGATCCTGATTGAAATTTACGGCGCTGAGAGCGGTGTGGTCGTAGATGCGAGATGCGCCCAGGCGAAGGACCGTCTTACGATCGCCAAGAACACTGCCGAGCAAGCCTTTGCGATACGACGGATTCCAAGCGACTGCGAGGCGTGGAGAGAAATTCAGCTTGTCGCCCTGATACAGCGGCTGGCCACCGGGGTTGGCCTTGCCCGCCAAGGTGTACGTGAGGAGGGGCGCGGACAGAAATCCGGATGTGCCGCTGAGGCCGTTGGCGATGCGAGGGGAAACGACGTCGGCCCAATCCACATTGGGAACGGTTTCCAAGCCATTGGTCTCGTAAGGAACGGAGTCATAGCCATAACGCAGCCCAAGCGTGAGGGTTAAATCGCTACGAACCTTCCAGGTATCCTGGCCGTAGGCTTCATATTCATAGTAGCGATAGTCGCGGCGCTGCCCCTGGGCGCCGGGCGTCAATTGGCCATTTTTGTAATAGTTGTACACCGTGAATTGCAGTGGTGCTATGCCGAGAAAGCTTGAGAATGCGGCATCCCAAGTGGAAGCAGCGATGCCATTGGGATCGTTGAGAATGTCGGCAGGTCTTACGGTCGAATCGAGGCTCGAATTCGTAAGATTGATCCCTTCATTTTCGAAGTTCAGGTTGTTGATCAAGACGCTGCGGGTCTTGATGGGTTTCCAAAGGCCACCAAATTGGAAGGAATGCTTGCCCCTTAGCAGCGAAAAATCGTCGCGAAACGTTGGGACCGGGTTGACCGCCGAGGAGCCGCCCTGCCGTGCATAAGGGTTTGTGATTCCCGTGGGGAACAGGAAATTCAATTGATAGACGCTGGGATCGCCGCCGGGATTGGCGGGTCCGGTCAACGTGGCCAAATCGGTCACGAAATTTCGCGCCTCGCCATAGACGAACTGGTTCACGGCATTGGCGCTGATCGTCCACGTGTGACCTATCGCCCATGCGCGGTCTTGGACTACTTCCGGGTTCGAGACAGGATCGCCAGGAAATTGAATGGAGTTGAGGCCCCCAGTGATGGCGTGTTGATTGAAGAAATTAAATCGAACAAAGAGTTTTTGCTTTTCGGAAATGTTGTAGTCGACGCGCGTGGTATAGGTATTCACGGTGTTGGGATTGGGCGCGTTAAATTGCAAGCCGCCCGTGTTGATGCCATCGCCAGCACCCAAGTCGTTTGCAGCCGGATACCGCGCGTTGAAAAGGTTCAGCAACGCAGGGTTGAAGCCAGGGGCTACGCCAGGGCATGCTCCCGCCTGGCTGCAGGGGTCGATGGCCGCCACTTGCGCAGGAGTCAGAATCGTGATGCAGTTGGGGGCGCTCTGCAGCGTGGCCGAAGCCGTGCAACCAGGGTTGCTGTTGATGTAAGCAATCTCGCCCTGGTGAACGTGAGCGAGCGGCACGACATTCAGGACGGGTTTCTGAGAAGCATCGCGCCTGGCGTCGTAATCAAAGAAGAAAAATAGCTTATCTTTCTTGATTGGCCCGCCGATGCCAGCGCCGAATTGATTGCGGATCAGCGTCGGGCGCGGTACACCGTTGGAATTGTTAAAGAAGTCGTTGGCCTCGGTGACCGTGTTGCGGTGATATTCGCGCGCATTGCCGTGCCATTGGTTCGTGCCACTTTTGGTGGTTATGATCGTCTGCGCTCCACTGCCTCGTCCGAGATCCGAAAGCGGGTTGGCAACTTCCGTGCGGAATTCCTGAATGGCGTCCACGGGAGTGGCAGCGACTTGGGTGAAAGCCCTCCCGACGTTAAAGTCCGAAGAATCAATACCGTCGACGGTTATATTGTCCTGGTCGGCGCGCGCGCCGGCTACCGAGCCGTTGCGGCTGAAACCCGCGTCATCGAGCCCATTCGTGGTGTCGGCGGACACCACCCCTGGTTCCAGACGCAAAAGGTTCGCGGGATTGCCGCGGAACTCGTTCGGCAGACTTGCAATCGTACGGCTGTCGAACGTGTTGCCGATGGAACTGTCGGTCGTATTCAAAGACACCGAACCCTCGGACTTGACCTCGACGGTTTGAGAAACCGATCCGATTTCGAGTTGAACGTTTTGCGTCGTCGTTGTCGCGACCGGCAAATATAGGTTGGAAATCGTGACCGTTTCAAAGCCGTCCTTGGTCACCGTCAGCAGGTAGCCGGGTCCCGGTGGAAGCTTGGGAAACTTATAGCTGCCGTCGTTGGCGCTCTTCGCTTGATAACTGGTGCCCGTTCGCGTGTCAATCACCTTGAGGTGCGCGTCCGAGACAACCCCGCCACTTTTGTCCGTCACAACTCCGGTCATTGCAGCGATATCTTGCGCATTTCCTGCTGCCGTGAAAACGGTTATTGCTAACCATAAAACAGCGATTGCTCCCCAGAACCTTTTTGTCATCGAAAGCTCCTCAGCGAGATCTCAGGCGTGATGCGCAAACCTAGCGAACACGACAATGGCCTTGTGGCGACGACGCAAGAACGGGGCCAAACTTGAGGGCACCGCTCGAAAGTTATGCCCTTGCATTCCAAGAAGTTAGGGAATCAATCGGGCGTAAATTTAGAGGTGATTGGCGCGGGATA
>Ga0210384_10007231_pt1 | contig 11718 bp, 6 predicted proteins | sample IncBWH2MmetaG_FD_160574 | JGI IMG/M metagenome (GOLD analysis project Ga0210384, IMG submission 160574) | Forest soil microbial communities from Barre Woods Harvard Forest LTER site, Petersham, Massachusetts, United States - Inc-BW-H-2-M | ecosystem: Environmental > Terrestrial > Soil >...
CGTTGGCGGGCATCGGCAGTCCGCCGAGCGCCGCGCGCACCTTGCCGACGTTGATTCCGACGGTGGTGAAGCCCCACAGCCAGTCGACCACATGGGCGTTGCCGGGGTCGATGCGCGCCAGCTGCGCCGCGACCGCCGGGTCGACGTTCCTGAGGTTCGGCAACTGCGACTTGTCCAGCGGCGCGTAGAGATTGTTCTGGATCTGCACGCGGGCCCAGCTCGACGAAGGCACGACGATGTCGTAGCCGGTCTTGCCCGCCACCAGCTTGGAATGCAGGATCTCGTTGCTGTCGAAGTTGTCGTAGTGGACCTTGATGCCCGTCTCCTTCTCGAAGTTGCGCACCGTGTCGTCGGCGATGTAGTCGGACCAGTTGTAGATGTTGAGCACCTTCTCCTCGTCGGCGGCCCGGGTCGGCGGCGCGGCGGCGCACAGGAGGCCCAGGCACGTGGACGCCACCAGCACACGGATCGGATCTCTCATCGAACAACCTTTCGCGGCAGGGAAAGCGGCGACGCGCGTCGCCCGGCAACAGTCGGAACGACGCGGTTCACGGGCAGCAAGATGCCTTTGCAGACTAGCAAAACTTGCTCCAGAACGCGCCTCCGATCGGCGCAGTTCAAGTTGGCGCAAGCTGGCGTGGCGCGGGCGCCCGTCGTCCCTAAGGGTTTGATCCAGGGTCCGGGCCCGCGCCGTCGGTCAGCCTCCCGGCGACCTCGGCGAATTCACGCTCAGAGCTTGCGATGCCGCAACGCCGGCAGCTGCATCCGCACCTGCTCGATGCGTTCGCGCGAGAGATCGGCCATGGCGAAACCCTCGCCCTCGCCGCCATCGAGCGCCAGCGACATCACCTCGCCCCAGGGGTCGATGACCACGCTGTGGCCGAAGGTGCGGCGGCCGTTCTCGTGCGTGCCGCCCTGCGCCGGGGCGACGACGTAGCACTGGTTCTCCACGGCGCGGGCCCGCAGCAGCAGCAGCCAGTGCGCCAGGCCCGTGGTGTAGGTGAAGGCGGCGGGCACGAACAGCACATCGCAGGGCGGGCGCATCAGGCCGCGGTACAGCTCGGGAAAACGCAGGTCGTAGCAGACCGACAGGCCGGCGCGCCAGCCGCCGTGCTCGAACGCGACCGGGGTGTCGCCGGGCTCCAGGACGCGGGCCTCGTCGTAGGCCTCCTTGCCGTTGTCGAACGCGAACAGGTGGATCTTGTCGTAGCGCGCCAACCTCTTTCCATCGGGCCCGTGGACACAGCACGCGTTGCGCACGCGGCCCGGCGTCTTCGCGTGGATGGGCAGCGTGCCGCCCACCAGCGTGATGCCGTGGCGGCGCGCCGTCTCGGCGAGGAACGCCTGGATCGGCCCGTCGCCATCGGCCTCGGCGATGCCCAGCTTGGCGTCGTCGCGCAGGCCCATCAGGCAGAAGTACTCGGGCAGCGCCACCCACTGCGCGCCGGCCTCGACCGCCTGCGCGACGAGGCGGCCGGCGGCGGCCAGGTTGCGGGCGACGTCGGGCGTGGAGACGGTCTGGATGGCGGCGAACTTCGTCATGGGGCTTCCTTGCGTTGACGCCAGTATCCGCCGCCTTGCCAAACCCGTCGGGCCGTCAGGGCGCCGACGCTGCCGTCGCGGCGGAGGCTGCGGCGGCCGCCTCGGCGTTCCGGGCCGCCGACGCCGCGGCGGCCGCGGCCGCGACCGCCGCCCGGTGCTCCACCTCGTCGACCTTGGGCTCGGACCAGCTGCCCGTGACATGCACCTCGCGCGTGCCGGCCTCCGTGAGCGGGCTGCGCAGGAACAGCTGCGCGAGGAAGGTGCCGATGCCGATCACCGGGTTGATGGCGGCATAGGCGAGCGAGGCGGCGCCGGCGTTGATCTCGGGCACGATGATGACGTCCAGGTCCTGCGTCTCGGCCTTCAGGTCGGTGCGGCCCGACATCAGCACCGCGGCGGTGGCGCTGCGCATGCGGAGATCCCGGGTGCTGGCCACGCCGCGCTCGATCAGCACGTCGCCGGTGACGTTGTCGAACGCGAAGCCTTCGGAGAACAGGTCGCGGAAGTCGAGCATGAAGCGGCGCGGCAGCGACTGCAGGCTCAGCACGCCCAGCAGGCGCCCGGCCCCGGCGTCGGCCTTCAGGAACTGCCCTTCGTCGATCTCCACGCGCAGCTTGCCCTGCAGGCTGGGATAGTCGAGCGCCAGCGGCGAACCCGTCCACGTGACGGAGCCGCTCATCTTGCCCTTGCCCCGCTTGAGGACCTGGCCCAGCCCCAGGCGCCCGAGGAAGGCGCCGGAGTCGGCCAGCTGCAGGTCGAAGTCGAGCGACACGTGGCGCGACGGCGCGCCGCTCCAGCGGCCGCTGCCGGTGAGCTTCGCTTCCGGCGTGGTGAGCGCCAGCCGCGTGAGCCGCCAGTCGCGGCCGCCCGCCTGCAGCGTGGCCGCCACCTCCAGCCTGCCCAGCTTCTTCGCGTTCAACTCGAAGTTGTCGACGACGATGTCGAGCGCCGGCACGGTGGTGGTCTGCGCGGCGTCCGGCGCCGGCGAGCCGGCAGCGGACGGCCCGTCGCCGTCCATGTCGCGCGCGTCGAGCGAGAGCCGGTCCAGGCGTGCGAACAGCTGCGCGCCGCGGGTGGGCGTCTCGGGCCGGTACTCGACGACGCCCTTGGTCTGGTCGGACACGATGTTGGAGCGCCAGACGTCGTCGCCCGCGGCGATCACCTGCGCCAGTTGCACGTCGACGTTGGTGAGGTGGCGCCCGCCGATGAACAGGTCGGGCGTCCTCAACGCCACGGCGCCCGGCAGGTAGCTGATGCCCATCTCGTCGCCGGCGGCGGTGGCCGCGGCACCTGTCGCAGGCGGCGACGCCTGGCCGCCACCCAGGCCGCGCCAGAACGCGAGCCAGGCGTCGCCGTTGAAGGACGGCCCGTGCAGCACCAGGAGGCCGCCGGGCTGCATGGGCGGCAGCGGCGCGCCCACCGAGTAGGCGGCGCGCAGCGGGCGCGGCACGTCGCCGGAGCGATCGCGCAGCACCTCGGCCTGCAGCACGCTGCCTTGCGGATGGGCGAGCTCCACGCGCAAGGTGTCGCGCGGGCGCCCCTCGTCGAACGACACCGTGGTGGACACGCTCAGCGGCCAGGTGGCGTCGGCCGGCTTGTTCAGCGGTGCGGGCAGGGCCAGTCCCAGGCCGGTGAGCGGGCTCGTCAGCGCGAACTCGGTCTGGCCGTTGGCGATGCCCAGGGTGAGCTTGTAGGTCGACTGGCCACTCACGTGCGAGGCCAGCCGCGCCAGCACCGCCTCGTCGGCGACGTGGCGCAGGCCGTCGGCGCTCACCACGCCCCGCGCGGCGAAGCGCAGGTTGCCATCGGCCTGCGTGCCGCCGTCGAAGGTGGTGTCGCCGCCGAGGGCGCGCGCGTGGCCGCCGCTGACAGTGACGCCCTTCTCCGTGAAGGCGATGCGCGCGTGCGCGTCCGACAGCACGGGCGCGCCCGCCACCAGGCGCACGTCGTTGCCGGGCAGCGTGAGCGCGCCGTCGACGGTGGTGTGGTCGGCGTGCTGCAGCGGGATGTTCAGCGCCAGGTCGAGGTCGGCGTTGCCGGTGGCCGTGGCGCCGGCCAGGCCGTTGTGCAGCCAGCCACCGACGGGCGACTGCGCGACGTAGCGCAGGAAGTCGGTCATCGGGCCGCCCACCTGGCCGTGCAGCGCCAGCGTGGGTTGTTCGTAGAGCGACTTGAAGCCGCCGTTGACGTCGTGCAGGACCAGCTCGCCCATGTTGCCGGTGGCGTCGTGGATCTCCAGCGCGCCGTGATCGAGCACGACCTGGCCGGCCACCTGCGTGAACACCGGCCATTGCGACGGCGCGCGGCTGCCGTCGTCGGCGCGGGCGCCGGGCACGTAGTCCAGCGTGGCGCCGCGCACGCGGCCGTCGACGTGGAAGTCGCCGTCGCGCGGATGCAGGTAGGGGAACGCGGCCAGGTCGCCGCGCACGTTGAAGCGGACGTTCTCCAGCTCGCCCGTGCTGAAGGCCGCGGCGAGGTAGCTGCGCGTGTCGGCCAGGCCCTGCTGGGGCAGGTAGCGCGCGAGACGCGCCGCGCGCGCGTGGGCCACCACGCCCTTCAGGTCGATCTCGCCGGGAAAGCGCAGGCCGCGGCCGTACGGGGTGGGCGCCGACGCCGCGGCCGGCGGCGCGGCCGGGCCGCTGCGCCACTGCAGCTGAAGCTCGCCGTCGGCGTCGGCGTTGGCGAAGCGCACGTCGTCGAAGGCCACGGAGATCGCCGGTTCCTGCGCGGCGCCGCGCGGCCGCTCGATCTTCCAGCTGGCGTTGGCGGCGAAGCGGTCGAACGGGATCACGGGCTCCTCGAACACGCCGGGCAGCTCGATGCTGCCGCCGTCCATCGCCAGCCGCGCGGTGCCGCCGGACTCGGTGGCCGCGACCGTGACGTCGGCGTTGCGCCAGCCCGGGCGGCCGTTGCGCGCGCCCGGGGCGACGGCGCCGGCGGCCATCGAGAAGCCCGAGACCGCGGCATCGACGCGGTACACGGCGGGCGCGGCGAGCGGGCCGGTCCAGCGCGCGTCGAGCTGGCGCACGACGCCTTCGGGCTGGTAATCGGCGAGCCATTTCCGCGCGACCGGCGGCAGGGGCAGCGCGGCGGCGAGCTGGCGCATCAGCGTCAGGTCGAGATGGTCGGCGGCGAGCTCACCGCCGGTCACGGGCTCGAGGTCGTCCCAGGGCACCTTGCCGGACGCCGACGACGCGCGGGCCGCGGCCGTCATCGCGCGGCCGCTCGCCTGGGCCAGCGCCTTCTCGCGGGTGTAGCTCACGTAGGCGCGCCGGCCCTGGCGCTCGAACACGCTGCGCTGCAGTTCCTGCCACGACACGCGAAGGTCGCCGGCCGGCCAGACGATGCCGCCGGCCGTCTCGAAGCCGAATTGCCGGGCCGCCAGCGTGACGCCGGACGGATCGCGGTTGGCGCTGAGGCGTCCGCCGGCGTGCGCGATGGCCAGCGGCTCGACGTCGGGAGACAGGCGGACGCCCACGTCGTTCAGCTGGATGTCGGCGGTGGCCGAGCGCCAGTGGTTGTTCTGGAAGTCGAGCCACAGGCGCAGCGAGCCCTGGCCGCCGGTGAGCTCGAACGGCAGGTCGACGTGCTGCCTGAGTTGCGCCAAGTCGCCGCGCGGCAGGTCGGCGTAGAGGGTGCCGGTCCAGCGGCGCCAGTCGCCCGCGTAGGCCAGCAGCGGCTGGCGGGTGCGCGCGCGCAGCGAGAAGCGGTCGCCCCACGCGGCCGGCGGCGTGGCGTCGACGCGCATGTCGTGGGAGCGCAGGCCGTTGCGCAGCACGATGTCCACGTCGCTCAGCTCCAGCGCGGGCGCGTCGCGCTGCTCGTCGATCCAGCGCACCGCGCCGCGGCGCAGCACGAGCTCGTCCTGGCTGAACAACCAGTCCAGCGTGGCCGCCTCGTCGGCGCTGGAGACGGTGGCGCGCGCGGCCAGGTCGAGACCGCCCACGTGCAGGTGGCCCGCCTTGTCGCGCCGCACCAGCAGCCGCGCATCCTCGATGTAGAGCTGGGCCAGGCGTGGCGACAGCACCACCAGCGAGCGCGCCGACAGCGCGGCCGAGACGCGCGGCAGGTGCAGCGCCTCGGCGCCGGAGGCGTCGCGCAGCACCACGTCGCGCAGGTCCAGCGTGGGGATCCAGCCCGACGAGCGCACGCTGATCGCGCCGATGCGCACCGGAACCCCTACCGCGCGACTGGCATGGCGTTCGATCTCGGGACGCCAATCCTGGATGTGCGGCAGAATCCCCCACTGAAGAGTCAGCCATGCGAGCACGAGCAGGCACAACAGGGACAGGCCGGCGTAAACCACGGCCTTCCACACCAGTTGGAGCCCGCGCCGCCACGGCATGAAGCGCAGCCGTCTGACTGGATCGAAAAATGCGCTCAGTTGCAATCTCATGAAAAGTTCGGCACGGGGTGGCAGCGCCTCAGAACCTATGAACGCGCACCACAGTGTAGGTGGGCACGACAGACGCCAATCCGGGCGACAGGGGCTCATTGTTGCCGCCGGTTCCCGCGAACCTTTCGTAACACGAGGCGCCCCGGGGCGCCGCCGCTCGTGAACGCGCCCGACTCCGCCCTGCCGCTCGCGCGGGGCCAGGCCAAGGCCGCGCACAGCCGCTTCGTCCAGCGGGTGCGGCGACGCTACGCCGACATGCTGGCCCGGCTGCCGCCCGGCCTGCCCGACTTCGCGACCATCACCGCGCTGGTCGCCTCGCTGGAGGCCGACGGCAGGCCCGTGATGAGCGCGCTGCGCATCGCGCGGCAACTGGTGCTGGAGCGCCTGGCCGTGCTCGACATCGAGCAGGGCGCCGACCAGGCCGAGGTCACCGCCGCGATGACGCACCTGGCCGAGGCCACGCTGGAGCGCGCCCACGCGCAGGCGCTGGCCGACGCCGACCCGCGCTGGGGCGTGCCGCGCAACGCCGCCGGCGAGGTCGTGGAGTTCTGGATCATCGGCATGGGCAAGCTCGGCGCGCGCGAGCTCAACGTGTCGTCCGACATCGACCTGATCTACGTCTACGAGGAAGACGCGCTCACCGACGGCGAGCGGCCCGTGAGCGCGCAGGAATACTTCGGCCAGGTGGCGCGCCGCATGTACGCGCTGATCGGCGACGTGACCGACGACGGCTTCGTGTTCCGCGTCGACCTCGCGCTGCGTCCCAACGGCAACTCGGGCCCGCCGGTGGTGAGCCTGGCGATGCTGGAGGAGTACTTCCTGGTGCAGGGCCGCGAGTGGGAACGCTTCGCGTGGCTCAAGAGCCGCGTGGTGGCGCCGCGCGCAGCGGTCACCAGCGGCCGCGCGCTGGCGCTGCGCTCGCTGGTGACGCCGTTCGTCTATCGCCGCTATCTCGACTACGGCGTGTTCGAGGGGCTGCGCACGCTTCACCACAAGATCCGCGAGGAGGCGCAGCGCCGCGCCGCCGGGCGGCCGGAGCGCGCCAACGACGTCAAGCTGTCGCGTGGCGGCATCCGCGAGATCGAGTTCATCGTGCAGCTGCTGCTGGTGGTGCGCGGCGGCCAGTTCCCCGAGATCCGCACGCGCTCCACGCTGAAGGCGCTGGCGCGGCTGGGTGCCACCGGACTGATGAAGCCCGAGACGGCGGTCCGGCTGCACGAGGCCTACGTGCTGCTGCGCCGCATCGAGCACCGCATCCAGTTCCTCGACGACCAGCAGACGCACCTGCTGCCTACCAACGACGACGACCTGCGCTGGATCGCCGCCAGCCTCGGGCTGTCGTGCGGCAAGAACGCCTGCGAGCTGCTCGACCGCCTGGGCGAGACGCGCGAGTTCGTCTCCACCGAGTTCGACACGCTGCTGCACGACGGCCGCGCGCCGCCGCCGCGCAACGGCGGCTGCCGCAACGGCAGCTGCGGCGCGCCCCAGGCGCAGCTGGAGAGCGAGGCTTGGCTCGACCGCCTGCCACCCGAGCTGGGCGAGCGCGTGCGGCGCTTCGCCGAGAACCCGCGCGTGCTGGCCCTGCGCGAGGAGAGCCGGCTGCGCATCGCCAAGCTGGTGCAGCGCGCGGTGGAGGAAATCCGCTCGGGCAACTGCTCGGTGGATGCCGCCACCCGCTTCGTCGACTGGATCGAGCCGCTGCTGCGCCGCGAGAGCTACCTGGCGCTGCTGGTGGAACGCCCCAGCGTCCATCGCCGCCTGCTGCGCCTGCTGGGCCTGGCGCGCTGGCCGGTGCGCTACCTGATGATGCATCCGGGCGTCATCGACGAGCTGGCCGACGAGCGCACGATGATCGATCGCTTCGAGCCCGCCGTGTTCACCGCCGAGCTCGAGGGCCGGCACGAGGCGTGGAAGCGTTCCGGCGAGGCCGACGAGGGCGCGATGCTCGACACGCTGCGCCGCGCGCACCACGCCGAGGTGTTCCGCACGCTGGTGCGCGACGTGGAGGGCCGCATCACCGTGGAGGCGGTGGCCGACGAGCTGTCCGCGCTGGCCGACACCATCCTCGAGCGCAGCCTGCGCTGGGCCTGGAGCCACCTGAAGCAGCGCCACCGCGACGTGCCGCGCCTGGCCGTGATCGCCTACGGCAAGCTGGGCGGCAAGGAGCTGGGCTACGGCAGCGACCTCGACGTCGTGTTCCTCTACGACGACGCCGGCGAGGCCGACCCGTACCGGGCGCAGGAGGTGTACGCCGCCTTCGTGCGCAAGCTGATCACCTGGCTCACGCTGCGCACCGCCGCCGGCGAGCTGTTCGACATCGACACCGCGCTGCGGCCCAACGGCAACTCGGGCCTGCTGGTCACCTCCATCGAGTCGTTCGAGCGCTACCAGCGCGGCCGCGGCAGCAACACCGCGTGGACCTGGGAGCACCAGGCCATCACGCGCGCGCGCTTCTGCGCGGGCGACGCCGATCTCGGCGCGCGCTTCGAAGCCACGCGGCGCGCCGTCATCGAGTCCGAGCGCGACGCCGAGGCGCTGCGCCAGGAGATCTCGGCCATGCGCCAGAAGGTGCGCGACGCGCATCCGCAGCGCGACGAGCGCATCGACCCGAAGCACTGCGAAGGCGGCCTGATGGACATCGAGTTCGCCGTGCAGTACCTCGTGCTGGCGCACGGCCGCCAGCATCCGGGACTGCAGGACAACCTGGGCAACATCGCGCTGCTCAAGCGGGCGGAGGATGCGCGCCTGCTGGACGTGGGCATCGGCACGGCGGCGGCCGACGCCTACCGCGAGCTGCGCCGCGCCCAGCACCGGGCCCGCCTGGACGAACAGCCCACGCTGTTTCCCGAAGAGACGCTGGCGCCCGAGCGCGCCGCGGGCCGCGCGCTGTGGCGCGCCGTGTTCGGTCCCGGCGCGTGAGGCGCATCCTTCGCATCGACGGCATGGCCTGGGTCATGCTGACCGGGCTGCTGTGCCTGAGCGCCCTCGTCGTCACCGCCATCTGCGCCGAGAACGGCGGCGCGCCGGCCGACTCGCCGCTCGCGCGGGCGCTCGCCTGGCAGGCGGCGCTGGGCCTGCGCGAACCCTGGCGGCTGTGGACCAGCGCCTGGGTGCACTGGAGCGCCGCGCACCTGGCGATCAACTTGGCCGGCGGCGTGGTGGTCGCGTTCGTGGGCTGGCGCGCGCGACTGGACACCGTCGCGACCTGGGCGTGGTTCGCGGCGTGGCCGCTCACGCAGCTGGCGATGGCCGCGCTCGGCGCCGACCGTGTCGCCGCCGTGATGCCGCACTACGGCGGCCTGTCGGGCGTGCTGCACGCCGGCGTGATCACGCTGGGCCTGTCGCTCGCGTGGCCGCTCGCGGCGGCCCGCGTGCGCGCCGCCGCGCCGCCCGCGCGCGGGGACACCGGCTTCGCGGCCACGCGCACGTCGGCCATCGAGCCCTCGCGCATCACCGAGGGACCGTGGGCCATGACGGAGATGGGCGCGATCACGGCGCTGCAGGCCTCCACGCTCGACCAGCCCTCGCCGCGGGCCACCGCCGACCGCGAGCGCCCGCTCGCCGAACGCTGGATCGGCGTGGCCATCGTGGCCGGCACGCTGGCGAAGGTGCTGCTCGAAGCGCCGTGGCACCTCGCGCCGCGGCCCAGCGACGCGCTGGGTATCTCGGTGGCGCCGGTCGCGCACGCCTGCGGGGTCGTCGCCGGCCTGCTGGCCTGGGGCGCCGCGCGGCTTCTCGTCCGCCGCCGCTGAACCTGCGATGCGGCTGTCGCGCACGCGGCACGGCCGCGCCGCGGCGGCCTCTACACTTCCGCCACCGTCACCGGCGGCGCCGCCAGCGTCCGCCCGCCACCCCCCGTCAGGAATGCCCATGATCACGCTCTGCGGTTTCACGCTCTCCAACTACTACAACAAGGCCAAGATGGTGCTCATCGAGAAGGGCATCCCCTTCGTCGAGGAGCAGTGCCCGATGGGCGGCGACAAGACCGAGGAGATGCTGATGTGCTCGCCGCTGGGCAAGGTGCCCTACATCCGCACCGAGCACGGCTCGCTGTGCGAGAGCGCGGTGATCGTCGAATACCTGGAGGCGCTGCAGCCCGAGCCGCGCCTGATGCCCGCCGACCCCTGGGGCCAGGCCAAGGTGCGCGAGCTGGTCACCTTCGTCGAACTGCACCTGGAACTCGTCGTGCGCGAGCTCTACCCGGAGGCCTTCTTCGGCGGCAAGGTGAGCGACGCCAACAAGGTTCGTGTGCAGAAGCTGCTCGCCCGCAACATCGCCGCCTTCCAGCGCCTGGCCAAGTTCGGCCCCTACCTGGCCGGCCCCGATTTCACGCTCGCCGACTGCGCCGCCTACGTCAGCCTGCCCCTGGTGGCGATGACCACCAAGGTGATCTATGGCGAGGACGGCCTTCAGGCCGCGGGCATCGACTGGAAGAGCTACATCAAGCTGATCGAGCAGCGTCCCAGCGCGCAGAAGGTGACGGCGGATCGGAAGGCGGACCAGGCGGCGTCGGTGGCGGCACGGGCGGCGGCGGTCGTGGCGGGGGCCTGAGCGACCCTCACCGATCCATGGGCGGCAACGCGATGCCCTTGTCCACCAGGAAGTGCCACGCCTTGAGCTTGTAGGGATACAAGGGCGAATCGGGGGCCGGGTATTGGCCCTTGAACGCCAGGCTCAGGGGCTGGCGCGACTTTCCATGTTCGTAGTCGACCTTCGCACCCAGCTCGATTAGGGCCCAGACCATGTCCCAGTCCTGCGAGATGGCGGCGTTGGTGATCAGGGGATCGCCTCCCCGGTCGAGGATGTCCAGGTTGGCGCCGAGCGACTTCATCAGCTTCAGGCCTGCCGGGTCGTGATCCAGGATGAAGCGCATCACGACCGGGTCGCCATCGGGCTGGCGCGTATCGGGATCACCTCCCGCCCGGAAGATGGCGAGCATGATTTCCCGGCCATGCGGCGCGGCGCGAACGCTCTTCACGGCCAGGCTGACGGGCCCGTTCCTGTCCTGGGCAAGCGCGTTCGGCAAGGCTCCGGCCTTCAACAGCGCGTTGATCGCACGGGGACTTTGCGCATCCACCGCGACCATCAGCGGCGTGACGTTGAACTTGCCGACAGCGTTGGCGCCGGCACCGTCAGCGAGCGCACGGGCGATACCGCCGGCATCGTCGGCACGTATGGCCATCTCCAACGCGGCCTGGGGCCCGGACGGGAACAACTTGCTGGAAGGAGTCATTTCGGCAGGTGAGGAACGGGTGAGGGAGCAAGCCGCCGCGAGGAGGACGGCCACCAGGAAACGTCGGATCTCGTCGGCGCCCATCACCCGCACGCCTTCAGGAAGTCCTGCAACTGCTGGCGATCGTTGTTCACGTCACGCTCCATCGCACCGAGCACCACCTGCATCTTGTGCTGGTTCAGTTTTCCCAGCGACGGCTGGTCGCTGCCGGCTCCCAGCGCGCTCCCGATCCGGGTCGCGCTGTCGACGATGGTTTCCTTGCTCGCCGCACGCACGGGCGGGAACCCCAATACCGTGCCGCCGGTGTCGTAGGCGGCCTGCATGCTGTCGATGTGCTCGTCCAGCTCCTGCAGATAGGCGGCCTTCTGCGCCGCGAAGGCGGGCGCCACCCGGCCACGCGTGGCGGGGTTCGCGGTCTTGATGTCGATGGGCGCGATCCAGCTGCCTTCCCCGGCAAGTTCCTTGCGCAGGAAATGCGCGTTGATGATGTTCTGGCCGGGGTCGGTGGTGGTGTTCATGAAGGTCAGGAAGTCGCCGTCGGCGCTGA
>Ga0210384_10007232_pt1 | contig 11717 bp, 14 predicted proteins | sample IncBWH2MmetaG_FD_160574 | JGI IMG/M metagenome (GOLD analysis project Ga0210384, IMG submission 160574) | Forest soil microbial communities from Barre Woods Harvard Forest LTER site, Petersham, Massachusetts, United States - Inc-BW-H-2-M | ecosystem: Environmental > Terrestrial > Soil >...
TAGCGAATAAAATCTCAGCCGTCATTACGGCAACGGATACGCAAGGCGTCGTAGGGTAAAACAAAATCGAACATACGAAGTTTACAATCAAAAAGATCAGGACATACGTTCCTTCGCCGTCGCCCTTAGTGAGCGCCCTGTTGGGCGGACAGACCTTGACTTCACTCATACGGACCGTTAATGCCCAGACGTAGAAAGAGACGCCGAAAAAGCACAAGTCTGAGGAAAGGACGGGCCACGGATATTCTGCGAATCTTGCTTTCGTCAATATTCGGCTGACGGCCAAAATCAGTGGAATCAGGAAGGGGTGCCAATGCTTCAACCAGTGCACTTGACCCGTCGTCGATGCTCCGTTTGCCAAGACAAGGAATTATAGGCCGCCAGCAACCGCTTTCCAAATCCTCGCTCCGGTCGCTGAGGATGGTGCCAGATTGCCCGCTCTTGGCTGTACTTAAGATCAGAATTTCAGGTGCTGCGCCAGTCTGCCCGCTCTGCTCTGGAACGCTGGCGTGTCAAGGTAGCGCTCTAACCAACTGAGCTACGCGCCTACATCTTAAAAATCATAACCTTGCAACGGCCCGCCCGTAAAGCCCGTACCGTTCTTCGTACCGTTCACTTTCACCAACTCGATCTTCGGGAGAATTCGGCGCAGATATTTCTCCTGCGCCGCGATCCGCTGCTGCATCGTGCTCTGGATGTAAAGCTCCAGAGACGTAGCGACCTTGTTGTGGCGCAGCATGTCCTGGACGGTGCGAGGATCTTCCTTTTCGCCCGTCATCAATGCCGTGCTCAGCGAGCGACGCAGATTGTCAAACCCAAACCGCTTTACCGGGCTTCCGCTGGAGTCGTATACCCTGCCGTCCTCCGCTACGCGGAGTACCCCAACTTTGATCGCAGCCGGGCGCAGGTGGTCTGACACGAGCATATTTCCCACCCGGGGGATTCTCCCCTTCTCCTTGCCCGAAGCAAAGACCCAATCGGTGGGCCCAGCGTACACGGTTGCTCCCTGCCACTCCCTGAGAAAGCGAGCGAGTAGAAGAGCCATAGCGACCGCGGATTTGGATTCCTTTGTTTGAGACGCTCCGCGATCTTGCCTCAATGAACGTACGCCGTAGGTAAGACCTGTGCAGTTTGGACCAGCCGAACCATTCTTCGAAGCCTGTGCTTGTATTGATCGAGGAGATGAACGGTTGTCGCGCATGGCACTCCTCGTGACGTTTTTCGAAGGAGCAATCGAAAATGACTCATATCAATAAATCGATACCCATGCTGGGTAGAGCTCCCCGACCGCCCCTGTCGCACCTCGGGGCGACTGCTGACTCAGACCGGTCCAAGCAGCCACGCTCGCCGAGCCGTCTGCCGCTGGCGAGGAACTAAATCCTGGAGATCGCGTCGAGGGTTTGGGCGACTTCGGAATTCCGACCGGGGGACTCGGGCACAGTTGAACAGACGAACGAAGAGGACGCAATCGTCAAGTGGGATGATGACGGCCGTAAGAGGCTCCACCAACCGTGGCTTAAGAAAGTCTAGTCAGTAACGAGGATCGGCCTGCTTAAAAGCACAAGGGGGCGTTACAGCCACGTCAGCGATCGGGGATTCCTGGAACTTCTAGTCTTTGGCGAGTAATCGGCGATCTCGATGCGGTTCAGTGCGTGGTTGGCCGCTGGTAAGCTGACACTTCTCTCCCGGAGCAGCACCACAAGTCGGACAACTGATGGCGAGTACCTTTCTTGGGCCCGGGTCTTTTTTCATGGCGGAAGTGGAAGCGTACCACCTGCATCTTTGAATCGTCGGTACGCCATCGCACACCGCTTTTTGAGCTGGAATCAGGGGGACGTTAGCCTTCTTCTAGGAGAAGTCGGTCGATTTCCCTCTTGAGAAGGCTCGGCTTTTCGGGGTCTTGCCCGCTGCCGCTTATTGGCAGAGTGCGTGCCAACGTTCCTTCGTCGCTTTACCCATCAGGCAATCCCTGAAAAATCAAGGCAATCCGAAACCGCAATTCCTGCACATCCAATTCCCTCGTTTGTTACTGGGTTCTTTAGGATCCAACGATTCCGCCCGCAGACTAATGAGGATGATTCTGATCGATGTCTTGTTCGCCTTCCCGAAATGTGAGTAAAGTGAGCGGTTCGGAACAGACGGTCAGATTCCTAGCGAATAAGGTTGTGTTGTTTCACCTGGGTGCTCCAAGTTCTCAAGCCGGAGCCCGAAACGCGCAAGCGTTCGAAATTAGAATCGGAAGCAGAGTCAAATCCCAAGCGAAATTTCAGACCGCCGCAAGGCGAGAAATCTTCGGAGGATTCCATGAAGAGAGTATTCCTGTTGATCGTTATATCGGCCCTGCTGGTCGCGCTGGGGCTTGCACAGACTCCCGCGGCGAGCATCAATACAGACCAGACCAGCATTAAGGGTTGCCTGGGTGGCTCTGATGGTAACTACACAATTGCGCAAGACAACACTGGCCACAGTTTCAAAGTCACTAGCAGCAGTGTTGATCTCAAGCCACATCTCGGCCATGACGTAACTCTCATCGTGCACAAAGCAAGTTCCGCCGCTACTGATAGCAGCCTCGCCGTCACTGAATTGAACATGATCTCCGAACACTGCGCTGCCGCCGCCGCTGCACCCATTGCGACTGTCAGCACGCCTTCGGGAAATGCCGTCACACCTGCTGCGGCGGCTGCTGCGTCCGCCGCCCCGGCCGCTCCATCTGCGGAGTCTGCTGTCACACCTGCTGCGACTGTTTCCACACCTGCGGAGACTGCCATCGCGCCTGCCGCCCCCGCCGCTCCATCTGCGGAGTCTGCTGTCACACCTGCTGCGACTGTTTCCACACCTGCGGAGACTGCCATCGCGCTCGCTGCTCCCGCCGCTCCATCTGCGGAGACTGCTGTCACACCCGCTGTACCCGCCACCGCACCCGCTGCGACTGTCACCACACCTGCGGAGACTGCCGTCACGCCCGCCGTGGCCGCCACTGCACCCTCTTCGACTGTCAGCACATCCACGGAGACTCTCAGCACACGCGCTGCACGTCCTCGGAGACCGCCAGCAACACCTGCTGCAGCCACCACTAAACCCGCTGTGATCGCCAGCAAGTCCTCGGAGGAGCCTGTCAGCGAACCTGCTGCCACCGCCGCTCCACCCGAGGCGACTGCCAGCACATCCTCGGAGCCTGTCAGCACACCTGCTGCGGCCGCCACTACACCCACTGCGCCTGCCAGGCGCGGGTCCTTATCGCTCTTGATTTTGTTTGCCGTGCTGGTACTTGTTATTGGCATACTCACCCCTTCCCTCAACAGGTGGAGAAAACGGAAAATTTTGGCGCGGACGGGCGCCCCAAATCTTTCTCTTACCCGGGAAGCGAGCTCCGACCAAGACAAGACTGACCCGCAAGTACCGCGCAAAGCTGCCTAGGGTGAGTGCAGAGTAACGATTCCGAGCTGTATCGCCGGTGGCAACCGCTGCCGGCGATCTCTCTACGGGCGTCATGAATTGCCGCAAATGATGACCAAGCGTGACTGTGAACGCATGCCTTGAGGCGACGATTTGAGGGCAGGGGTATCCCTTCTACCTCAGCCCGGGGTGCAAGTAGCGGATTTCGTGCAGGTCGGGCGACGTAGTCGGGTACGCGATCTCACGATGCACTTGTCACGGATGCAGAGATTCGGCTTGTGCAAAGCCGCTTTTGATTTATCCAACACGTGAAGAGTAAGTGAAGGGTCAAGACAAGCCTGCCGAAGCGGTTCTTCCACTCCCGCGGCGTGCCCGCACAGATGGCAACGCCGCATCGCGCCGTAGCAGTGCGCGAAGCTGCGCTCGACCAATTCGCCGCGCCGCCGCAGCAAACTCTTGCCGTACTCGCCCCGCAACATGAATGCCATAGATTCCACCGGACTTCAGGCGTTGGAGAATCTTGCTGACAATGTCCATGCATCCGGTAGAAAACTCATTCTTTGCGGAGCACGAGAATAGCCCTCCAAGCGACCGCGCGAGGCGGAATTTCACGACTATCTCGGGTCGGATAATATTTGTCGCAGCGTGGCCAAAGCTCTCGATAGGGCCAAAGTGCTGCGCTTGGAGGTGTCATAGCACGCATTCATCTTGCAGTTTGGTTGATGGGTACGAGCAGATAAGGACATCGGAACGGCGGTCACGGTGACGGCGGGAGATCGGGCAAGCAAAGGCGGCTTACGCTCGTCAAGGACCCGGCATTCGGCAATTGCTCTCACATCCAAAACCATCACAAAAGGTGGTAAACGAAATGGGCGAACAGAACCACCAGCAGCAAACCCCCGATGCCACAAACCCAGAACAGAAAATGTTCGGTCAATTTTGGGGAGTTGATCGCTTTTTTGTCCATGACTGAGCATACTCCCAGAATCTCGTTCGCGGCTTACTAGCCAACTGCTTCATCGCCTTCTTGCGTTCCGTTTAGGCGCGCCCCATGCCTGGATGGTCGGGACGTCCGTCGCGACGCGAGCCCGACACGTTTCAGCCACGGGCCTGCTACGGCTGGGAGTAGAGCGCACGCTTCAGGAACTCCCCAGCGCCCGCGCGGCCCAGGAACTTATCACCTTCAACGACCACGCGGCCGCGCGACAGCACTACGTCGGGCATTCCCGTAACTTGAATTCCCTCGAACATCGAATAGTCGACGCGCATGTGGTGAGTCTTCACGCTGATGGTGTGCTTGCGGTCAGGATCGAAGATCACCAGGTCTGCATCGCTGCCCACCGCGATCGTGCCCTTGCGCGGATACAGGCCGAAGAGTTTTGCGGGAGTTGTGGAAACCAGTTCCACAAAACGGTTCACGCTGAATCGTCCCCCGGCAACGCCGCCGGAATAGATAAGACTCATCCGATGCTCGATTCCGGGACCGCCGTTCGGGATCTTCGTGAAATCGTCGCGGCCCAGCTCTTTTTGCTCTTTGAAACAGAAGGGGCAGTGATCGGTTGAAACGACCTGCAGATGATCCGTCTTTAGTCCAGTCCACAATTTCTCCTGATGCCACTTCTCACGCAGAGGCGGGGTGAAGACATATTTCGCGCCTTCGAAGCCCGGCGCGTCGAAGTTATCGAGTGAAAGATACAAGTATTGTGGACAAGTCTCGGCATAAACGGGAAGGCCGCGATCGCGAGCTTCGCGTACTTTTTCCAGAGCCTCATTGCAGCTCAAATGGACGATGTAAACCGGCGCTCCGGCCATTTCGGCAAGGGCGATCGCACGTGAGACGGCTTCCGCTTCCGCCGTTGTAGGACGGGTTAAGGCGTGATACTTCGGCGCCTTCTTTCCTTCCGCGAGCGCTTGCTGCACGATCACGTCAATCGCCCCGCCGTTTTCGGCGTGCATGCAGACGAGTCCGCCGTTCTTTGATGTGGCGCGCAGAGCTTTGAAAATGCTCGCGTCGTCGAGCATGAACACGCCGGGATATGCCATGAACAACTTGAAGCTGGTGACGCCTTCGCGTGTCAGAGCGTTCATCTCGTCGAGCTGCGCGTCCGCCAGATCGGTGATGATGCAGTGAAACGCATAATCGCAAACCGCTCTGCCGGACGCTTTCTGCATCCAGGTATCGAAAGCCGTGCGCAGCGTCTGACCCTTGTACTGGATGGCGAAATCGATCAAAGTCGTCGTCCCGCCAAAAGCCGCGGCACGCGTGCCGGTCTCGAAATCGTCCGCGCTCGTGGTCCCGCCGAAGGGCATGTCGAGATGGGTATGAACGTCGATTCCGCCGGGAAACACATACTTGCCCGCCGCATCGATAATCTTCCCCGCATTCTCACGAGGCAAGCTTTGGCCGACGGCGGAAATCTTGCCCTGATTGATCGCGACGTCGCTAGAGTAAGTGTCGGTCGCAGTGGCAACGCGACCGTTAACGATGATGGTGTCAAAGCCCATGGTTCTGTCTTGTCCTCCGGCGGCGAAGTACAGATTTTATGCTAAACTCGCGAACTTACGAGCGCAGATTTTCAAGCTTGCCGACGGAGCGCCGGGCGTCCCCGCCCGGCCACCTCTGTGCGGGACGGGCGAGACGCCCGTCGCTCCATTCTCTAATTGAGGAGATAACATGCAGTTCGGCATAACCATCAAGCCCGACATGCCGGTCGAACGGATCGTCGCGCTCACGCGGCAAGCGGAAGCATCGGGTTTCGAGTATGGTTGGATCTTTGATTCCCACGTCCTCTGGCTCGAACCCTATCCCATGCTCACGCTCATGGCAACGAACACGAAGAAGATGCGGCTTGGCACCTGCGTTACGAATCCGGCGACTCGCGACATGACGGTAACGTCGAGCCTGTTTGCGACCCTGAATTTGATCTCCGGCGGACGCATGCAACTTGGCATCGGCCGAGGCGACAGTTCGCGGCGAGTGCTGGGCAAAAAGCCCGTCACGGTTGCGCAGTTGGAGGAGTCGGTAAAAGATTTTCGCGATCTCACGGGCGGCAAGGAGATCGGATACGAGGACGGGAAAGCGCGGCTGACCTGGGCAACTGGCGGCGTTCCGCCAGTGTGGGTTGCGGGCTACGGACCCAAAGTGCTCGAACTCGCTGGCCGAGTCGCCGATGGCGTTATCTTGCAGTTCGCCGATCCTGACTTGATCGAGTGGTGCGTTAGCTTCGTCAAGAAAGGCGCCGAAGCTGCTGGAAGGGATCCGCGAAACATTGAGATCATGGCAGCTGCGCCGGTCTGGGTTTCGGACGATCTGAAAGTCGGGCGCGAACGCGTGCGCTGGTTCCCTGCTCTGGTTTCGAACCATGTCGTCGATCTGGTTTCGCGCTACAAGCCCGAGGAACTACCGCCTGCTCTGACCTCTTATATCCGTGACCGCGGACAGTACGATTATCTTCATCATTGCGAAGTCGACAGCAGCAACCGGAACTTCGTGTCGGATGAGGTGACCGACCGCTTCTGCCTGCTCGGCCCCGCCGAGGCGCATGTTGAAAAACTTCGCGCGCTGGCTCGCGCGGGAGTTACTCAGTTCAATATTTATCTTATGTGCGGAGATGAGGAGGATACATTGGAGAGGTATAAGAAGGATGTATTGCCTGCTTTTCGGAAGGCTCCCAGTTCCTAGTTGCTAAGGCTTCCAGTTCCTAGTTGCTAAGGCTTCCAGTTCCTAGTTGCTAGGGCTCCAGATTTCCCTTTTTGCACTTACTGTTTCTTGTCGAACAAGAGTCTCGTTTGATAAACGGGTTTAGCTTACGGCGCGGATGAAGCCCCCTTCAAAACGATTTCAAAAACCGAGTAGTTACAATTCGAAGCGGGTTCGTTTAAGGCTATGGCGATGGAGCCAAACATGTCCATTAAAGACGCGATCATTAAAGGGGCGATCCCGGTTCTGCCGGCTGCCGACGCTGCGGAATCTCTGAAGTGGTGGACCGAGGTCTGCGGCTTCAAGGAAACTTTTCGCGACGCTACTCCTCCAACTTATGCAGGTATCAACCGCGGCGAGGCGTACCTCCACATCGCTGGCATGAATGACAAAATCCTGGCCCGGAAGGTCGGCGACCAGACCATGGTGCGACTGGCCGTGCAGGGGATTGAAGCACTGTACGTCGAATACCAGGAGCGGGGCGGCAAGGTGCATCCCAACGGTCCGTTGCAAACCAAGCCGTGGGGCACCAAGGAATTCGGAGCGATTGACCCCAACGGTGTGTGCGTCACGTTTCAGGAGTGAAGGCTTGAGAGGACACGTTGGAGAGGGAAAAGCTGAAGTCCAGCACCTTTCACGGCGCACTTTCTCGCCAACGATCTGGCACTGGCTCCCTCCGACAGGCACTCTTACCCGGCCGGAGCATTAGACTATTGCCACTAGAGCGTGCATGTCCCAGGGCCAAAGTAGAGACGAGACATCAGCAACTTACACGAGATTAAGAACGTCCCGTTTGACATCCGATGTCTGCGGGAGTAGTTTTGCACCTCTCGGGGTGATGTGGCCGTGAGGCGACACCGTCGGCTGTTGGTTCTGTTGCTCCTGGCAGGAGTCTTTGGTGGATCCGCTCTACTACCAGTGGACCTGCCGGAGACTGCTTTTGATGAATCTGATGCACCTGTGAATCTGGCTCCTCCTTCGCAGATTCCGCTCAGATTCGTCCGTCCCATCAGTGACCCGCTCGTGATGCCGGGGTTGCGGTTCTACTGTGTAGGGTGCATTGTCCGCAGTCGGATGCTCGGAGCCGTGGCCATGCCGACGCAGCGCCGCCCACATTATTCTCTCCAAGATCTCCTCTGTACGTTTCTGATCTGAGGGCTGTCCCCCTTACTCATACCCGCATTTTCAACGCTGGGACCCGCCGTCACAGTGCGTCTTAGTAAATTGGCTGTCCATTGCTGGAGGTTGCCTATCGGCGATGGGCCAGTTAAAACCCCGGCAGGAATTGCCAGGAAGAGCTCGTCGAGCTCGGAAGGAGACCTCGTATGAAGACTTTCAAATTAGTTGTTCTAGGAATGGCTCTGCTCGCTGCGTTGGCTGCGGTGGCACAAACGTCCTCCAACGTGTCGGTTTTCGCGACCGGCTTCAACAACCCTCGAGGCATTAAGTTCGCGCCAGATGGAAATCTTTATGTTGCCGAAGGTGGAGCTGGGGGCTCTCTTTCGACTGTTGGGCTCTGCCAGCAAGCGGCCGGGCCACCAGCCGGACCGGGTCCATACACCGGCGATTTCACGGCACGGATCTCAAAGGTATCCCCCAACGGCGTGGTCACGACGGTAGCGGACCATTTGCCTTCCAGCCAAACTAGCCCGGCATTCGGCAATCTGGTGAGCGGAGTGGCCGATTTGGCATTCATCGACGGCAACCTTTACGCTCTCCTTGGAGGCGCGGGTTGTTCACATGGACTGGCAGGGACCAACAACGGTGTGATCCGCGTCAATTCCGATGGAACCTGGACTCAGATCGCAAACCTCAGCACCTTTCAGAAGAATCACCCCGTGTTTAATCGCGAGCCGGACGATTTTGAGCCGGATGGCACATGGTACGGAATGACTGCCGTGAATGGCGTGCTCTACGCGATCGAACCAAATCACGGAGAGCTCGATTCGATCACGACCAGTGGAGCCATCCACAGAGTGACCGACATCTCCCTCAGTCAGGGCCACATCGTTCCGACTGCTATTGCCTTTGACGGGACGGACTTCTTTGTGGGCAACCTCGATAGATTCCCCATCAGGGACGACTCGTCCAAGATCTTGAAAATTACGCCCTCGGGGACCATTACCACTGCATACATCGATTTGACCACCATACTGGGGTTAGCCTTTGACCCCAAAGGTCGGCTCTATGTGCTGGAGAACACCACCGGAGGAAATCCGTTTCCCACTCCAGGAACGGGAAAGATCGTGCGCATTGCGGGAAAGCATTCTCAAACCGTAATTGCCAAGGGGTTGTCTGTTCCCACCAGCATGACATTCGGGCCCGATGGCAATCTGTATGTCGCCAACGTAGGTTTCGGTCCGCCGCCGATTGGTCTCGGACAAATCCTCAAGATCACTCTGCCGCAGTAACTGAATCCATGGTCAACATGCGTGGATGCCGTTTTCATGACCGGTATCCACGCTTCTGCCGCCAAACTGGCTGCCAAGCGCCTTAAAGGCGACGCCGCTTGCTTTGTTGAACTACTAGGATGCGCGGCCTTGGTGGCAAATAGAATTTCGAACAAAAACCCGTCCGACCACAATCGCGTTGTCGGCCACGTTGCTTGGCATTAATAGCGTTCTCACTCACGACATCCTCTCCGGCACCCCTATCTCCGGCTCACCCCGCAACTTCATCAGCGCATAGTAGGCGACGAACGAAACCGTAAATCCAACGAACCAGGAATAGTCGTACAAAATCCGCAGCGCAGGAACGACCAATCCTACCAGCGCGGTCGCCGCTCCCAATGCCAGCGCCGCCACAGCCCGCCAGTTGAAGCCGCGCGAATATTCGTAAATCCCGCCGTGCAGGTAGAGATCGTCCACCACGAGCACTCGCCGGCGGATCACGAAGTAGTCGCAGATCATGATGCCCGCCACCGGTCCAAGGAATGCGGCATAACCGCCGAGCCACCCGAAGATGAAGGTGCTGTAACTGGAGAGCAGTTTCCACGGCATCAGTGCGATTCCCATGAAGCAGGTGATTATGCCGCCAGTGCGGAAGCTGATTTTTCGCGGCCACAAGTTGGAAAAATCGTTGGCCGGCGACACGACGTTGGCGCCAATGTTCACGTTCAGCGTCGCGAGCAGAATCGCCAGCAGCGAAATCACCACGGCCACGGGCGAATGAAAGCGGCTTAGCAATTGCACCGGATCCCAGATCGCGGTTCCGTAAATCACCACCGTCGCCGACGTCACCAGGATTCCAATCAGCGAATAGAGCGTCATGGTGGTCGGCAGGGCGAGCGCTTGTCCGATCACCTGTTGCCGCTGGCTTCTCGCAAACCGCGTGAAGTCCGGGATATTCAGCGACACCGTGGCCCAGAAACCGACCGTGCCATTCAGCGCGGGGATGAGGAATTTCAGAAAATCCGGGAAGCTCACGAAACGCGATGGCGCCGAGAGCATGGGGCCGAATCCGCCCGCCGACTTGTATGCCCACGCCAGCAGCAGGAGGCCTACTGCCAGCAAAACCGGCGCGCTGATTCCCTGTAGAAATCGGATGTACTCGATCCCTTTGAGTATGACGGCGAGATTGAGGAGCCAGAACGCTATAAAGCAAATCGCCGCGCCGTGGCCGACTTGCGCCCAGCCCGGTGCGAGCGTCGTGATCAGGGTGTTGATGGCTTCGCCGCCGATCCAGGTCTGGATGCCAAACCATCCGCAGGCAACGAGAGCGCGTAGTACGGCGGCGAAGTTCGCGCCGAGCACTCCAAACGATGCGCGAGCCAGCACGGGAAACGGAATTCCGTAGCGCGCTCCCGGATGCGAATTCAACAGCATCGGGATGAGGACAATCGTGTTGCCGATGAACACGGTTGCGACTGCCTGTTTCCAGTTCATTCCTCCCTGGATCAGGCTGGCGGCCAGCATGTAGGTCAGAATATTGACCGACATCGATACCCAGAGCGCGGCGAAGCTGTAGGTGCCCCAGGTGCGGCGCGCGCTGGATGTGGGCGCTAGGTCGGCGTTATAGAGCGGGCTGGATTCGATTCGAGAAGAGGGGGACATTTGGGCGAAGCTTTCGGCTGTCAGTGATCAGTTGTCAGTTCTCAGTAAAGCCTAGTTGCTAGTCCGCGGCCGCGGTCTGCCCGGTCTGCGTCGTCAGCGCGCCATAGGTTTCCGGACGACGGTCGCGATAGAACTGCCAGACTTTTCTCACTTCCTGGATCATGTCGAGATCGAGATCGGCGACCAGCACTTCGTCCTTATCGCGGCTGGCCTGGGCGAAGATCTTGCCGCGCGGATTGCAGAAGTAACTCTTGCCGTAAAACTCTCCGATATTCCACGGCTTTTCTCTGCCTACGCGATTGATCGCTCCTACGAAGTAGCCGTTCGCCGCGGCGTGCGCGGGCTGTTCGAGTTCCCATAAATATTCCGAGAGTCCCGCCACCGTGGCGGAGGGATTAAAAACAATTTCCGCGCCGTTCAGTCCGAGGACGCGCGCGCCTTCCGGAAAATGACGGTCATAGCAGATGTACACTCCGACGCGAGCGTACTTCGTTTCGAAGACGGGATAGCCCATGTCGCCCGGAGTGAAATAAAATTTCTCCCAGAATCCCGGATGTACGTGCGGGATG
>Ga0210384_10007233_pt1 | contig 11715 bp, 9 predicted proteins | sample IncBWH2MmetaG_FD_160574 | JGI IMG/M metagenome (GOLD analysis project Ga0210384, IMG submission 160574) | Forest soil microbial communities from Barre Woods Harvard Forest LTER site, Petersham, Massachusetts, United States - Inc-BW-H-2-M | ecosystem: Environmental > Terrestrial > Soil >...
ACCACCGTGGAGATCCGGCGATTGGCGATGTAGCGGGCGTTCTTGAACTGCTGCTGGACGTCCTCGACGGACTGAAACATGGCGGCTCCCTGGTTGTGAATTGGCGCACAGTGTAGCACAAACGAGCACCCCGGTTGGCGGCCCCTCCCGAACGGTGGGACACTCGTGGCATGGCCTTCGATCAGACGCCCGCGGACACACGGGCCCGCGCCTACCACCGGCGCCAGCTCGCGCTGTCGATCACCGAGCTGGCGGTCTCCGCGGCCTACCTGATCGCGCTCGTCGAGACCGGCGCGGCGGCGCGCCTGGCCGCACGGCTCACGACCTGGACCGCCCACTGGTGGCTCGCGCTCGCGGTGATGGTGCTGGTGCTGGGCGTCGGCTACCGGCTCCTCAGCCTGCCGCTCGGCTGGCTCGGTGGCTTCTGGCTGCCGCGACGCTACGGGCTGCTGCACCAGTCGCTCGCCCGGTGGACGTGGGACGCCGCGAAGGCCGCCCTCATCGGGGGCGCCCTCGCCCTGCTCGCGGTCGAGATCGTGTACGGCCTCATGCGATGGAGCCCGTGGTGGTGGCTCTGGAGCGCGGGGGTGTTCCTGGTCGGGTACGCGCTCCTGGCCCTGGTCGCGCCGGTGTGGCTCGTGCCGCTCTTTTATCGCCTCACCCCGCTCCCCGACGGACCGCTCAAGAGCCGGCTCCTCGCGCTCGCCGCGCGCGTGGGCGTGCCGGTGACCGGCGTCTGGGTGGTGGACCAGTCCCGCAAGAGCCGCACCGCCAACGCGGCGGTGACCGGCCTCGGCCGCACGCGCCGCATCCTCCTCTTCGATACGCTGCTCGACACCTTCACGCCCGACGAGGTGGAGGCGGTGCTGGCCCACGAGCTGGCGCATCAGCTCCACGGCGACATCCGCCGGGGCCTGCTGGTGCAGGGCGCCCTCACCCTCGTGACCTTCTGGGTGGCTTCGTGGGCGCTGCGCGCGGGTGGGGCGTGGCTGGGCCTCGACGGGCCGGCCGACATCGCGGGGCTGCCCCTCCTCGGCCTCGTCGTGCTGGCGGTGGGCCTGGCCGCGCTACCGGTGGCGAACGGCTGGTCCCGCCACGTCGAGCACTCCGCGGACCGCTTCGCGCTCGAGACGCTCGGTGAAGGTGCGGGCCCCGGCCCCGCCGCCTTCATCGGGGCGATGGAGCGCCTCGCGACGCTCAACCTCGCGGAGCGCGACCCGCATCCGGTCGAGGAATTCTTCCTCTACTCGCACCCGCCGATCGGCCGGCGGATCGCCTACGCGCGGCAATTTCCCGTGGGAGTGACCTGACAGAGTGTCCGGGCGCTACCGCTTTGCCCGGATGACCCTGCCAAGCAACAAATCTAACTACCTGGAATACATGGTATTATTTAGTAGCGACCCGTGGCACTTGCCTTGCTTGGTACGGACCAGACGTCCAAGGGCACACCACCATGGGGAGCGAACACGATCTAATGGCGCGAGTCAGCAACCGAAGCATGAGCGGCACCACCTCGCTCATCCGTCATCTGCAGATTCTCCGGACGGTCACCGAGGCGGTTAGTCGGTCGCTCGACCTCAACGAGGTCATCCAGAAATCGCTGAGCGCGCTCACCGACGTGACCGGACACGAGATCGCGAGCCTTCACCTCGTCTCGGTGGACGGCAAGACGCTGCTGCTTCGCGGCGAGCGCGGGCTCTCCGATCGGCTGCGTGAGACCAACCAGACGCTGCCGATGGGCCAGGGCCTGATCGGCCGCGTGGCCGCGTCGGGCCGGGTGCGCCGGGTGGACGAGGCGAGCCGCGCCCCCGATCTCCTGCCCGCCGCGCGCGCCGCGGTCTCCGCCGACGGCATCCGCGGCTTCCTCTGCGTGCCGATCCGCGCGCGCCACCGCATCCTGGGCACGCTTTCGCTTGGCCGGCAGACCGACGAGCGGTTCTCGAACGAGGAGGTCGCCCTCCTCGAGTCCACCGCCGATCAGATCGGCCTCGCCCTCGACAACGCGCGGCTCTACTCCGAGACGCGTCTGCAGCTCGAGGACCTCCGCCGGTCGCACACCGACGTGATCCGCGCCGAGCGGCTCGCCGCGGTGGGCGAGCTCGCGGGCGGCGTCGCGCACGAGATCAACAACCCGCTCATGATCATCCTCGGGCAGGTGCACCTGCTGCTGCAGTCCCAGGACCACGAGGCGGTCCTGGGGGGGCTCAAGGTCATCGACGGGGCCACCAAGCGCGCGGCCAACATCGTGCGTGAGCTCGTGCTCTTCGCGGAGCGCTCGCCGCTGCGCCGCGCGCGCTGCAAGGTGAGCGACCAGATCTACAAGGTGCTCTCGCTGCACCAGTCGCGGCTCGAGGGCGCCCACATCACGGTGCAGACCGACTTCGGCGAGGTGCCCGAGATCTGGGCGGACAGCAACCAGCTCCAGGAGGCCCTCTTCCACCTCGTGCAGAACGCCGAGCAGGCGATGTCCGCCTCGCGCGGATCGGGCACCCTCTCCATCCGGGTGCGGCCCGCCGCCGACGGGGTGCGCATCGAGGTCGCCGACGACGGGCCCGGGGTCCCCCAGGACGACCTCGCCCGCGTCTTCAACCCCTTCTTCACCACGAAGGGGCCCGGCGAGGGACGCGGCCTCGGCCTGTCCGTCGCGCACAGCGTGGTGGCCGAGCACGAGGGACGTCTCTGGGCCGAGAACCGGCCCGGCGGCGGCGCGATGTTCGTGATGGAGCTGCCGGTGGGCAGCCCGGCCCCCGATCCCGCGCTCGCTCCCTCCGCCTGACCCGCCGTCCCGCTCCCGCCCCCGCTCCACCGCCAAGGCGTGGTACCCTCCTCCCTCGTGCGTCCCCCATCCGCCGGCCGCATCCTGATGGCCCTCGGCACCGCCCTCGTCCTCGCCGCTTGTGCCACCGTCGACTCCCCGCGACGCTCGTCGGAGTCGCCGAGCGTGCGGTGCCTGAACGACCCGGGACGGGGCCAGTCATCGGATCCGTCGCGGCCGCTCTTCTTCATCTTCTGCGCCCAGTCGCCCTGAGCCTGGAGGCCCCCATGACCACTCTCAAGGATTCCATCTCGCAGGCCGTCGACCGCCTGGCCGACGAGCTCGACGCGCTCTCCCGCCAGATCCACGACCACCCCGAGCTGGCCTACCAGGAAGTGCAGGCGTGCGGGTGGCTCAGCGACTTCCTCGCCCGCCAGGGCTTCAAGGTGGAGAAGGGCGTCGGCGGCGTGGAGACCGCCTTCCGCGGCACCATCGAGACCGGCGAGGGCCCGACCATCGCGATCCTCTGCGAGTACGACGCCCTCCCCGGGATCGGGCACGCGTGCGGGCACAACGTGATCGCCACCTCCGGGGTCGGCGCGGGCGCGGCTCTCGCCGCGGTCCGGGCCCAGCTCCCGAAGGGCCGCATCCAGGTCATCGGCACTCCCGCCGAGGAAGGCGGCGGCGGGAAAGTGAAGCTGATCAAGGGCGGGGTCTTCCGGGACGTGGACTGCGCGATGATGATCCACGGCTTCGACCGCACCCTGCTCCACCAGGATCTGCTCGGCATCGTGCGCGGCACCTTCGAGTTCACCGGGAAGGCCTCGCACGCCTCCGCGGATCCGTGGGAGGGCGTGAACGCCCTCGACGCGGTGATCCAGATGTACAACGCGGTCAGCATGCTGCGGCAGCAGGTGCGCCCCGACTGTCGCATCCACGGCATCATCACCAACGGGGGCGCGGCGGCCAACATCATCCCGGAATCCGCCTCCGCGGTCTTCTACGTGCGGGCGCCGCGCATCGACACCATGTGGGAGCTCTTCCGGCGGGTGACCGCCGCCGCCGAGGGCGCCGCCAAGGCGACCGGGTGCACCCTCAAGGTCACCCAGCACGACAGCGTCTACGAGCCGATGAAGTCGAGCCGCGTGATGCTCGACCTCTTCGCGGCGAACATGAAGGGCGCCGGGCTCGCCGAGGGCGCGCCCATCCCGGACCGCCTCGGCTCCTCCGACGTGGGCAACGTGAGCCAGGTGATCCCGGCCATCCAGCCGATGGTGGCCATCGCCCCGACCGGCATGGCCATCCACACCCGCGAGTTCGCGGACGCGGCGGTGAAGCCCCTGGCTCGCGCCGGCATGGTGGCGGCGGCCAAGACCATGGCCCTCACCACCTACGACCTGCTCGCCGAGCCCGCCCGCGTCAAGGCGGCCAAGGACGAGTTCGCGCGGAGCAAGTAACGGCATGGCCCCCGAGACCTCTCTCGACCAGGTCAAGGTGCGCGTCGCCGAGACGGTGGACCGGCTCGCGGACGAGCTCGAGCGCATCAGTCACCAGATCCACGCCAACCCCGAGCTGTGCTTCCAGGAGCACAAGGCGGCGGGCTGGCTGACCGACTTCCTGGCTCGCCAGGGCGCCGAAGTAGAGCGCGGGGTCGGCGGCCTGCCCACCGCGTTCCGGGCGACGATCGCGGGCGCGGGCCCCGGCCCCACCATCGCGATCATGGCCGAGTACGACGCACTCCCGAACATCGGCCACGCCTGCGGCCACAACGTGATCGCCACCGCGGGCACCGGCGCGGGCGCGGCCATCGCGGCCGCCCTCACAACGTTGCCCTTCCCGGGACGCATCCAGGTGATCGGCACTCCCGCGGAGGAGGGCGGCGCCGGCAAGGTGCGACTGATGGAGGCGGGCGTCTTCCGGGACGTGGACGCGGCGATGATGATCCACGGCCGCTGCGGCACCCAGGTCTGGCGGCCGAGCCTCGGCATCATCAAGGTGAAGTGCGAGTTCTTCGGCCGCGCCTCGCACGCCTCGTCGTGGCCCTGGCGCGGGGTCAACGCGCTCAACGCGATGATCCAGCTCTTCGTCTCGCTCGACGCCATGCGCCAGCAGCTCCGCCCCGACGCGCGCGTGCACGGCATCATCACCAAGGGCGGCGATCAGGCCAACATCATCCCGGAGCACACCGCGTCCGAGTTCTACCTGCGGGCGCCCACCAAGGACTACTGCCGCGAGCTGCTCCGGCGATTCGAGGGCTGCGCGGAGGGCGCGGCGAGCGCGACCGGCTGCACCGTCAAGGTGACCGCGGACGCGATCATCCACGACCCGCTGAAGGCCAACTTCGTGATGGCCGAGCTGTTCGGCAAGAACCTCGAGCGGATCGACTTCCCGGTCGACCCCGACGACGGCGAGGCCGGCTACGGCTCCACCGACTGCGGCAACGTGAGCCAGGCGATCCCCACCATCCATCCCTACATCCGCATCTCGCCCGACGGGATCCCCGGCCACTCGCGCGAGTTCGCGGAGTGGGCCAAGTCGCCGCTCGCGCGCACCGGCATGGTGGCGGCGGCCAAGGCGCTGGCCATGACCGCGCTCGATCTGGTGGCGAGGCCGGAGGAGCTCGCGAAGGCGAAGCGGGAGTTCGCCGGCTAGTCGAGGCGGATCGAGAAGCCGGCGCGGAAGTCGGAGGAATCCGGCTCCCGCTGGAGCAAGCTGCGCCCGGTGCCGCTGTCGATGCGGCCGCGCAGGAAGCGGTACTCCCCGTAGAGCTGTGTCCGGTCCGAGAGCGGCAGCGCCATTCCCGCGCCCAGGCGGACGTCGTCGAGCCCGTCGGTGTCGCGCTTCAGCCCCGGCGCGAGGCTCGCGCTCCACGGCACCCCGAGCGTCGTGGCCGCGCCCAGCGAGAGGTACGGGCTCAGCAGCCCGTAGAGGCGATAACCCTGCGTGGCCAGGGGCACCCGCACCGTGGTCTCCCCGGGGACCTCGCTGATCGAGAGATGCAGGTCGGGGATCGGGCGGATCGCCGCGGCCGGGTCGTCGGCAGCGTCGACCGCGAGGGCCGCCGCCGGCCACAGGGCCGGAAGGGCCGTCAGCAACACCGCCAGGCCGAGCCGGCGCGGGTAGCTCACGTCTACAACTTTACTCGACGCGTCAAGGCGCCCGCAGGACCTTCCGGGTCTGGCTCAGGTGGTCGAGCTCGTGCAGGCGGAAGATCACCGCGCACGCCTTCCAGTCGCACGCCTCGTTCCAGTGCAGCGCGGTCACCCGCCCGGCCGCGTCCCGGATGTTGATCACCATGATGACCGGCGCGCGGGCCTCGGTCGGCCGATCGGGGGCGGCGGCCAGCACGTCGAGCACCTCGGCGTGGATGCGGCGCAGCGCCGCGCGCAGCTCGTCCCACTCCCGGGCCATCGGCGCGGCCGACTGCAGACCGGCCGGGATCGGGCTCACCGGCGAGTGGCGGTTCGCGAGCAGCGCGCGCATCTCCTCGAGGGCGCGCGGATGCGTCTCGACCAGGTGGTCCAGGATCTCGTGCACGCTCCACTCCCCCCCACCGGGCGCGCTCCGGGCCTGGGCCGGGGTCACGCCCTCGAGGAGTGTCTCCATCGCGGCGAAGGCCTCGGCCACGCGCTCGCGGATCACGGCCACCGGGGCCTGAGTGCCCTTCTCCAGGAGGTACGCCTTCGCCTTCACCTGCTCGGGGGGCATCGTCATGTGGGGTCTCCGGGTGAGAGGTAGCGCGTCAACACCGTCTCCGCGAGCCGCGCGGCGCGCGGCAGGGTCATCAGCCGGCGATCGAAGGTGAGCTGGAGCGAGAGCCCGTCGAGGAGTCCCAGCACGACCGCGGCGGCCTCCTCGAGGTCCACCCGCCGCAGCGTGCCGTCGGTCCGCCCGCGGACGAGCGCGGCGCCGATCAATCGCCGCGCCCGCGCGTAGGCGTGGCGGTTGACCGCGGCCAGGCGCCGGTCGTGGAGCGCCTCGCCCCAGAACTCGATGAACACCGTCCAGAAGTCTCGGCTCTCCACCGCGGTCTCGAGGCACGCGCGGATCACCGCGCGCAGGCGCGCGCGAGCCCCGCGGGCGCCGCGCGCCTCCACCGCGACTCGGCGGTCGAGATCGGCGGTCACCCGCAGCGCGGCGGCGGCGAGCATGGCGGCCTTGTCGCGGAAGTAGTAATGGAGGATGCCCTGGCTCACCGCGGCCTCGGCGGCCACCCGCTTCATGGTGAGGCCGGCGTAGCCGTCGCGGGCCAGGCAGCGGATGGTGGCGCGCACGATCTGCTCGCGCCGCAGCGGCCCCATCCCGACCTTGGGAGTCAGCTTTCAGAGCTCTGATTTATAGTTGATTGGTCGACCAATTATCTCGGCCGAGGCAGTATGCCGCGGACGTTCGGGCGGGTCAAGCGGGGACTACGGGGGAGACTACCGCGAGCCTACTTGTGCCAGGGCCCCTCGAAGTAGTGCTTGAACTCGTGCATCAAGACGTAGGGGTCGGCGGTCGACACGATCAGGCGATCGGCCGGGACGTAGCAGCCGTGGATCCGGCCTTCCGGCGCCGCGTGCGGGCTCCGCAGGCGGCAGATCAGCTCCACCTCGGCCTGGGGGCGCATGACCACCGTCACCGGCCCCACCTGGTACGGGGGCTTGCCGAGCGCGGTGGGCCCTTCGTTCAGATAGGCGCCCTGCGTCGCGCACCCCGCGGTGAGGATGAGCGGCAGGAGGCCCACGAGGAGGGGGCGTGTCGTTTTCATACCCTCTCGTGGGGCAACCTCGATGCCACTGGGCGGGGGACGACCTAGACGAGCATGAACACCTGCCAAATCAGCTACTTACCAGTTGCGGCTGGCTCAGTGTGAGCGGGCCCGCCCGAGGGCATTCTCTTGCGGCGAGCCCAGAGTCATGGAGGCGGCGCCATAGCGGCCAGGTCTTGGCCGACGCGCCGCGCCCGGGTCAGCCTCCGAGACGCCGACGCTCTGCGGCTCGCTCCGCTTCGAGCCGTCCGCCTTCTCCGCCCGAGTGGTCGGTGTGCCGCATGGCCCCGGCGAGCGCCCGGTGCCCGGCCTGCTCGGCGATCAGGCGGTGCATGGCCTGGCAGATCCGGCGATACGCGGGGTGCCCCTGCGGCGCGGTGCGCAGCTCGATCATGTGCATGGCCTCGCGCGCGTTCAGCTCCATGTAGAACCGCACCCGGTAGGCCATCGGCACCGCGTAGGCGGCCGCGGCGGGCGCGGCGGCGGCGAGGGCATCGTGGAGCGCGGCCGAGTCCTCCATCACGCGGGTCCACTCCGGGAGCACCCCCGCCTCCGCGAGCTCGTGGGGCGTCACGTAACCGTGCCGGGTCGAGAGCGGTTGCCACTCGAGCGTCAGCAGCCGGTGACGCTGCAGGTCCCGGAAGGCACCGTAGTCGCCGAGCACGTCGAAGCGGTAGACGGTGCGCTCGAACGCCCGGCCCGGCTTGTGGCGGCGGTTCTCGCGACGGCCGACGTAGGCGTCGAGCACCTCGCGGCGCGCCTCGTCGCCGAGCTTGCGCGCGAGGGCCAGGAGCTGATCGTCCGGGAGGGCGGAGACCGCGTAGAGCGCGGCGGCCACCACCTTCACCTCCCCGTCCGGGTCGAAGTCGGTGAGGGTGACCTCGGGCCGGGACTCGGGCTCGACGTCCTCGAGCAGGCGCGCCGCCACCGCGGCGGTGGCCTCGCGCGTCTCCTCCAGGTAGCGCGCCCAGACCCCGCCGCGCTCCGGCCGCTCGAGGCGCAGGAGGAACGCGGGAATCACCTTCTGCAGCTCGACCAGCATCAACGCGCCGTAGTCGCGCACCTCCCGGAGCGGATGGGCCCGCATGCGGAGCAGGAGCGCCTCGTAGCCCTGGCCGGTCCCGAAGATGCCCACGTTCGACCGGGTCGCCGCGGGCAGGAGCCCGCGGAGGCTGTCGAGCGCCTTCGCCCGGATCGTCATGCGGTAGGCCGCGTCGCTCTCCCCCGACGGCTGCGGGAAGCGCCGCATCCAGTACTCGCGCATCGGATCGATCCAGCGGGTGTAGGTCTCGAACGCGCGATCCAGGACCTCCACGTAGCGCTCGCGCAGCGCGAGCCCGTCCAGCTCGGCGGGCACGTGGTACTTGAATCGCCCGCCCGGGCGGTCGGTGTACGGCACGTAGCGGGTGGACTGCTCGAGGTAGGCCATGAGCCGCCCCCACTCGAGCACCTTGGTCAGAATGTTGGACGCGCCCTCGCAGGCCAGGTGCACGCCGCCCAGCTGGGCCACCGAATCGTCGCCGAACTCGCTGAAGACCCGCTCGTAGAGCCGATCCGCGCGCGCGGTGCCGATGGTGCCCGCCTCCGCCGGCCGCCCGATCGGCTCGAGGAACTCGTCCAGGAAGAGCCGGCGCAGGGACTTGGCCGAGCGAGAGTAGCGCGCGAAGAGCGCGCCCTTGACGACCTCCGGCAGGTTGACGAGGGCGAAGACGGGACCGTCGAGCTCGGTGAAGTAGGGCGCGAGGGCCGCCCGCTCCTCGGCGGTGAAGTTCTCCACGGCGGCCATCCTAGCACGCGGCCTCGAGTCCCCGGGACCGGCCCTTGCTCCGGTGGGAATCTTCCCCTAGCCTATCGCCGACCGCGGGACGTTGCGCGTTCCGCGAAAGGCGAGGAGAACCGATGGCGGGGCGGGCCAGATCCGGCAAGACGAACCGGAAGGCGGCGGGCCCGCCGAGCCGCCGCGCGCCCGCGCGACCGGCCGGCGAGCGCGGGGCCTCGTCCCGGCGCGCGCTGGAGCAATCCCTGGCCGAGGCCCTCGAGCAGCAGGCCGCCACGTCCAACATCCTGAAGGTGATCAGCGGATCGCCCACCGCCCTGCAGCCGGTGCTCGACGCGGTGGTCGAGAACGCGGCCCGCTTCTGCGGGGCAGACGACGCCTCGCTATTCCGGGTCGAAGGTGATCGCCTGCGCGGCGACGCGCACTACGGCCCGGTCCACCAGCCGCCCGGCTTCGACCTGCCCATCGCGCGGGGCTCGCTCGGGGGTCGCACCGTGCTGGAGCGGCGGACCATCCACGTCGCGGACCTCCAGGCGGAGACGGAAGAATTCCCCGAGGCCAGCGCGAACGCGCGGCGGTTCGGCTTCCGGACCGCCCTCAGCGCGCCGCTCGTGCGAGACGGGATGGCGATCGGGGTCATCCAGCTTCGGCGCGGCGCGGTGAGCCCGTTCAGCGACAAGCAGATCGGTCTCCTGGAGACCTTCGCGGACCAGGCCGTGATCGCGATCGAGAACGTGCGCCTCCTCACCGAGCTGGGGGCCCGCAACCGGGAGCTCACCGACAGCCTCACCCAGCAGACCGCCACCGCCGAGATCCTGCGGGTGATCAGCAGCTCGCCGGCCGACCTCCAGCCGGTGCTGGAGACGGTGGTGGAGAGCGCGGCCCGCTACTGCGGCGCCACCGACGCCCAGATCTGGCGCCGGGACGACGACGGACTGCGGCTGGTCGCCCACCACGGACCACTCGCCTCCCCGCGGGGGCGGGTCCTGCCGATCGCGCGCGAGACCATCACCGCCCGGAGCGTGCTCGAGCAACGCGTGGTCCACGTGCCCGACATCGCGGCGGTGGCCACCGAGTTTCCTCGGACCTGGCACCACGCCCGGGAGCTCGGCTTCCACGCGTCGGTGGCCGTGCCCCTCATGCGCGAGGGCGCGGCGATCGGCGCCCTCCAGCTCCGCCGCGGTGAGGCCGGACCGTTCACCGACAAGCAGATCGAGCTGCTGCACACCTTCGCGGACCAGGCGGTCATCGCGATCGAGAACGTCCGCCTGTTCAACGAGCTGGAGGCCCGGACCGCCGACCTGACCCGGTCGGTCGAGCAACTGACCGCGCTGGGCGAGGTCGGCCGCGCGGTCGGCTCGACCCTCGACCTGGCCACCGTGCTGACCACCATCGTCTCCCACGCGGTCGAGCTCTCCGGGCTCGACGGAGGAGTCGTGTTCGAGTACGACGAGGCCACCGAGGAGTTCGTGCACCGGGCCGCCGCCGAGACCGGCGGGGCCCTCGCGGCCGCCCGGCGCAGCATCCGGATCGCGAAGGGCGAGGGCGCGATCGGGCGCACCGCGGTCACCCGCGAGCCCGTGCAGGTGCCCGACATCACGGTGCCGGGCGCCTACGAGAGCCGGGTGCGGGACAACCTGATCGCCTCCGGCATCCGGGCCATCCTCGCCATGCCGATGGCCCACCACGACCGGCTCGTCGGCTGCATCACGGTGACCCGGAACCGTCCCGGCGAGTTCCCAGCCGAGACGATCGACCTGCTGCGCACGTTCGCCGCCCAGTCGGCCCTCGCGATCCAGAATGCGCGCCTGTTCAGCGAGATCGAGGACAAGAGCCGGCAGCTCGAGGCGGCGAGCCGTCACAAATCCGAGTTCCTCGCCAACATGTCGCACGAGCTCCGGACTCCCCTCAACGCGGTCATCGGGTTCTCCGAGGTGCTCATCCAGCGGATGTTCGGCGACTTGACCGACAAGCAGGAGGAGTACCTCAAGGACATCTTTTCCTCCGGTCAGCACCTGCTCTCCCTGATCAACGACATCCTGGACCTCTCGAAGATCGAGGCCGGGCGCATGGAGCTGGCCATCAGCGCGTTCGATCTGCCCGGGGCCATCGAGAACGTCCTAATCCTGATGCGGGAGCGGGCCGGCCGGCGCGGCGTCACGCTCGGCCGCACCGTCGACGAGCGGCTCGGGACGATCCACGCCGACGAGCGCAAGGTGAAGCAGGTGCTCCTCAACCTGCTCTCCAACGCGCTGAAGTTCACTCCGGAGGGCGGGCGGATCGACGTGCGCGCTGGTTTCCGTGATGGCGTGGTCGAGATCGCGGTGACCGACACCGGGATCGGCATCGCCCCCGAGGACCACGAGGCGGTCTTCGAGGAGTTCCGTCAGGTGGGCGATGCGAGCCGCGGCGTGGAGGGGACCGGCCTCGGGC
>Ga0210384_10007234_pt1 | contig 11715 bp, 10 predicted proteins | sample IncBWH2MmetaG_FD_160574 | JGI IMG/M metagenome (GOLD analysis project Ga0210384, IMG submission 160574) | Forest soil microbial communities from Barre Woods Harvard Forest LTER site, Petersham, Massachusetts, United States - Inc-BW-H-2-M | ecosystem: Environmental > Terrestrial > Soil >...
CGGCGCAAATCATGCTCTGCGTGGATCGCTATCTCGGCGGACACTTCTTTGACACGCAAGCCGGCGGATCCGCAACGCTGTGGATGCATTTCTTCTGGATTTTCGGACATCCGGAAGTGTACATCCTCATCATTCCTGCTTTTGCCTTCATGTCTGAAATCATTCCGGTATTTTCCCGCAAACCCATCTTCGGGTATCCGGTCATGGTCGGAGCCACGGTGTGCATCGGGTTCGTCAGCATGAGCGTCTGGGCGCATCACATGTTCAGCATAGGGATGAGCTCTTACACCAACACCTTTTTTACGCTCACCACTCTTGCAGTCGGTATTCCAACGGGAATCAAGATCTTCAACTGGCTCGGCACTATGTGGGGAGGGAAGATCTTACTCAAGACGCCAATGCTGTTTTGTATTGCATTTTTGTTTCAGTTCTTAATTGCCGGCCTCACCGGCAGCATGCTGGGAAGTGCGGCATTTAATTGGCAGCTTACTGGTTCTTACTTTGTCGTAGCGCACTTTCACTACACCCTCGTGGGCGGACTTCTGTTTGCAGTCTTCGCAGCGTTCTATTATTGGTACCCAAAAATCACGGGAAGGATGCTGAACGAACGCCTCGGCAAACTTCATTTCTGGCTCTTCTTCATCGGATTTCACTTGACGTTTGACTTGATGCACATTCCTGGTTTGCTTGGAATGCCGCGCCGCATTTACACCTATGAGCCCGGCCGCGGCTGGGACGCGCTGAATTTTCTCGTAACGATCGGCGCATTCATCCAGGGCATTGCCACGCTGATGTTTGTGGCCAATCTCATTATTTCCTACTTCAGAGGCGCCAAAGCGGGGAACGATCCCTGGGACGCTTGGACTCTCGAATGGTCGGTGAGTTCGCCGCCACCCGCCTATAACTTCGCTTCCATCCAAGTGGTCGCCAGCCGCCGACCGTTGTGGGATCTGAAGCATCCGGAAGACCCGGACAACCAGTATGAGTAAAGGAATTGGTCAATGAGCACCATCACTGTTCCCATCTCTGAAACGCCGCAAGCTTGGACGCTGCCGTATCGCGGGAAGGTCGGCATGGCGTGTCTCATCATCGCCGAGGCGGCCATCTTCACGATTTTTGTAGTGGCCTATCTCTTCTACTTGGGGAAGAGTCTCACCGGGCCGACTCCCCGCGAAGTGCTCGAGACACCCATTTTTTTCACCGTCTGTTTGTTATCCAGCAGTCTCACAATTCACTTCGCATCAAAACTCCTCGAACGCGGCAAGCGTGGCGCGTTCCTGGGTTTGTGGTTTCTGACGATTGTGCTTGGCGGCCTCTTTTTGTTCGGAACCGGCCAGGAATGGCATCGGCTGATCTATGAGCGCGGGCTGACCATTTCCACGAACCTTTTTGGAACGACCTACTATTCGCTCGTTGGTCTGCACGCTTTTCACGTCACCGCCGGTCTGCTCATGCTGGCCATAGTGCTTCTCTTCGGTTTGGCCGGCCGTGTCGGCCCCGAGCATTCCGCTCGCGTCGACGTACTTTCCCTGTACTGGCATTTTGTGGATGTCGTGTGGGTCGTTGTTTTTACTGTGGTTTACGTTCTAGGCCGCTGAGGAGAGGAAATGGCAACGCTGGTATCTGTGGAACAAGTAGACCAGAGCTCCCGGGCACCTGTTGAGCTCGAAGTACCTGCATCGACCGCATGGCCACTCGTTTTGGCTCTCGGCTTCTCCTTAATGTTCGCAGGTCTCCTTACAAATGCCTCGGTTAGTGTTCTTGGCGTCGTTCTCGCTGTGGCGGGTTGCGTCGGCTGGTTTCGCGAAGTGTTTCCTCACGAACACGAGGAAACTGTGCCAGTCGTGTTCGCAGAACTTCGCATAACGACGGAGCGCCGCGTTGTCGAGCGCGTGCCAGTCGCGCCCGATCTCGTGCGCGCGTGGCTCCCTCTGGAGACCTACCCAGTATCAGCTGGAATAAAGGGTGGCCTGGCGGGAGGAATAGCGATGGCTGTGCTGGCTTGTACCTACGGGTTGTTGAAGGCCGGAAGCATCTGGTATCCCATCAACCTCCTTGCCGCTACAGTCTACGCGGAATCGCTTAAGCTGGGCCCGACCCAACTGATTTCATTCCATGCGGACAGTTTCGCGATTGCTCTGGTCCTGCACGGCATCGGCTCCATCTTCGTGGGACTGCTCTACGGTGCGATGCTTCCCATGTTCGCGCGGCGGCCGATTGTACTCGGAGGGCTGATTGCCCCGGTGCTGTGGTCAGGGCTGCTTTACTCGACTATGCAGCTTCTCAATCCTTTGCTTGCGAGCCGCGTTGACTGGATTTGGTTTATGGCCTCGCAGATAGCCTTCGGCGTCGTAGCGGGCATCGTCGTCGTGCGGCAGGAACATGTCTCAACTCGTGAGAACCTGCCCTTTGTTGTACGCGCAGGAATAGAAGCTCCCGGAATAATGTCACCGCGAGAAGGTGGGGAGAAACGGCCGTGAACCTATTTCGGCATCCTTATGTACTCGTGGCACTCGCCGCGATCCTGGCGTCTGGTTGTGGCATGCCGCACGGCCAGCCGAGCAAGGATTCGAAAGTTCTAGCGCCGAATGAGGTTTTGGAATTTGGCACTCTGTACGCGGAAAACTGTGCAGGGTGTCACGGCGGGGAGGGACGCGGAGGAGCTGCAATCGCGCTTGCCAATCCTGTTTATCTGGCTGTCGCGGATGATCCTTCCATCCGCAAAGTTATCGCAAAAGGGGTTCCCGGGACCGCGATGCCGGCTTTCGCCCAAAGCGCTGGCGGAATGTTGACGGACGCGCAGATCGATGTAATCACCAAGGAAATTCGTTCGCGTTGGAGTCGACGAGGAATACTCGACGCGGCCTCAGCTCCTTCTTATGCGCCTAAATCAACTGGAGACGCCCAGCGGGGCCAAGCCGCATACAAGACTTTTTGCGAATCTTGCCACGGCGCCGTCGGTCGCGGTGGACAAAAGGCAACCGCCATCACAGACGATTCCTTTCTCGCGCTCGTCAGCGATCAGGGTCTGCGCACGATCGTAATCGCGGGGCGTCCAGAACTGGGAGCGCCGGACTGGAGAGGAAATGTGGCCGGGAAACCCATGTCAGAACAGGAAGTCACGGATGTAGTCGCGTGGCTCACATCGCAGCGCGCGAAAAACCCGGGCCAGCCCTATTCCGTTCGGAATTACAGCCAGCAGCAGGAGTCAAACGATGACAAACGAAAATAACATTTCCCGGCGCGGACTGTTCATGAAGTTGGGAATTCTCTTCAATGGATTGGTGGCCACTGCTCTTGCCGTACCCGTCGTACGATTTCTTCTCTCGTCGGTTACGCGAGGCGGCGCAGGAGCTTACCTGTCATGGGTGCCTCTCGGTCGCGTCAGCGAATTTCCGGAAGGCGAGACCCGCCTCGCCACGTTTCGAAATCCCTACGTGACGCCGACTGACGGCAAGACCGCGGACACGACATGCTGGGTTCGCCGCGTCGAAGGCGACCAGTTCCAGGTCTTTGCCATCAATTGCGCGCACCTGGGCTGCCCCGTGCGTTGGTTTCCGCAGTCCGGATTGTTCATGTGCCCCTGCCACGGCGGAGCGTACTATCGCGACGGTTCACGCGCTTCGGGCCCGCCGGAACGTGGGCTGTTCGAGTATCCGTACAAGGTGCAGGACGGTATGGTTACGATTCAAGTTGGCGAGTTGCCCACTCCGGGATCCCCAACCGCCTCTCTTGTCGGGAACAAGGCCCCGTGCGTTGCACGGAATGAGTTGGTTTCCATCGAGAGCAAGTTGTCCGTCTCCAGCGAAACGAATGCTTTGCTCAGAAAGACAAACACATGGGCGTGATCGGACAAATCGGGCAATGGTTTGATCGTCGCCTGCAGCTCGCGAATCCCATTCGCGAAGTTGCCGAACATCCCGTGCCACGAAATACCGCTAGCTGGTGGTACGTCTTCGGAAGCGCCGCGCTCACTGTATTCATTCTGCAGCTCGTAACCGGAATCCTGCTCGCGCTCATCTACGTTCCATCGGCCGCCGAGGCGTGGAGCAGCCTGCAAGGTTTGAATCACGATGTAACCCTCGGCTGGTTCATCCGCGCTCTGCACGGATGGGGCTCGAATTTCATGGTGGCAATTGTTCTCATCCACATGGTCCAGGTCTTTCTGTTCGGGGCCTATAAATTTCCGCGTGAACTCACCTGGATTATTGGCGTGTTTCTCTTGCTGATGACGCTCGGAATGGCGTTCAGCGGACAAGTGCTTCGCTTCGATCAAGACGCGTTTTGGGGATTGGGAATTGGCGCATCGATCGCGAGCCGGGTCCCCATTGTCGGGCCCATGATCGTGAAATTGATGCTCGGCGGACCGATTATTGCTGGTGCCACGCTTTCACGATTCTTTGCGCTGCACGTCTTCGTAATTCCGGGAATGTTGATCGGCTTCGTGGCCCTTCATCTCTTGATGGTCATAAAGCTTGGAATCAACGAATGGCCCATGCCGGGACGCATTGTGAAACGCGCGACCTACGTGAGCGAATACCGCGAATTGACCAAAAAGGATGGCGCGCCGTTCGTTCCCTATGCGGTGTGGAAGGATCTTTTCTTTGCGGCTTTCATTCTGTTGGCCGTCGCGGCGTGCGCGGTATACTTCGGTCCGTTCGGTCCTACCGGCCGCCCGGACCCGACCATAATCCAGACGGCGCCGAAACCAGACTACTTCTTTTTGTGGCTGTACGGTTTGCTGTCATACCTGCCGCCTTCAATGGAGACGCCAGCTCTCCTCATTGGCCCCGTAGTCGCAATCGCGTTTCTTGTCTTGCTGCCATTTCTATCTGGAGAAGGGGAAAAGAGTTGGCGCAGGCGGCCGATCGCTGTTTTGACGGTTCTGCTGATCGCCATAGTCCTGGGCACACTCACCCACCTCGCTGGATACACGCCATGGAGTCCGCACATGAATGCGTGGAGCGGCGACCCCGTGCCGGAGGAGTTTCTACACGGCAGGACTGCTCTCGAGCGGCAAGGCGCGCTCGTCTTCCAGGTCAAGCAATGCCGCAATTGCCATTCTCTCGGAGACTTAGGAGGCCAAAGAGGACCCGCGCTCGACAGCGTTGCCGTGCGGCTCACGCAAGATCAACTGATTCGACAGGTGATCCAGGGAGGCGGCAACATGCCTGCCTACGGAAAGAATTTGAGTCCGGCCGAAACCACTGCCTTGGTTGCGTTTCTTGAAACCTTACATCCTCGAGGACAAGCTCCAGCGCGCGACGCCTCTCGTGACATTGCTTTAAGTGAGGACAAAGGTCAACGACAGGGTGCACCAAGGTAAAGACTGATTCATGTCACCTCACGTTCATTTTGACCACGGCAGCTGGGAATTCCCGGCTTTGCTCGCGCTGACTTTGCTTCTCGCGGCTTCTCAGTACCTGCGCGTATGGATTTCCATTCGCTCAGATTCTGCCGCCGCCATTCCAGCCTGGAAGGCCAGCAGTTTCCTTCTCGGCCTAGTTTTGGTGTGGATGGCATGGGGATCGCCGCTCGCGGCCTACGACCATAGCCTGCTGACGGCCCACATGATCAAACACCTGCTGCTTATGACCTTCGCTCCTCCCTTGATCCTGCTGGGTGAGCCCATGAAAGTGTTCTGGGGCATGACCCCACTGTTGGCCCGGAGCACACTCGGCCGCGTGTGGCACCGACCGCTCGTCCAGCGACTGGCACGAATCGTCACAAGTCCTGTGCTGTGTTGGACCGCCTCTGCGTTCACTCTTATTGCCTGGCACCTACCCACCTTATTTGCCCTCGGCGTACGGTCTCAAATCGGGCATACGGTCGAGCAAGCAATGTTCTTCGGAACCGGGCTCTTGTTTTGGTGGCCTGTCATTCAGCCTTGGCCAAGCGCCTCAACTGGGCCGCGATGGTCGCTGCTCTTGTACCTTTTTGTGGCGACTCTGCCGTGCGACATCCTTTCCGGATTTCTCGTCTTCTCCGACCGTGTCGTATATCCGGTGTATTTTTCCACTCCCCGGCTGTTTGGGTTTTCCGCCCTTGAAGATCAGCAGTGTGCGGCCGCACTGATGTGGGCTTGCATCACGCTCGTCTATCTCGTGCCAGCGGCGATTATCTCTCTACGGCTTCTGGCTCCACGAACCTCGCGTGAACACGATTTCCGACAATCGCAATTTTCTGCCAATCCGGTGCCTCAAAGACATCCAAGAAGTTTGGAGGTCGTCTAGCAATGGCAACGGATCCAATTCTGGCGGCGCTTGACATCGCTGTCGTGCGACGCCGCCACGGTCTTGTTCGTTCCGGCATTCTGGCCGCCTATTGGTCGCTAACAAAGCCGGAAGTCAATTTCCTCATTGTGGTCACAGCCGCTGTCGGCTTTTGGATGGGGGCACCTGCTTCGTTTGCTCACTTCCCCTGGGCTTCTCTGCTTCACACCCTTGTCGGCACCGTACTCGTCGCCGGCGGCGCCGCGACCCTCAACCAGCTGATCGAGTTGCCCTTCGACACGCAAATGCGGCGAACCGCGCGTCGGCCGCTCGTATCGCAAAGGATCGAGCCATCTCACGCCTTGTGGTTTGGAATCTCACTCTCCGTTATTGGCGCCATCTACCTTGCTGTTACAACCAATGCGCTCGCGTCCTTGCTGTCGATCCTTACTCTACTTGGCTATCTGTTCTTGTACACGCCGCTGAAACGAAAAACCCCTCTGTGCACGTTGATTGGTGCGCTTCCGGGTGCCACGCCGCCGCTGATCGGCTGGGCCGCCGCCAGCGGACGCCTCGACGGCAATGCTTGGCTGCTTTTTGCAATCGTATTCCTCTGGCAGTTTCCGCACTTCATGGCCATCGCTTGGATGTATCGCGAAGACTATGCGCGTGCCGGCTACGTCGTGCTGCCTGCAGGCAAGTCCAAGGATTACTATGTCGCCTGGCAAACCTTACTTCCATCGCTGGCACTTTTCGCAGTGGCTCTCGGCCCTGCGATTCGCGGTGAGTCTGGAATTGCTTATGTTGTCGGCGCTCTCGTTCTTGGAAGCGCCTTTCTCTGCTACAGCGCACGCTTTGCTTTTCAAATGTCTACCGTTTCTGCACGACAATTGCTTTTTGCTTCCATCCTCTATCTCCCGGCGTTGTTTGCTTTCCTCGCGCTAGACAAGAAGTGAATGTGAAGGGACTGTTGAGGCCCGGGAGCAAGAGGGGAGACATCATTGATGGCCCGAGCCGCGTTGCGCATTGAGATGATTATGCAAAACCTTGCGCCTGCTACTGATGCAAGTCACGAAGTGATCGGGGTTAGTGTCGAATGCGGAAATGCGACGGCGGCAAGCATTTCCGAGATCGGACGAGTTCCTCTCGCGTACTTTGTATGGTTCGTCGTTGCGTACAACGTCGCCGTCATCACCTGGGGCGCCTACGTGCGCGCGACTGGATCCGGAGCCGGTTGCGGTAGTCACTGGCCCCTCTGCAACGGCGAATTTCTTCCAACGACACCTCAAACTCAAACAGTGATCGAATTCACGCATCGAGTAACGAGCGGTCTTTCGCTTGTGCTTATAGCCATTCTCTTGATTTGGTGCTGGCGTTGCACTGCAAAGGGCGACTGGCCTCGCTACTCGGTTGTTGTCGCAGGTGTGCTTTTGTTCAATGAAGCTCTCCTTGGTGCCCTGCTGGTCTTGGTCGATCACGTTGGCGGCTTGGACCGATCCGCAACCAACGCTCTCTTCTTGTGTCTGCATTTTGGAAATACCCTCTTCCTGCTTGCCGCTCTGGCACTAACCGCAAGGTGGATTTCCAGTGGCGGCCGGCGCTTTAGTGCGGTTCGAACGCCCTATCAGACGATCGCGACGGGACTCGGCCTGGTGTCGGTAATCGTCATCGGAATGACCGGCTCGATGGCCAGTCTTGGCGACACCATGTTTCCTGTCGACTCACTGCGGCACGCGGTCGTGCAAGACTTCTCATCGAGCAGTCACATTCTGCTGCGCTTGAGGGTTCTTCATCCTATCGCCGCAGTCATCGGTTCCGTCTATATTTTGTGGCTGGTTCGCACGTTCTGGCGGGAGCAAGAACGCTTCGAATGGGTGCCCCTTCTTACCATCACACTGATTGGCCAGATTGCGCTCGGCGCAATGAACGTGATTCTCTTGGCTCCTGTCTGGTTGCAGATGACGCATCTGTTGGTTGCCCAAATCTTCTGGATCCTGCTCGTACTGGCGTCCGCCGATCAGTTGTTGGCCACCCAACCTTCAGGCGTTCCGCTTCCTCGAAAGGACAGCACCGCAACTTATTGGAGTCTTAGCTTCAAAACTACGGGCCATATCAGCCGTGGCGGAGGGCCCTCTTCATGAGACGACGACTTCAGATTGTTGGAGAACCCCACAGCCGCGCGCGCTCATTCGCAAGCGTCGAAGATGCCATCGTGGCCATACGCGCGGGACAAATGGTAATCGTTGTCGACGATGAAAATCGCGAAAATGAAGGTGACCTGACTATCGCTGCTGAGAAGATTACGCCGCAAGTCATCAATTTCATGGCGCAGTATGGCCGCGGCCTGATTTGCTTGGCGATGACACCGGAGCGTCTCGATGCGCTCGACATTCCACTCATGGTCCCCCACAACAGCTCGCGATTTGAAACCGCTTTTTGTGTCAGCATCGAGGCGAGGGAAGGCACCACCACCGGAATTTCGGCCGCCGATCGCGCCTCCACTGTGCTCGCCGCAATTAATCCGGCGACAAGGCCTTCGGATCTGATCCGTCCTGGTCACATCTTTCCGCTGCGCGCCAAGAGTGCCGGAGTGCTGGCGCGCGCTGGGCAAACCGAAGCGGCTGTCGACTTGGCCAGACTCGCCGGCCTCGATCCTTCCGGCGTCATTTGCGAAATCATGAACAGAGACGGCACCATGGCTCGGGTGTCACAGCTCCGTCGTTTTGCGCGGCGACATGACATTCCACTCGTCGCCATCGCCGACTTGATTGCCTACCGGATGCGTACGGAGTCCGTGGTAAAGTGCGTTGCCTCCACGAAACTGCCAACCGAATACGGAGAATTCCGTCTCCACGCGTTCGAGAATCAGATCGACAAGCAAACGCACGTCGCTCTTGTTCGCGGCGACGTGGGAAATGGCCAGGATGTACTCGTCCGCGTACACTCACAGTGTCTTACCGGCGATGTTTTGCGTTCCGCTCGTTGTGATTGTGGCGCTCAACTCGATAAGGCCTTGCGTCGGATCGCGACGGAAGGTCGCGGAGTACTGCTTTACCTGAACCAGGAAGGCCGAGGCATTGGCTTGGCCAACAAGATTCGCGCATACGGCCTGCAGGATGAAGGACTCGACACCGTAGAGGCCAATGAACACCTTGGATTCAAACCCGATCAACGAGACTACGGCATCGGCGTGCAAATCCTGCGCGAGCTCGGGGTGTACTCCATGCGGCTGTTGAGCAACAATCCCCGCAAGCTCGTCGCCATCGAAGGCTACGGGCTATCGGTGACGAAGTGGCTCCCTCTGGAGATTCCTGCGTCAGCTTCGACGCTGCGTTACTTGACAACAAAACGAAACAAACTCGGGCACATTTTGCGAGGACTCTAACGTCGCCCTCTTAGGGAACTCCGTCCGCATTGCCACGCGCACGGGTCTGCCTTCCCACAGTCATCGGTTCGTTTCGACCACCCTTGTGTCTGTGATTCACAAACATGAGAGAAATCCGATCGCGCTCTTGGACTGAGTTTGAAATCTTCCACGTCCGTCAAAGGCTAGGCAGTTGAGTGAACGTGTTGACAGCGGTTCTGCAGCCCGAATCATCTCGGAAAAAGTAACGCGCCTCTTTTCAGCGACCTAAGCCAACAACATCTTTGGCCGACCGGATGCTTTTAGTCGTCGTGCATTCGCGAACACGCAAGGAAAACGGAACGACAGGAAACGTCAATGGCGAGCCCAACAAAAGAAATCAAAAAAGCACTTCCTCAGCCCAATTCTGACTTCTACCAGCTCGTAGAGACTTTGCCCGCCGATGAGCTGGAGGTCCTGAAGCGGGTGCGCACGTTCATGGAAACCAAGGTCCAGCCCATCATCACGAAGTATTGGGTTGAAGATTCTTTCCCATTTGAACTGCTGCCCGCGATTAAGGAACTGAATATCGGAGGCGTTGCCATGAACGGCTACGGCTGCCGAGGCGGAAGCGCGCAGTTATTCGGCCTGATCGCCATGGAGATGGCACGCGTCGATTCCTCAATCGCTACTTTCTTCGGGGTGCACAACGGCTTGGCCATGGGGTCCATCTACCTGGGCGGGTCAGAGGAACAAAAGCAAAAATGGCTCCCGCCGATGGCTCGCTGGGAAAAAATTGGCTGCTTCGGTTTGACCGAGCCTCTCGTAGGCTCGGGAACCTCTGGCGGTATGACGACTACGGCCAAGCATGACGGGGACACCTGGATCCTGAATGGCCAGAAGAAATGGATTGGCAACGCTCCCTGGTGCGACATCTCGATCATCTGGGCGCGCGATCTCGCCGACAACCAAGTCAAGGCATTCGTCGTTGAGAACAAGACCACACCAGGATTTAAGGTTGAAAAAATCCAGAACAAGATCGCCCTCAAGGTCGTGCAGAACGGCCTGATCACCATGGAGAACTGCCGCATTCCCGAGGAAAACCGCCTGCAGAACGATCAATCGTTTCGCGACACCGCCCGTGTCCTAAAGATGACGCGATTCATGGTCGGCTGGGAGGCGACAGGGTGCGCCATGGGCGCTTACGAAAATGCGCTCAAGTACTGCCAGGAGCGCTTGCAGTTCGGCAAGCCGATCGGCTCATTCCAGATGGTGCAAGACCTCCTGGCCAAGATGCTCGCCAACATCACCGCCTCGCAGTGCCTCTTGGTGCGCATGACCCAGTTGCAGGCCGAAGGCAAGATGACGGACGCGCATGCATCGCTTGCCAAGGCCTTCACGACAGCCAAGTGCCGCGAGACAGTTGCATGGGCGCGCGAGCTTCTCGGCGGCAACGGCATCTCCGCCGACTATAACGTCGGGCGGTTCTTCGTGGATGCGGAAGCTCTCTACTCCTACGAAGGCACGTTCCAAATGCAAAACCTGATTGTGGGCAAGGCCGTTACCGGTCTCAGCGCCTTCATCTAACCAGCTGAGAGACTCCTGCTGAAACGACGCTCGATAAATGAAAAGCAACAAACAAAAGAAAGGAATGAGAGATTCCAATGCCGTCTTCTAAAGCTTCCAAGTCCGAGACAGCGAAGTTTGCCCCAAAGACTGTGGGCCGTTTGTACTTTTTGGATCTAGCCGCCGGTCGCGTCCTTACGTCGAACCCCGACGGCTCCAACTTGAAGACTATCGTCAGCGAGGGTCGAAAACTCCCCGACGGTATCGTGGTCGACGTTGCAGGTGGCCACATTTACTGGACAAATATGGGCAACCCCAGCGCGAATGATGGCTCGATTGATCGAGCTGACTTCGACGGTGGGAACATCACGAATATTGTTCCGGCGGGTAGCACCTTCACTCCCAAGCAACTCCAGCTCGATACGAAGAACCGGAAACTCTACTGGTGCGATCGCGAAGGCATGCGGGTCATGCGCTGCAATCTGGATGGCTCCAAGATCGAAACCCTTGTGGATCCGAGCGGTAATGATCCTCGCCCGGGACCAGACCAGAGGAAGTGGTGTGTCGGAATAGCGCTCGACGTGGACGGCGGCA
>Ga0210384_10007236_pt1 | contig 11713 bp, 17 predicted proteins | sample IncBWH2MmetaG_FD_160574 | JGI IMG/M metagenome (GOLD analysis project Ga0210384, IMG submission 160574) | Forest soil microbial communities from Barre Woods Harvard Forest LTER site, Petersham, Massachusetts, United States - Inc-BW-H-2-M | ecosystem: Environmental > Terrestrial > Soil >...
CGGTCTTCCAAGTACGTTCGATATCTGCCAGGCCATTGTCGCTGCTGGCGGACGCATCGCGAATGTTGGCGTCCACGGCAAGCCAGTGGAACTGCACATGGAGAAACTCTGGGATCGCAACATTTCGCTCACTACGCGGCTGGTGGACACGGTAACCACACCGATGCTGCTGAAGATCGTGCGTTCAGGCAAACTGCAGCCGAGCAGGCTCGTGACTCATCGCTTCGCGATGAACGACATCATGAAGGCATATGACACGTTTGGAAACGCGGCAAAAGAGGGCGCACTCAAGGTGGTTCTCAAGAAATAACGGGCCGCGTTGATCAAGGGGGTTTTGATCAGATGAAACCAGGCGCGCCGTCAAACCCGTGAGCCACAGAATTCCTTCCCGGGGTTTCGTAAGTACGGTATGGAACGGTGGACGTTAACAGATGAGATGAGAAGAGCGCATCTTCGATAGGATTTTTACAAATTGGAGGAAGTGGAAATGGCTCCTCAACTGTGCCAGAAATGCAAGCAAGCCCACCCCGGTCGCGTCTGCGATTACGACGAAAAAGGTGAATGCGCCGAAACGACTGGCGTCAGTGTTGCTCAACCACGTAACGAGCCCAAAAAAGACCAGGAAGATTGAAGTTCGTTACCATCCGGAACAATTGAGCGGCTGGACCTCCCATTGTTCCGAGCAAGAGTGCTCACTCTCGCTGGCAGTCGAGAGTGCCTTCCTGAATATGGCGAATATGATTTCAGCCTTCATGGGGAGGGTTTATGAGTCGAATCCAAAAACATCTGGTGGGCCTAGCCCAGACCGCCCCGAAGAAACCGGTGGAATCTGGAGAGCGCTTGGCGGCAAGTCTCGTTTCACAATTCAAAATGAAGGACGGCACAGAGGTCGCGCTGCGACCAATCCGTCCGGACGACGAATCGCTGATGAAGCAATTCCATGAAACACTGTCCGACCGCACGGTTTACATGCGTTACTTTGGCTCGCTCAGCCTGAGATCCCGTGTGGCGCATGAGCGCTTGGTTCGCATTTGTCACGTTGATGGCAATCGCGAGGCGGCCCTGGTCGTGGACCTCAAAGACGAAATGACGGGGCAGCATCACATCCTGGGGGTAGGTCGATTGATCAAGCTTGACACAGGGAACGAGGGGGAAGTCGCCATCCTGGTGTCCGATCGGTATCAGAAACATGGGCTCGGGACCGAATTGCTTCGTCGAGTGGTCCAGATCGCGCGCGACCAGAAACTGTGCCGCTTATCGGGCGAACTATTGCGGGACAATCTCATCATTCAGATCATGGTGAAGAGACTTGGCTTTCGCTCTAACCTTTGGCTTGATTCGCCATCGGTCACCGCCACTCTTGAAATGTGATTACCGGCACTGATGCCACCGTGCCGATTCAACCGTCTCATTCCTGCTCGATCACCTGATTCCGCTCTCTAACGGCAACCCTCACCAGGCTCTCACCGCGTGCCCTCGAATCCTCAGCGGGGCATGAGCCGGAAAAATAGGGCCTGCTTGGCAACAGGTTCTACTTTTGCTTCCATGGCAGCCATCTGGGCCTGACTGAACGGGGTAAAGGAACGGGCAAGTTCCACGCATTCCTCGACTTGCTCGACTGAGTCACATCCGATGATTGCAGTGCTGATGGGTAACGAGAGATTGTAGTAGAAAGTTTCCCGCTTGCTCAGCGTACCCGGAGTGGTGGCGATTGCGCCTCGGCCTTCCCATGAACGCTTTTGTTGCTCCACAGGAGGCGGCGTCCAACTGGAAAGAATGCGGCCGCGTGCCATCACTTTCATCCCGATAATTCCCATCTGTTTCTCGACGGCCAGCGGAAGGAGATCCTTTTCAAAACTATAATAATATTTGTCGGCCGCGTTGACGCCCATCAGGACGGTGTCAAAGGGAAAGCGGCGTATGCATTCCATGAGTGCTTCGGGACGGAAGCGTCCGGTGACGCCCAGATGGCGCACCATTTTCTGATCCCGCGCTTGACCCAGGGCTTCTATCGCACCGCCTTTGCCAAAAATCTGGTCAATGTCTTCCTGAATTCCAACATCATGCAGTTGCCATGTGTCAATGTGATCGGTATCCAGAAGCTTGAGAGACACGTCGAGGTTCTTAAGCGCGGCATCGCGGGTTCGCTCTTTGGTCTTGGTTGCGATAAAAACGTGGTCCCGGCTGGCCTTAAGACCCTTTCCAAGATAACGTTCACTCCACCTGTCAGGTCCGCCGTAAATGGCGGAAGTATCGAAATAATTCACTCCTAACTCAAGCGCGCGTTGGATGATCCGCAAGGCCAAGTTTTCGTTACTGGCCTTCTCCAGCGCTCCCTGGCCGCCGAGGCCAAAAATTCCGACCCGAAATCCCGTCTTACCCAGATTGCGAGTCGGCATCATGTCCTGAACGGCCCTTGCCGCAGCTGGACTGTTTCCCGTTGACGTCGCCTCGCCTGACGCGGAGGCAGCGATTACTCCTGCGGACAGACCAACTGCTATCGATGCTGCCCCAGTCTTAAGGAAACCCCGGCGGTTCTGGTCACCAGCATCCTGCGGTGTGTCATTCGTTTTCATGTCCATCGCTCCAAGTCATTCGAGTAGAATACCGATTTCTTGGGAACTGATCGATCGTGCGAGTATATTTTTCTCTTTGCGAGCCAGTCAAGCTTTTGTCTTTTTACTTCTTCTTCTGGTCGCGTTGTGCAGTTGGTTTCACCTTGTGTTGAGAGCATCCGATTTTTATTCATGGTAGCAATCGGGGCTCAGGAGAAATGAAGAATGAGTCATCGAGTGTTTTGCCTTTGCTTCGTGGTCGCATTGATATCACCGACAATTACATTTCCCCAATCATTCTTGAGCCAATATAAAGGTTTGCCGTATCACGACACCCGCTATAGTGGCGGTCCACAAAAAATACCGGGAAAGGTCTTGTGCGCTTACTATGACTTGGGCGGAGAAGGAGTTGCGTATCATGACACCGATCCACAGAATCACGGCAGCGGAGAGTTGAATCCGGCTGATGGGACTTATCTGAATGAATTTCGTATCCATGAGGGAGTGGATACTTCATACACGAAGTTTCAGCGGAAGCCAGATTCGATTGACGACAACCCCTTCGACAAGATCGTGCCTCCTGAAGACCTGCTCTATGTTGGCTGGACCGAACCCGGAGAGTGGTTCAACGTAACGATAGATGTCGCACAGTCGGGAAGATACGCGGCCGATTTCCTTTACACATCGAATCGCGGCGGCACAATATCAGTTGATGTGAACGGAAAGAACGTAACCGGACCTCTGCAGATCGCCACAACAAATGATCCAGCAGACCCGCTTGCCTGGCGTCAATGGCACCATTGGAATCTGGCTTCGCAACTTTTCAAAGTCCGTCTGAGCGAAGGGAAAAATGTTCTCACTGTGCACATATTGACAAAGGGAAACATGAATCTCGCTTATTTCGACTTCAAACCGGTCCGCACATGAAACGGAACCTGTCAGCGATTCAACTCAGTGTCACACGTAAGCCCGTGCATGGGGTACAGTAACGGAGCACTTGCCCTGCTTGAGCGAATCGGTCTTCGTTGATGTTGTGATGTGCGCGTCGCGGCTGTCTAGTCGCGGTGCGTGTAATGTCTCGGTTTGCACCACTCCACTCACGTCGCGACCAAAATCGAGTTCCACCTCAAGGTCTGCTGCCGCGTCCTTGTTCAGAATGATCACGGATGTGCGCCCGCTGGGCAGTTTCTCGGCATACGCCGTTCCTCGGTCACCTTTATTTCTAAACGCCAAACCTAACGACCAACTCTAAATCGTCGAATCGAAGCGACCGGCCACTGCTGTTCAGTTGTTGACGGTCTTACTCACACGATTGGAAGAGATCCGCCTGCGAGCGATTGCCTTCGCGGTCCCGAAAGTTGCTCAACCCGACGCCCACCAACCGAAAACGCTGCTGTGGCTGAAGGTCCACCCGCTCCAGCAGCTTCAACGCGATGTCCGTCAGTTCCTCGTAGGACGAGGAAGGTAAGCCCGGTGTGTGGCTGCGCGTCAGGATTTTGAACTCGCTCGTCTTCAGTTTCAAAACCACCGTGCGCGCTGTCCGCTCCTCTTTACGCGAAACCGACCAGAGTTTTTCTGCCAGGCGCCGGATCGTGGGTTCGGTTTCTGCCAAGAGGACATCCCGCTCAAACGTATCCTCAACGGATATGGATTGCGTAGGCCGATGCGGGACGACTTCACTTTCGTCGATGCCCCTCGCGAGTTCATGGAGGCGCAGGCCATAGCGCCCGAAGCTCCCTTCGAGTGCGGACCGATCCAGTTTTCGCAAATCTCTGACACTCTTTATTCCCAGCTTCGCCAGCTTCTCTCCTGTAACTTTCCCCACTCCCGGCAGCCGTCCAACGGGCAATGGCACGAGAAAAGCATCGATCTCCTCGGGCTGGATGACAAAGAGCCCATCCGGTTTGCGCCAGTCCGAGCCAAGCTTCGCCAGGAACTTGTTGGGCGCGACCCCAGCGGAGGCTGTCAGGTTCAATTCCTGCCGTATCTGCTCGCGGATGGTGCGCGCCACAAGCGTTGCGGTCGGTAAGCCCGTCTTGTTCTCGGTGACATCCAAGTAGGCTTCGTCGAGGGACAGCGGCTCGATCAGGTCAGTATGACGCTGGAAGATTTCTCGCACTCTCTTCGAGACGGCACGATAGCGAGTGAAATCCGGAGCGACGAAGACCGCGGCAGGACACAAGCGTTCCGCGTGTACCGTGGACATGGCCGAGCGCACTCCGAACGCCCTCGCCTCGTATGAAGCAGCGCAAACGACAGAGCGGTTGCCCTTCCAAGCGACGATCACGGGCTTGCCGCGCAGCTTCGGATTGTCGCGCTGTTCGACCGAAGCATAGAACGCATCCATATCGATATGGATGATTTTTCGCACAATCAACTGGCGGGGAAGCGATTCAAACGGCCACCTTCTCTCGAAGTCGACGAGGTTCCGGAAAATTCAGAACCACTTCGTATGGCGTCATCTCTTGTGCGTCTGAAGCAATCAAGCTTGCGCGATCTTTGGGAAGATTCCCGCCGAACATTCGAGCTATGTTGAACAGCGAACGGCTACCGCATACCAGACATCGGTCGTGCGGGCTGTCACTGACAACGTCGCATTCCGCACACAACACCGCGTTTTGCAGAGCGATCGCGTTTAGACATCGGCCATTTTCAGGGGCATCATCCACGTACGAACCGTTCATCACAGGACCTCGGAAGACTTCCTTGACTATATTTAACTCGTTTTAAGCAGAATCGTTTCCACCACGATGGTGCTATCTGGACAATTTTTTGACCCTGCAGTGGCTTCGAAGGCACCCCCCTTCACTTGGTGGAACTCTTCTGTTCAGTTGTTGATCGAGCACGATCGCGACGTCCATAGAATTGCAGCTTGCCGTCGATCACGTTGGCGATGTATCGGCCGTCGCTTAGGAATTGCATGACTTGCTTTCCCTCGCGTGCCAGTTGTGCCCAGCGCGAATTCGTATTCGGATTTTGCTCGAGCCCTCGCAACGTCTGTTCTTCGAACCGGAAATCGACCTCCCGCAATTTGGATCGGCGGGTGGGTCGGACAGGATAGTGAACGCCTTCGAGCGTGACTGTCTTACAGGCTTCAACCAGCGTCTGGCGCCACACCGATATCAACGTTTCTTCGAAGTTCGTGGTCATCGTTTTCCGCTGCCCGGCGAATTGCCGAACTCGCCATCGATCCGTGTCATGATTCGATCGGCCCTTTGCACAGCCGACGCGATCAGGCACTCGGTTCGCGGGCTGGGACGACAGTCCCCCAAATCCTCAGGCGATTTTAGATGCCGCACTTCCAGGATCCCGGCCCCAATGGCCACCACGCGTTTACGGCCTTCATACGTTCTGGTTCGCTTTTTGTTCGCTTCACCCTAGCACATCACTTCGACCCCGCGCAATATCTGAAGCATCACACGGCGTCACACGCTAGAACCTATCAACCTCGGCAACTGACCATTCGATGTTCTGCTGGACCGTGCCGAGACAGTTGCCGGCACCGATGAACAAGTCGCGGCGGTCGTTCGCGGAAGCCGCCATCAGGGTTGCGTATCCAGGGGTCATCGCAGCCCTGCGGTGATCCGAAAAGGATTTTTTGGTCTGCTGGACGCTGGATGCTCTTTTCAACGGCCTGCAGGCCGGAGGCCCGCGGCTGCCGTTCAAAGGAGGAACTTCGCTTTCCAAGGCGTACGGATTCATTGCACGCTTCTCGGAAAACATCGACATCACCCGTCTTCCGAGATGACATCGGTCAGGCCGCGACGGTAGGGGAGTTGGAAGCACTGAGCGGGAAGAAACGCGCTGCGCGCCTCGACGCCATTCGCGAGGCTTGTCAAAACTACATCAACGGTCCTCTATTGGAACAGCTTTCTGGATTGCTGCGTGGGCTTCTGGAAACCGCTAAGCAGGCTCCCGAACTCGGCCGTGTCGAGGCCGACCCTGAGGATCCCGACCACCAAGAGCTCGCAACCCGTAATCCAACGCCGTTGAAAACCCTCTCTTCATCGCCGACCCCAGGGTCGAATTTTCGGACGTGACTCCTTGTAACACTTGCGAATCCGCGCGATCCATCCATTGCGTCAGGGGCGGCCATTGTCTAATTGCAAATTCCTAATGGCGCCTTATTTACTTCTGGGCCCTGATCGCCGAACTTTATGCGGAGTCGGCGGCACATAGTGAAAGCGTACTAAATAGATATTCTCGCCTTTGCCGTGCTTCGCTACTTTGAGCAAGTCGAGGACACCCAGAAATCCCGACTCGCGCGCCAGCTCTGGCGAAATATCCGGAAGTCCGATCGGTTCGATGGAGTCCACCTCGATCTCGCCCTCCCCCATGCGGTATCGGACGCCCACTGTGACGTGAGGACGCATCCAGATTCGGACGCTGCACGTGATCTCTCCGCGACGGACTCCCTCGCGAAGACGCTTGGCGAACATCATGCTGAGAGTCTAATCCTCCGCAGCCACCGCGAGCCCCGAAACGAAGGCCGCCCACGATGCGTCCTGAACAGGTCGATAGATTTACCGGTTGGTGTCGCGCTCTCGGTACACGCAACGCACTACCCCCGCCCAGTCATAAGTGGCTAAGACGTTCGCCTTCAGCAGGATACCTAAGCATTCGAACTCTTGATCCTTTGGCTGTCACCCAGGGGTTCATTGTGGCTGCTAAGTCATTGATTAAAAATGGAAAACTCGTTGGAGAAGTGGCGCCTAGATTGCCGAACTTGGCACCGAAACCAGGCTTCTTGTGCTCGTAATTGATTGATTCCAGGAAAGATTGGTCGGCCCTAGAAGACGATTTTCGAACTTTTCTGCTAGTCAAAGGGCCGGAAAGCCAGCTCTGGACGGCCTGATCGTTGGCGGAATGGCTATTTGGCCAACTATGCCCAGCCCTTCGCGAATCATTCACCCTGACAAGTTGGCTGGACAACAGCGGTTAAGCTTGACGCAAGAACTCTGGTTTTTCTCGTTCCAGCTTTCGGAGGGCGTCTATGAAAAGGGTGGGTTTGGCCATTGCGTTTCTCGCCGTGCTAACCAGTACCGTCTTTGCTCAAAATAATTCCACCGAGCGCAAATCATCCCGGACACAGAAGTCTGATCTGGAGATAGGGGCAATCGTCAACCTCAGAAAGTTTGCGATGGGAGAATCTGGGTACGCGATGACTCATTTGCAGGAAGGCTTCGCCTGTGACCCTCAGGCTTTGACAGAACTGGAGTGGCCTGATTCCCCGAATCACGCCAAGCTTGTAGAGCCTGCCTTGCTCAGCGGAGCGGGGCAATACAAGTTCTCGGCACGGTGCGGAGAACATTCGAAGCCCGCAGGAAAACTCAACATCTTCGCCGTCCCGCTCGATCCGAATGCCAACTTACGCACCTTCTGTGCGACCGGTACATTCGGACCCTTCCCAACGAAGCCGTACGTCCGAACAAGTGAGTTTCCGATCCGCAGCATCTTAGGAGGCACCGCGGAAAGCTGCCTTGTGTCAGGGGAACTTCTGAAGTAGTCGAATCTAGTCTGCATTCTGACCCCTTTTCTTCGCGGTTTGGGGGCGACTGCTGAAGGTCGTCGTGCGCAGATGTTGTTAAGAAGCGAACTGACAGGTCGGTTCGAAACCGTCGGATGGGTATGGCTGCAAGTCCCTGAAATGACGAGATCAATTTATTTTGGTCGGGGAGAGAGGATCGGGGAGAGAGGATTTGAACCTCCGACCGCCTGGTCCCGAACTATGAAACTCCAAACTCCAAGTGCTTTGTCTGGTGTCGCTTAGGGAACAGCAAACCAATTTTTCTCTCGCTCAGTTGTACCGAAGGTGTGCCGCGTCTGAAGAGAGTATCCGAAGCGAACGTCTGGGATTGAAATACGCGAAAGTCTCTCATTGCACACTGTGGCGTCGGTTGTGAGCCGACGCCCGCAAACGTCTCTCAACGCTGATTCTTCGTTTTCTTTTTCCTCTTTTTACTAAGATCTTCTAACAGGTACTTAAGGGAAGCGCATTCTTGAATCACCGCTTCAAGCTTTGGAATTGTCGTCCGCAACTCGTTTTCCTCGACAACGCCGTCGGCGAGGGTTTCCGCAACGCTCTCCAGAGCTTCCCCCACTTCCCGGATCAGGTGGGAAACCGCAACCAGTTCTCTTTCCAGGGTGATGTCCGGTTCAGGGAGTTTGAACGCCACCCGCCCGGCCTGGCTCTCAAGAAAATCGAGGGCTTCATAGTTCCTGAGGAGCACGCACATTCTCGGCAATAGATCCGCAGGCAACTGCCGTTCGCCTCTCAGCCAGTACATGAGTGAGCGATAGTTCGTCCCCAACTGTTGTGCGAGCAATCGAATGTCATATTCGGCTGTTATCTCTACTACCCGGCTCAGTATCGACGGAAGGTCGTTGGCAGCCACGGTCGCTCCTAGTCTCAGCCTCATTCGTTCATGAAAGGCGTTCATTTTGAACGGTAAGAGCGTTCATTCTAACTGAATTGAACAGGGGCGAGCCGTGCGGCTAGATTGGTTGGGCGTCGATATCGAGTCTCTAGTATGCTACGACATACAGAAATTGGGTCCCCGAGAGTTCGACTGGCACTCGGAACTATATGAAAACATTTGACAAGGGACGCAGTGGGAATTAGCTTTCTGGGTCACCGTGTTTGACTCTGGTTCTGCGCGGCTGGGTTAGTTACGCAGGAGGCCGAATGTCCAAGAAGTGGTACAACTACATCGTTTCCGTCGACGACGCCACCGGCGCCGAACAAAACCCGACAAATGCCCTGTCGAATGCTAGAAGCGCTCCGGCCGGTGTCAAGAGTGCGGCTCAGAGCGTGGCCGAGATTGCATCAAGCATAGCCGCGGAACCGAAGTTTACCACTCCGATCTCCGATCCCACTGCGTTTGAGGAGATCTACAAGGCAGCGGAAATCCCGCCCGCGCCGCAAGGCTATTCAATCCTCAAGATCTCCCACATGCTGGAGAGCGAGCACCTTCGCAATTTGCCTTCGGACGTAAAGAAGTCTTCGGTTTTGGTGGCGCTCGATGCCGCGGGCGTAGACATTAAGGAGGTCATCCAGGATGCGATACGGCGCGATCGCGCGCTGGACGGGTACGAGCGGGTGCAGCAGCGCGCTGCCGAAGAACTGGAAGCAGGCAAGAATAAAGAGAACAGTGAGATTCAAGCGCAGATTGACAAGTATGTGACCGAGCAGAGAGCGAAGATTCAGAGCAACAATGAAGAAGTATCACGGGAAAAAGAACGCTTTACCGGTTGGCGGTTGAAGAAACAGCAGGAAGAAAAGAAGATCGCCGAGGCGGTCGGCTATTTTGTCACCGAAAATCCTATTACGACGGGCGAGGTGAACGCGCCGCCGCCCCCATCGAAGACAGCGCAGCGTTCCTGAAGAGGAGGAGTTTATGTGGCAACGGTTGACGAGGGTGGTGCGGTCTTTCATTGGTTTCTTCATCTCGGCGTCGGAGGACCCTGAGCTGATTCTCCAGCAGAATATCCGCGACATGAACGACCAGGTCCCACGAATGAATGAGAGTATCGCCATGGTGAAGGCCAACGTGACGCTGCTCGAAAGAGAAGAGGCGAAATACAAGGACGACGTAGCCAGCCTCACAGCGAGAGTGAAAACGGCGATCCAGGCCAATCGCGACGACATCGCCGGCACCTACGCGGCTCAGTTGGAGCAGACGAAGAGCGCTCTTGCCAGAAATCAGGGTCAACTTACCACCGCGCGAGCCGCCTTCGACAAGGCGATGGCCGTGAAGCAAGCGTTTATGCGCGAGAAAGACCGCAAGACGCAGGAGGCGTTAGGCGCAATCGCCGACTACCGGCGCTCCCAGTGGCAGAAGAAGGTCGCCGACGCGATGGAGCAATTCGAGGTCGCCGGGATCAGCCAGACGCACGATGAGATGGTGCGCAAGATCGAGGAAACAACTGCCGTCAACGAAGCGCGCATGGACATGGCGATGAGCAATGTCGACCAGCAGAAGATCAAGATCGATGACGAAGCCGAGAAACTCCAGGCCAGCGAACTGGTAAAACAATTCAAGATTGAGATGGGCCTGGCGGCACCACGAGCAACCACGCCAGCGGGTGCGGAAAAAACAATTGCCGCGAAAGACCCACAAAGGGCTTCGTAGCGTCGGTGGTGCAAGTGTGATTTGTGTCAAGGTGATTTGCATCTGGGCGATTTGTATCAGGGTATGCCTTTAGGCATCCCCTAAAGCACCGAGTTATGAATGCGCCTTCAGGCGCTGGAGAAATATGCGGGGGAGGAAAAGAGTATGGCGGTAAAGATTGAGCGCGGTGGATGGGTGCTTATTTTTCTGATTGGAGTAGCCCTTGTCGGCTACAGTCTGAATCGATACGGAGTCATCGATCTCAGCCAGTGGACAGGCGGCGGGAAAAAGACCGTCTCGGGTAGCGGGGAGACGGTGGACGCTTCCAAGCCGCTGTTGTTGCCGGCATCTTCGACCAGTAGCGATGCCGAAGTCCGAGTGCGCGTCAATGTGTGGGTCGGTTGCGTCGGGGGCCTGGTGGCCAACGGCGGGCTCGACACCCAGCCGGATTCCATCTATGGCAAAAAAGGACTTAAGGTTTCGTTCAAGATCATCGACGACTGGACGGAAGGGTCCGCCGCTTTGGCTACCGACAATGTCGACGTGATGCTGACCACGGCCGACGTCTACGCCAAAGATTATGCGCAGTTCAAAGAAAAGGGATTCGGGTCGCATGCGTTCCTGATGGTCGACTGGTCACGCGGCGCCGATGGCGTCATTGGAAAGCAAGGGATTAACAGCATCGAGGGTCTGGCCGGTAAGAAGGTGGCTTTTGCCCCTTACACTCCGTCGCACTTCTTGCTGTGGAATGGGCTCAAGACCTCCGGGCTGAACACTGCGCAGCGTAATGAAATCTTCAATCAGGCGATCCACACGAAGGATGGCATCGAGCCGGCGACCCTTTTCGCCCAGGAAAAAGTTGATGCGGCCGTGGCCTGGGACCCCGACATGAGCGACGCGGTCGCCAAGCGGCCCGGATCAAAGAAGATATACGACACAAGGATCGCAAACCGTCTCATCGCCGACATTCTGGTGGTGAGTGACAGCTATTCCGCGAAGCATCCGCAAACCTTGCTGAAGTTTGCCCAAGGCTGGCTCGAAGGCGTT
>Ga0210384_10007237_pt1 | contig 11713 bp, 12 predicted proteins | sample IncBWH2MmetaG_FD_160574 | JGI IMG/M metagenome (GOLD analysis project Ga0210384, IMG submission 160574) | Forest soil microbial communities from Barre Woods Harvard Forest LTER site, Petersham, Massachusetts, United States - Inc-BW-H-2-M | ecosystem: Environmental > Terrestrial > Soil >...
CTACATGAGCTGGACGACCTGCGGTTCCGCGGGCCAGACCTCAACGTACGACGTTCGCTGGAACATCAAGAGCCCGGACAGCCAAGTGAAGATCATTACGGTTAGCGCCAGATTGCAAAGGACTGGAGTCGGTATAACCTTCGCGCCGCCGTCCACCATTCGTTCGGTGCTAGGACCCTGGAGCTGACATGAAAACCAAGAAGCCTATTCAGCGCAAAACGGCTCGCCTTCGAGGTGGCTTCTCGCTGCTCGAAATGATGGTGACTATAGCCATTCTGGCCACGGTGCTAGGCGGCGTTTTCAGCCAACTGAATCTGGCCGTGCAACGGCAGTCGACCGAACACTTCAAACTGGATGACATGCAAGAGGCGCGGGACTTCGTCGACCAGTTCTTCCGCGACGTCAACGAGATTGGGTATCCGAATATACGCATGTTCGATAACACCACCAACTGGCTGACCAATCCATTGATCAACGATAACCACGTGGCCGTTGGATTGGTGAAAATGGATGCCAACGAAATTCACTTTGAGGGCGACACCAACGGCGACGGCAATGTGCAAAGCGTGGTTTATATGATCAATGGGTCCGGGAGCTGTACGCTTTGCCTGCAACGTAGCCAGGTGACCAAGGTGATCGGTAATCCGCTCACCGGTCAACCACCAAACTGGGGGACCGAAGTAAATGACGTGGTCAACGCCAATCCGATCTTCACCTATTACGACAAGAACGCGAATCAGCTGGCGGTCCCGGCGGACATCAATGCAAATCCCACCATCATCGCCTCCGTTAAGGTGATCAAAATTAGTCTTTTGATTCGCAACCCCAACATTAAGGACCTGCAATCCCATTTGGCAATCGAGACGGCTTTTGAGGGAGAGGTTTCTCTCAATAACTGCTCGATGGCCGCGGCCGGACAAGGTATGTCGTGCTAGCAGGAGAAAGCTAGTAGGAGAAAAGCTTATGCGCAAACCGCACACCGCCGGGAAGAACCATTCGGAAAGTGGCATCGCACTTGCCATAGCGATCGTGAGCTTGCTGATCATCACGGTCATCGTGGCGGCCATGATCGTCGCATCCGGTTCGGAAACGTCCATCACCGCTAATTTTCGCGACTCGCAAACCGCATGGTTCGCAGCCAAGGGAGGTATCGAGGAAGTCCGCGATCGATTCCGCGGCGCCGCGACGAATAGCCTTTCCGGGTCGCTAGCTCTTCTTACGGGTATGCCCGGAGCTGCAAACGGCATTCTCTATATCACCAACGCTCAGGCTGGGGAAACCGTAACCCCGTGGAACACGGCAGCGGAAACCAATCCGCGTCATTATCCCGATGATGAGTTATGCAAGGAATTAGCACCTCCCTGCCCTCCCACGGCCGGTGGCTGGGATCTGACGGCCGTAGCGAGTACGGCCTATCAGACCACGCCGGCGCTTCCCTGGAAGTGGGTGCGCGTGATGCCAAAAATCAATAGGTCGGTTACGCCGGGTAGCGCTACCGTGACATCGGTGAACAACGCTCAGGACGGAAATCGCGTTTGTTGGGACAGCATTAACAGCCATGAGGTCACTGTCACCGCCGCCAGTTGCCAAGCGGCCGCTCAAACTCTCTATCAAGTCTACGAGCTGACCGCTATGGCCGTCACGTCTACTGGCTCTAGGCGTGTAGTTCAATTTGAAACCACTACGATAGGGATGCCTCCGATGCCGGGCGCCTTGACGTTTGACGGCGCAAACCCGAATTTCTCGAACAATCCAAACTCGGCTGCCTTCGGTGTGACGGGCAACGATGCGCACAGCGGCTGCGCTGGCAACCCGATCAACCAACCGGCGATCGCCGCTTTTGACGCAAGTTCGCAGACTACCATTACCGGGCAACTGAATCGGCCTGGTTCCTACACCGGTACTGGGGGTTCGCCCAGCGTGGTCAACCAGAGCAGCCAAATGAGCGCGCTGGCTACCGTCGATGGCCTGCAGGCCCTGGTGCAGAGCATCACGGCTGCCGCGGGACCTAACGTTTATACATCGCCTGCAACACCCGCGAGTATGGGCACCACGACAAACCCGGTGATCAACGTCGTAAATGGCGATTTTACGATGGGCGGCGGCGGTAGCGGCGCAGGGATTCTCTTAGTCACCGGCACACTGACGCTTAGCGGAAACCCCGGGTTCAACGGAATCATTCTGGTCATCGGCAAGGGAAACGTTGTAAAGAATGGCGGCGGCAATGGCACCCTCGACGGCGCGCTGTTCGTTGCCAACATGTACACCGACACCAGCTACACCACCCTGATCCCCATGGGCACAAACCATGCCCCTGGACCGCCGGTCGTAGCCTGGAACGGCGGAGGCAACGCCACCATCCAGTTCGATAGTTGCTGGACCACAAAAATGAACACGTCGTTCCCGTACAAAACGATCTCCGATCGCGAACTCATCTACTAGCAGCCCTGCAATTGCCAAACGCGGCTAAGGGAGTGCGGCGGAGAGAGCCGCGCTCCTTGAGCACCGGCCAAGAAACACGCCCGGGCTAGGGCCGAAATCCCTGCCCGAGCCAAATGCTCCGCGTGCCTTGCCGTTCCTCTGATGTACGCGGCGTCAAACGCCCCATGACATAAAGTTGAATGGCATTTTGATGTTCCGGTGCAAGGTCGATAAATTGTACGCCCGCCTGCCCCCTTCCATCGTTTCTAACTATACGAGTCTTCACCTTCACCTGGGCTTGTACCTCTGCGATGTTGAACTCTAACGAGACTTCCTCCCCGTGCCGCAGGTCGGCCGTAGTTTGCAATAGCATTCCTGACTCGCTGACGTTCATGCTGCGCACCACCAGCTCTTCGTCATGCCGCACACAGGTCACGTCGGTGAACAACGGTAATCTAGCCGCTCGTACTTTGGTCTTCCAGCCAGGGGACGCCAGCGAAGCCAGAAAGGGAAGAATTCGCCCCGAAGTAATGGGTTTTTGAAAAAAAAAGTTGGCGCCTTCGCGAAAGGCGTTCCGCAGCATAGGGATGTCATCCGTGCTGCTCAGCATGATGATGGTAGACTCAGCGTTCAGCGGTGAGTTCCGGATTCGCCGGAGCATCCCCAGCCCGTCCGGTTGAGGCATAGCCATCCCCACGAAGAACACATCGAAACGCTGGTTCTCCGCGCGTTGGACGGCCTCCTCGGTGTCTTGAAACGTTATCACTATATGATCGAGCGGAACCGCGAGCGACCTTACGAGTTTCAGGCTTGCTTCATCCTCGTCGACTACCATGATTTTCATCGGCATAATTGCGACCTCCACGCGCGGTTATTCGATGCATTCATCCAGCAACAGCTCTCTTCATATCAGAATACGCCAGACCCTCCTGGGACGAGGGGGCGACGTTGCGCCCTATGCCCGAAAAGTGAAGCCCCTTTATCGCACTGTTAATTTTGGGGCGTAGAAATCGGCAGATTCAGAAAACGCACTCGCCGGACGCCTCCAGCGCACGGATGGATGCGGTATAATGGCCGAATGCACAATCGCCCCCAAAGCGCACTGATGCATGGCACAACTGTGCTCTTGGTGCGCAAGGATAATAAAGCCGTGCTCATTGCTGATGGTCAGGTGACCATGGGCGATCACGTCATGAAGCACACGGCGCGCAAGACGCGCCGTCTCTACAACGACAAAGTCATTGCCGGCTTTGCGGGCTCAACCGCCGATGCTATCTCTCTCTTCGAGCGCTTCGAGGGCAAGCTACAAGAGCATTCCGGTAATCTGCAAAAAGCGGCCGTCGAGCTGGCCAAGGAATGGCGCAAAGACCGGGCGTTGCGTCACCTGGAAGCATTGCTGATCGTCGCCGATACCAAGGCCACGTTTTTGCTCTCCGGGAACGGCGACGTGATCGAGCCGGATGATGGACTCTGCGCCATAGGCTCCGGGGGCAGCTACGCGTTGGCTGCCGCGCGGGCCCTGCTTAAACATTCCAAGCTCAGCGCCAAGGATTTGGCCATGGAAGCGATGCGTATCGCCAGTGAGATTTGCATTTACACTAACGCGAACTTCACCGTGGAAGAGCTATAAAGTTTGCTGGGAGCCGGTGGCTTGTTGATCGACCATAGACGAGTGACGCGTCATTGCAGCCCACCACGGAAAAGCGTTAGCAGCGGCAGGATGGAACCTCATATTCGGAAAAGTCGAACGGATGGGCGTTCTTCTCGCATCTTAGGTAAGATGGAACGATTGGACGTCACGGAACTGGAACAGAAGGATTCATGCCAAGTAAGTCTGAAAAAGAAATAATTTTCGCGCCCGGCGGCAACGGGGCTGCGCCTGAAGAAGCCGAGGAGCTTCTTCCCGCCCTCGACGACATGACCCCGCGCGAAATTGTCGCGGAGCTGGATAAATACATCGTCGGACAGAACGCCGCCAAGCGCGCGGTCGCTGTGGCCCTACGCAACCGCGTGCGCCGCCAGAAGCTTCCACCCGAAATTGCAGAAGATGTTCTGCCGAAAAATATTTTGATGATCGGCCCGACGGGCGTCGGCAAAACCGAAATCGCACGCCGCCTCGCCCGTCTCGCGGGTTGCCCGTTCGTTAAAGTGGAAGCCTCCAAGTACACAGAAGTCGGCTACGTCGGCCGCGACGTGGAATCCATGGTGCGCGACCTGGTGGAAACCTCGATCGACATGGTGCGTGAGGAAAAACTCGACGAAGTTGCGGACCGCGCGGAGCAGACCGCCGAAGAACGCGTCCTCGACCTCCTCCTGCCGCCTTCCTCGCCTCCTGCACAAGGCACCAGCGAGGCGGAGCTGGCTCAGCAGCGCGAGCAAACGCAACGGACTCGCGAAAAGCTGCGTGCCCAGCTACGTGAGGGCAAACTCGATCAACGCATGGTCGACCTGGAGGTGCGTGAGCGCGCCATGCCTTCCTTTGAAATCATCTCCAACCAGGGCGTTGAGGAGATGGATGTCAACATCAAGGACATGCTTTCCGGGATGTTTGGCCAGCAGAAAAAGAAACGCAAGATGAGCGTCGCCGACGCTTTCGAGTACCTCATTCAAGAAGAGGAAAACAAGCTCCTCGACATGGACCAGGTTACGCGCACCGCCGTTGAGCGCGCGGAACAAATGGGCATCATTTTTATCGATGAAATTGACAAAGTCGCCGGACGCGAATCCGGCCACGGCCCCGATGTCTCCCGTGAAGGCGTGCAGCGCGATATTCTTCCGATCATTGAGGGCACCACGGTCAATACCCGCTACGGGATGATTCGCACCGATCACATCCTGTTTATCGCCGCCGGGGCCTTTCATGTGACGAAGCCATCGGATTTGATTCCTGAGCTGCAAGGGCGCTTGCCCATCCGCGTCGAATTGCAATCGCTTAAGGAAGAAGATTTCGTGCGCATCCTCACCGAGCCGAAGAATGCGCTGATCAAACAATATGTCGCGCTGCTGGAGACCGAAGGCGTAAAACTCAACATCACGGACGATGCGGTCGACACCATTGCGAAGTTTGCCACTAGCGTCAACGAGTCGACCGAAAACATCGGAGCTCGCCGGCTGCACACCATACTCGAAAAGGTTCTCGATGAACTCTCCTTCGAGGCTCCCGATCTCAAGAAGAAGAACGTAAAGGTCGATTCTGCGTACGTGCACAAGCAGCTGGCGGAAATCGTAAAGAACCAGGACCTGAGCCGCTACATCCTGTAAACCCCGAAACTGGAAAATGGAAAATCGAAATTCGCGGCACCCCGAGGCGACCAGGATTCGGCGGCAGCGAGTTTCGCATTTCGCTGTTTGTTGTTCGCTTTTTCCCCTATTACTGAGCGGCGGCTGTGGCGCTCCCGGCGAACCCACTCCACCTTCTCCCCCCATCCCGATAGCAGTTACCGACCTGGAGGGGCAGCAAGTCGGTGACGCCGTCCAACTTGTTTTCACCGAGCCGGCAAAAAGCACTTCCGGCGAACGGCTCACGGAACCACCCGCAATCGAAATTCTGCGCGGCACGCTCCAAGCCGACGGTTCGCCGGACACAAAATCATTTCGCACCATCGAAACGATTCCAGGAGCGCTCGTCGGCGAATACCGCACCGCCGATAAAGTGCAAGTCATCAATCGCATTACTCCTGACGACCTTCGCCGATATCCCGGCGGCTCATTAGCCTATCGGATTCGAACCCGCGCATCGCGGAAGCGCGCCTCTGCGGATTCCAACACGGTGATCGTTCGCATGCGGCCAGTGCCGGAACGCATCACGTCGTTAAATGCCACGGTCACCGAAACGGCCGTCGAACTCTCCTGGCCCGCGCCCACTCGCACATCCTCGGGGGATCCGCTTCCGGCAATTTCTGAATACCGTGTGTATCGCGGCGAGGTCGATGCCGCTTCCGCAGACTCCGCAGCCAAGGACCTTTCCCAAGCGAAATGGAAGGTGCCGCTGGCCTTTCTTGCCACTTCTCACACCAACACCTATCGCGACACCGCGTTTGATTTTGGAAAAACGTATCTCTACACGGTTCGTACGGTAAGTCTCGAAAATGGCACCCCCGTGGAATCTAGTGATTCACTTCCTGCGATCGTTTCGCCTCGTGACATTTTTCCACCGGCAGTGCCCCAGGGCCTGGTCGCTGCGGTCACTGTAGGGAGCCCGACAAACGCAGCCGAAGTGGATCTCTCCTGGTCCATCAATACGGAACCCGATTTGGCGGGCTATCGCGTCTACCGAAGTGAACAAAAAGACACGACGGGACAGCTTGTTACCCCCGATCTGTTGCCCTCACCAGCCTATCGTGATACCTCTGTACAGCCCGGTCACACTTATTGGTACTCCGTGACCGCCGTCGACCGCTCCGGCAACGAAAGCGTGCCTTGTGCTCCCGTGGCCGCCGAGGTCGCGCAACCTTCTTCGTAGATCTGGGTTGTAGTCTTCGCAAGCTTTTGGGAGCTCGTTTTGATTGCTGTCCGCGCACATCTCCCTGGCTATAGCAAGCTCCACGTTTTCAAGAACGCGGCGATTCGCACCGGGGTGTATTCTGGTGTTGGCTCGTCCATGGTTCTGGTGGCGTGGCTCGTGGTAGCTAACCGCGTCCCCAACCTCGAGCCATTTGCGCTGGAGCGAAATCTCGCCGGCGCCGTGGCGCTTGGTCTCTTTGCCGCCGTGCCCGTGCTTCGCTTCTTGCGCCTTCCCGGACCTCTCCTCGCGGCTGGCCTGATCGCCTGGAGCATCACCGCTTTCACCTACCGTCTGCTGGGTGTTTATTTCTGGGGACTCTCTGCACGCTATGGTGCCGTGCACCTCTTCACGCTGGGCGTAATTGTCTATATGATTTTCGCCACGCTCTCCTGGATTGGCACCTGCATTTCGAGAGCTCGCGAATCTGACGTTTCGCGCTAGCATTCAAACCAATACGGTGAGCGCCCAGCATGAAATTCTGCCGCTTTGTTCCTCTCGACCGCACCGTCTCGTCCGGTGCCCCGCTTTACGGCATTCTCGACGAATATCAGGTGCGCGAAATCGCCGGTGCACCATGGTTGGAGTGGTCCCAGTCTCCAAGGGCCTGGCCCCTTGCTTCCGTGCGCCTTGTCGCGCCGCTAGAACCCAGCAAGCTTGTCTGCATTGGCCGTAACTATGCCGCTCACGCGGCCGAGCTCGGCAACGAAGTCCCCAAAGAACCGCTGATGTTTCTGAAGCCTCCTTCTTCGATCGTTGGGCCGGAAGAACCTATCGTCCTCACGCCATATTCGCAACGCGTCGAGCATGAAGGCGAGCTCGCCATCGTCATCGGCCGGCGCTGCTCGCATCTTACCGATTCCGATGACCCCTTGTCCTACGTTCTCGGCTATACCTGCCTCAACGATGTCACCGCGCGCGACGTCCAAAAGATTGATGTGCAATTTACCCGCGGCAAAGGCTTCGACACTTTCTGCCCGGTTGGCCCGCACATCGAAACCGAACTCAATCCCACAGAGGTTCTGGTCGAGACGCGCGTCAATGGCGCTGTCCGGCAATCCGGCAACACTTCGCTTATGATTTATCCCTGTGCTTTTCTGGTCCGCTGGATCTCCCGCATGATGACGCTCGTTCCCGGCGATTTGATCGCCACTGGTACGCCCGCCGGCGTCGGTCCGCTCGTCGCCGGGGACATGGTCGAAGTTAGCGTTGCCGGAATTGGCGTGTTGCGTAATCCGGTGCACGCCCCGCAAGCGCAGTAGTCGACTTCCCTGTGCTTGGGTAAAATTGCCTCTGTGGGATTGCGCTGCTAAACACGATCAGCGTCGTCGCGCTCTTTAGATGCCAGTGCCTGCACAGGCCCCACGAAGATTACGGAGTCTTCTCATTGAATACAGTATCGTCGGATTTGAAACTTATGTTGGCAATGGGTGGTGCCGCTGTCGCTGCCATCGCCATGATTGCCTATGCCTTCTTTCGTCCCGCAGAAAACCCTGAAGAAATTGAACGCAAGCGCCGCTTGCACCTGAATCAAATCGGTCGCATCGCCGAAGGCCAGGTAGTCGAGTTAGTCGCGCATGCGCCGGAGCCTCGCGAAAAAAGTAAGACGCTCTTCCGCTCAAAAGCGCAACCGCTGGTAAACTTGCATCCGCGGCAGCTGGTTTCCTATAGCTACGCCATTTCCGGAGTGACCTACCACACCGCGCAAGACATCACCGGCCTGGAAAGCCAGGTGCGCTTTGATAAGCTGGCCGCCGGCCAACCAGCCAGCATTAAGTACGACCCGTCCAATCCGACCGATTCCATTTTGGTGGCCGACGACTGGTCCGGTTTACGCTGATTTGGAGTGCGGCGGACTTGCCGCTGGTTTCACAGCGCAAACACGACAGCATCACGTTTCGAGAAGAACCTAAGCCCCCACTCGTCTACCGCTTGCCTGACGTTCTGATTTCCCCGCCATTGCGCTATCCTTCTAACTCGCCGTCGAACCTATGAAACGAATCCTCGCCTCGGTCCTGACCACCATTCTCATCGTGGCAATGACGCTAGCCGCGATGTTCACCCTGGTCCGCACCACGGTCTATGTCACTTCCATCCCTTCTCCCCTGCAACGCGCGGTAGCGATTGCCGCAGAGCTACTTCTCGGCGTTGTCTTATTGCTTGGTACCGTCTGGCTGGCCACCCATCTCGCCGTGCGCATCTTCGGCGTGAAAGGCGAGCCCGATCCGGGAGGTCCCGTTGCCTGAGCCTAAACGCGTCTCTCAACCGCTCGCCAATCATCACGACCGCATGGAAGAGCTTCGTAAACTCGACGCGGAAGCCGAAGCCGGTGGTGGGCCGGAGCGTCGCGAGCGCGAACACAAATCTGGAAAGCTCACGGTGCGCGAGCGCATCAATCTTCTTCTCGACGAAAATACCTTCGAAGAGCTCGACAAGTTCATGCGCCATCGCTGCACGGATTTCGGCATGGACGAGCAGCGCCCCGCAGGCGACGGCTTTGTCACCGGCTTCGGACGCATCGATGGCCGGTTAGTTTATGTTTTTGCGCAGGACTTCACAGTTTTTGGGGGATCGCTCTCCGAAACCAACGCGCTGAAAATTTGCAAAATCATGGATCAGGCTATGCGCGCCGGTGCACCGGTAATAGGCCTCAACGATTCCGGTGGCGCGCGCATTCAGGAGGGAGTTGCTTCGCTGGCCGGCTATGCCGACATCTTCTTGCGCAACACCTTGGCCAGCGGTGTCATTCCGCAGATCAGCGCCGTGATGGGCCCCTGTGCAGGCGGCGCCGTTTATTCTCCCGCCATCACCGATTTTATTTTTATGACCCGCGACACCTCCTACATGTTCGTCACCGGACCCGACGTCATCAAGACAGTCACTCACGAGGAAGTCACCAAGCAAGAGCTCGGCGGCGCCATGACCCACAATGCCACCAGCGGCGTCGCTCACTTCGTCGCTCCGGATGACGCTGACTGCCTGGCCATGATTCGCGAACTGCTCAGCTTTCTTCCGTCAAACAATGTCGACGATCCGCCGCGCCGCGCCACCTCCGACCCCGCCGATCGCCGCGACGATGCGCTGAACACTCTCGTTCCCGATGACCCGCAAAAGCCCTACGACATCAAGGACGCCATTCACTCCATCGTCGACGACGCCTATTTCTTCGAGGTCCACGAACATTTCGCCAAAAATATTGTGGTAGGTTTCGCCCGCCTCGATGGCCGGCCCGTGGGCATCGTTGCCAATCAGCCCGCTTTTCTCGCAGGGGTCCTCGATATCAACGCGTCGGTTAAAGGAGCGCGCTTCGTGCGCTTCTGCGACGCCTTCAACATTCCGCTCATCACCTTCGAGGACGTGCCCGGCTTCCTTCCCGGCACGCAGCAGGAATTCGGCGGGATCATCAAGCACGGCGCCAAGCTGTTATTCGCCTACGCCGAAGCTACCGTCCCCAAAATCACCATCATCACCCGCAAGGCTTATGGTGGCGCCTATTGCGTCATGGCCTCTAAGCACATCCGCACCGACGCCAATTTCGCCTGGCCTACCGCGGAAATCGCCGTCATGGGTCCGGAGGGCGCGGTAAATATTGTCTACAAACGCGAACTGGAAAAAGTTCCGGAGTCCGAACGCGAAGCCTTGCGCCAGGAAAAAATCGCCGAATTCCGCGAGCGCTTCGCCAATCCCTTCGTAGCCGCCGAACGCGGCTACATCGACGCAGTAATCGAGCCCGCCGCCACCCGCGCCCGAGTCATCACCGCCCTCCGCGCCCTGGAAACCAAGCGCGACACCAACCCCAAGAAAAAGCACGGCAACATCCCGCTGTGACCTTTTTTTGCGTCGTGGAGCGCCTTCTGGCCTGAAAGAATCAGGACATGAAGCATCAGTTCACGTCAGTGATCGAGAAGCGCGGAAAGTGGTATGTCGCGTATATCGACGAGATTCCGGGCGTCAACACACAAGGCCGAACTCTCACGGAAGCCAGAAGCAACCTGAAAGAAGCCTTGGCCATGGTGATTGAGGCTAATCGGGAGTTGACGGCCAAGCAACGCTCGGAAGACGCCCTCCGTGAACCTATAACAGTGAGCATTTAAATAGGCAAATATGAAGCGGCGTGACTTTTTGCGTCACTTAGCCGCGCCATGGTTGCCAGTTGTTACGCGAAGGTGGTCGACACTCGATCTTCTTCAATCCACAGACCAGTGCGACTTCGAGCGTTCCCCGACACACCGAAATTAACGATTTTCTTACCCGAAAAATTTGTCGAGACTTGGGAATTGCCCAACCCGAATGAGCTCCGAACTCACTTCAGCAAATATTCCCGCAAAAACTCCGCCGTCGCGTAAAACTGAAAATCCTGGTTCGCCTTCTTGCGGTATCCGTGCCCCTCGTCTTTCGCAATTAGCAGCCACACTGGCGTTCCTTGCTTCTTCAGTGCATCCGCAATCTGCTGCGACTCGCTTACCGGCACGCGCGGGTCGTTCTTCCCGGCAATCACGAACATCGGCTTTTTGATTTTCTCGATGTTGTTCATCGGCGCGATCCTCTCGAGGAATTCCCGCATCTTTGGATCACGCTCATCGCCATACTCCACGCGACGCAGATCCCGCCGGTACGCTTCCGTGTGCTCCAAAAACGTCACCAGGTTCGACATCCCCACGATGTCCACCGAGCAGCGAATCCGGTCGCTATAAAACGTCGAGACCGCCAGCGTCATGTGCCCGCCATAGCTTCCGCCGGTCACCGCGATGCGCTCTGCATCCAAATCCGGCCGGGTCCCAATCCAGTCAA
>Ga0210384_10007238_pt1 | contig 11712 bp, 9 predicted proteins | sample IncBWH2MmetaG_FD_160574 | JGI IMG/M metagenome (GOLD analysis project Ga0210384, IMG submission 160574) | Forest soil microbial communities from Barre Woods Harvard Forest LTER site, Petersham, Massachusetts, United States - Inc-BW-H-2-M | ecosystem: Environmental > Terrestrial > Soil >...
ATTCTCCAACGCCGTCATGGTCGGGATCAGATGAAACGACTGGAAGACGATGCCGACCTGGCGGCCGCGGAAGCGCGCCAGCGCGTCCTCGTCGAGGGCATTGAAAGGCGTGCCGCTCACCACCACCTCTCCGCTGTCAGGACGTTCGAGACCCGCCATTACCATCAGCAATGTGGATTTTCCCGAACCCGAGGGGCCGATCAGGCCGATGGCTTCGCCGGAGCCGACGCGCAAGCTGATGTCTTTCAGGATATGAACGCGCGCGGCACCGCTGCCGAGCGATAGGTTGACGTTGGAGATGGCAATGGTGTCCGGCGTTGCGCCGGAGAGCGAAGGAGATTCGATGAGGCTGTCCATGGCTCGGTCATATGGCACTTTCGCTTCCCTGGTCGAGAGGCGGCGAAGCGCGTTCGCGCACATCCTTGTGTTGACGATGGCCTTGACGGTCGCGGGATCGGCTCTAGCCGAAGGTCCCGCCGGCAATGAGGCCAAGAACGAGGTGAAGCCGGTCAAGATGGTGGTGCTCGGCGATTCCCTGTCGGCGGGGCTTGGCCTTTCGGCCAATGATGCGTTTCCGGCCAAGTTGCAAAAAGCATTGAAGGACAAGGGGATAAATGTCGAGATGACCAATGCCGGGGTGTCCGGCGATACCGCCTCCGGCGGCCGCGACCGGCTCGACTGGTCGGTGCCCGAGGGAACCCAGGCGGTCATTGTCGAGCTCGGTGCCAACGACGCGTTGCGCGGCACCGATCCTGCCGTGACGCGCGCGGCGCTGTCAGACATTTTGACGCGGCTGAAAGCGCGTAACATTGCCGTCATGTTGTGCGGCATGCTGGCGCCACCGAATTACGGCCGCGACTATGCGGAGCGCTTCAACACCATCTATTCGGATTTGGCGAAATCACTCGGCGTCCCGCTCTATCCGTTTTTCCTTGACGGCGTTGCTGCCGATGCCAAGCTCAACCAGGCCGACGGCATTCACCCGACGCCGCAAGGCGTCGACATCATCGTGGCGAAGATGATGCCCACGGTGGAGGCATTTCTCGGCCCGCTAACAGGGCACCAACCCTGAAAAACAGGCATCGATAACCTTACCCGTCAGGGTTTACTTGAGGAGGTTTCCGACCCGTTAACGGCACATGCTTCGCAGAGTCACATAACTCGGGTAGAAATTAGCCATCGGTGATTCGTCACCGGGAATTGTTTAGGGGTTTGCGCTATGATTCGTAGCGTCAGACCCAAGCATCGGGAGTCCCAACGATGCCGCGTTTGTTTACCGGACTGGAAATCCCGGCCGATATCGGCCAGACGCTTTCCAATTTGCGGGGTGGCCTTCCTGGCGCCCGCTGGATCGATCCCGAAAATTATCACGTCACCTTGCGCTTCATCGGCGACATCGATGGCATCTCCGCCAACGAGATCGCATCGATGCTGTTTCGGGTGAACCGCAAACCGTTCGAGGTGAAGCTGCGAGGCCTCACCAGCTTCGGTGGCAAGAAGCCGCGCGCGGTGGTCGCCGACATCGAACCGAGCAGGCCGCTGATCGAGCTGCAGGCCGAGCTCGAGCGGTTGATGCAGCGGATCGGGCTTGATCCCGAGGGCCGCAAATTCACGCCGCATGTGACGCTGGCCCGGCTCCATGATGCGTCGAGCCGGGACGTCGCCGATTACCTTTCGGTGCGCGGCTACTTCCCAAGCCGCGTCTTCACCGCCGACCGCTTCGTGCTGTTCTCCTCGCGCGCGTCGACTGGCGGCGGACCATATGTGGTTGAGGATTCCTACGAGCTGAGTGCGTAGGGTCTCTTCACCTCGCCCCGCCTGCGGGGAGAGGTCGGATCGCATCGTGAGATGCGATCCGGGTGAGGGGGCTCTCCGCGAGTCCGACTTTCTCCGTTTCCGCGGAGGCAGCCCCTCACCCCAACCCTCTCCCCGTAAAGAACGGGGAGAGGGAGAAGACGCATACCCGCCGCAACCAATTCACCGCTTGCAATTTCCGGCCGTTTCAGGCGGTAAGGTGGACATGCTGTCCGCCCCCCACACCTCGTTCCACAGCCATTATCAGGCCCTGATTTCCTCCGGCGCGATCGAGCCCGATCCGGCGCAGGCGGAAGTCGCTGACGCCTTTGCCGATCTGGAACGGCGGCTCGCCGACTATAAACCGGCGCGCAAAAACGGCCTGCTGAGCCGGTTGTTCGCTGACAAGAATGGCGGTCCGCCGCGCGGCCTCTATGTCCACGGCGACGTCGGCCGCGGCAAGACCATGCTGATGGACCTGTTCTTCCAGGCAAGCCCGGTCGAGCACAAGCGCCGCGCGCATTTCCACGAGTTCATGGCCGACGTGCATGAGCGCATCTACACCTACCGGCAGGAAGCCTCCCGCGGCAAGCACACCAATGGTGACGTGATCGCGCTGACGGCGAGCGCGATCTTCGACGAAGCCTGGCTGCTCTGCTTCGACGAATTCCATGTCACCGACATCGCCGACGCGATGATCCTCGGCCGCCTGTTCGCAAAACTGTTCGAGCTCGGCACGGTGGTGGTCGCGACCTCGAACGTCGCGCCGGAGGATCTCTACAAGGGTGGGCTGAACCGCGCGCTGTTCCTGCCCTTCATCGATCAAATCTCCGCGCACATGGACGTGACGCGGCTCGACGCCCGCACCGATTTCCGGCTGGAGAAACTCGCCGGCGTGAAGATGTGGCTGGTGCCGGCCGATGACGCGGCGTCAAGCGCGCTCGACAAGGCCTGGGCCAAGCTGACCGGCAAGGCGCCCTGCAAGCCGCGTGATATTTCGATCAAGGGCCGCACGCTGCACGTGCCGTGCTCGTCGCATGGCGTGGCGCGGTTTTCCTTCGCCGATCTCTGCGAGAAGCCGCTCGCGGCGTCCGACTATCTGCGCCTAGCGCGAGACTATCACACCATCCTGGTCGACCAGGTGCCAGTGATGGATTATGCCGAGCGCAACGCCGCCAAGCGCTTCATCACCTTGATCGATACGCTCTATGACAATGCCGTGAAGCTGATGGCCTCGGCCGCGGCCGATCCGCTGTCGCTGTATCTGGCCACCGAAGGCAATGAGGCCAATGAGTTCAAGCGGACCTCGTCGCGCCTGATCGAGATGAGCTCGGAATCCTACCTCGCGCTACCCCACGGACATAAGGATTCCGCCGCCAGCGGGTCGACGACCGGGTTGGTGGAGACCTGATTCCCACCGTCATTCCGGGGCGCGCGAAGCGCGAGCCCGGAATCCATACTCCCGATGGTGGTTATGGATTCTGGGCCTGCGCCTTACGGCGCATCCCGGAATGACGACGGCTGGATTGTGTCCTGACTGAAATCAAGGCAGGGCCGCCATTTGGGCATGCCCCGACTTGAACGGGCGGGTCTAAAGGGATAACCAGCCAGTCGGCTTTTCCCACACCTCCCCGTTCGGGTTCAAAGGACAGATTTCCCATGGCGCGCGACAAGATTGCTCTGATTGGCTCCGGTCAAATCGGCGGAACGCTGGCTCATCTCATCGGCTTGAAGGAGCTGGGTGACGTCGTGATGTTCGACATCGCGGAAGGCATCCCGCAGGGCAAGTCGCTCGATATCGCGCAGTCCTCGCCGGTCGACGGCTTTGACGCGCATCTCACCGGCGCCAATTCCTACGAGGCGCTCGACAACGCCCAGGTCTGCATCGTGACCGCCGGCGTGCCGCGCAAGCCCGGCATGAGCCGCGATGATCTGCTCTCGATCAACCTGAAGGTCATGGAACAGGTCGGCGCCGGTATCAAAAAGTACGCGCCCGACGCCTTCGTCATCTGCATCACCAACCCGCTCGACGCCATGGTCTGGGCGCTGCAGAAGGCCTCCGGCCTGCCACACAAGAAGGTGGTGGGCATGGCCGGCGTGCTGGATTCCTCGCGCTTCCGCTATTTCCTCGCCGACGAGTTCAACGTCTCGGTCGAAGACGTGACCGCCTTCGTGCTGGGCGGCCATGGCGACACCATGGTGCCGCTGGTCAAGTATTCCACCGTCGCCGGCATTCCGCTGCCGGACCTCGTCAAGATGGGCTGGACCTCGCAGGCCCGCATCGACGAGATCGTCGATCGCACCCGCAATGGCGGCGCCGAGATCGTCAACCTCCTCAAGACCGGCTCGGCCTTCTACGCGCCGGCGGCGTCCGCGATCGCGATGGCCGAGAGCTACCTGAAGGACAAGAAGCGCGTGATGCCCTGCGCCGCCTATCTCAACGGCGAATACAGCGTGAAGGACATGTATGTTGGCGTGCCGGTCGTGATCGGCAGCAAGGGCGTCGAGCGCATTGTCGAGATCGAGCTTGCCGGCAAGGATCGCGAGGCCTTCGACAAGTCGGTCGCCTCCGTCCAGGGTCTGGTCGACGCCTGCAAGAAGATCGCGCCGGACCTGCTCGGCCGCTAAGCTAATGGGGGCCGAGGATTGCCCCCAGGCGCTCCTCGGCTCCCTTGCATTATTCTTGGTATATGGTATGCCAGATGAAAATTGGCATGAATTCAGGGAATTCATCGCCGCAAGGGTTTGGGGAGCGTCCTAGATGAATATCCATGAATATCAGGCCAAAGCGGTGCTCTCCGAGTTCGGGGTGCCAATCTCCAAGGGCGTCCCCGTCCTGAACGCGGCCGACGCCGAAGGCGCGGCCAAGCAGCTGCCGGGCCCGATCTATGTGGTGAAGAGCCAGATCCATGCCGGCGGCCGCGGCAAGGGCAAGTTCAAGGAAGCTTCCGCCGGCGACAAGGGCGGCGTCCGCATCGCCAAATCGACCGCCGAAGTTGCCGAATATGCCAAGCAGATGCTGGGCGCGACCCTGGTGACGGTGCAGACCGGCCCCCACGGCAAACAGGTCAACCGCCTCTACATCGAGGACGGTTCCGACATCGACAAGGAGTTCTACCTCTCGCTGCTGGTCAACCGCGAAACCTCCGAGGTTTCCTTCGTCGTGTCGACCGAAGGCGGCGTCAACATCGAGGACGTCGCGCACAACACGCCCGAGAAAATCGTCTCTTTTTCCGTCGATCCCGCGACCGGCATCATGAGCCATCACGGCCGCGCGGTCGCCAAGGCGCTGAACCTCTCCGGCGACCTCGCCAAGCAGGCCGAGAAGCTCACGAGCCAGCTCTATAGCGCCTTCGTCGCCAAGGACATGGCGATGCTGGAGATCAATCCGCTGGTCGTCACCAAGCAGGGCCAGCTCCGCGTGCTCGACGCCAAGGTGTCGTTCGACGACAACGCGATGTTCCGCCATCCCGACGTAGCCGCGCTGCGCGACGAGACCGAAGAGGACGCCAAGGAAATCGAGGCCTCCAAATACGACCTCAACTATGTCGCGCTCGAGGGCGCTATCGGCTGCATGGTCAACGGCGCAGGCCTTGCCATGGCGACCATGGACATCATCAAGCTCTACGGCATGGAGCCGGCGAACTTCCTCGATGTCGGCGGTAGCGCCAGCAAGGAGAAGGTGGCGGCTGCGTTCAAGATCATCACCGCCGATCCCAATGTGAAGGGTATCCTGGTCAACATCTTCGGCGGCATCATGAAGTGCGACGTGATCGCCGAAGGCGTCACCGCCGCCGTGCGCGAGGTCGGCCTCAGCGTGCCGCTGGTGGTGCGGCTCGAAGGCACCAATGTCGAGCAGGGCAAGAAGATCATCCGCGAGTCCGGATTGAACGTCGTGCCGGCCGACAATCTCGACGACGCGGCACAGAAGATCGTGAAGGCCGTCAAAGGGAGCTAACGCCATGGCCGAGGACCATCTCGCCGCGCCGTCGCCGCTACCGGAGCACAACAAGCTGTCGGTGTTCGCAGGCGAATGGAGCGGCGAAGAGATGGTCTATCCGTCGCGCTGGACCGCGGGCGGTCCGGCCACCTCCCGCGTGTCAGCGCACATTGCCCTCAATGGCTTCTATCTGATCCAGGACACGGTGCAGATGCGCGACGGCAAGCAATCCTTCGCGACCCACGGCCTCTTCACCTATGACCGCGAAGACCGGACCTACAAATTGTTCTGGCACGACTCGCTTGGCTATTACCCGCCGTCACCCGCCTCCGGCGGCTGGGCGGCCAAGTCGCTGGTGCTGGTGCGCGGCTCGCTGCGCGGCAACGCCCGTCACGTCTACGAGGTCATCGACGACAACACCTACAACATGAAGATCCAGTTCTCGCCCGATGCGGAAGGCTGGAACGATGTACTCACCGGCGTCTATCGGCGCGTCAGCTAACCTTCACCCTTCAGCGTTCGCGAAAGTATTCGAAAGCATGTCTATCCTGATCGACAAGAATACCAAGGTCATCTGCCAGGGTTTCACTGGCAAGAACGGCACCTTTCACTCCGAGGCCGCGATCGCCTACGGCACGAAGATGGTCGGCGGCACCTCGCCGGGCAAAGGCGGCGCGACGCATCTGGGCCTGCCAGTGTTCGACACCGTGAGCGAAGCCAAGCAAAAGACCGGCGCCGACGCATCCGTGATCTATGTGCCGCCGCCGGGTGCGGCGGACGCGATCTGCGAGGCGATCGATGCGGAAATCCCGCTGATCGTCTGCATCACCGAGGGCATTCCGGTGCTCGACATGGTCCGCGTGAAGCGCTCGCTGTCCGGCTCGAAGTCGCGCCTGATCGGGCCGAACTGCCCCGGCGTCATGACCGCCGGCGAATGCAAGATCGGCATCATGCCGGCGAACATCTTCAAGCCTGGCTCGGTCGGCATCGTCTCCCGTTCGGGCACGCTGACCTATGAAGCGGTGTTCCAGACCACCCAGGAAGGCCTCGGCCAGACCACGGCGGTCGGCATCGGCGGCGACCCGGTCAAGGGCACCGAGTTCATCGCCGTGCTGGAAATGTTCCTCGCCGACGAGCAGACCAAGTCGATCGTGATGATCGGCGAGATCGGCGGCACCGCCGAAGAGGACGCCGCGCAGTTCCTCAAGGACGAAGCCAAGCGCGGCCGCAAGAAGCCGATGGTCGGCTTCATCGCGGGCGTCACCGCTCCTCCCGGCCGCCGCATGGGCCATGCCGGTGCGATCATCTCCGGCGGCAAGGGCGATGCCGGATCGAAGGCGGAAGCGATGAAATCGGCCGGAATCACCGTCTCGCCGTCGCCGGCGCGGCTCGGACATACGCTTGCCGAAAAATTGAAATCCTAATTCAGCGCTTGGTTCTTTTACGCGCGCAGTTTCGTCCTAGATAAGGTATGGGTTTTCCCATGCGGCTGGTCCTGCCGGGGACCGGCCTTTGCGCCGTCTGTTACGCGCGAAGTTAAAATCACCAGGACGCCATCATGTCTCGTCAGGACGCGAACGCCGCCTTTGCCCTCTCATCGTTTCTACAGGGCACCAACGCCACCTATATCGACGAAATCTACGCCCGCTACGAGAAGGACCCGGCTTCGGTCGACGCGGAGTGGCAGGAGTTTTTCAAAAGCCTGAAGGACTCCCCGGACGACGTCCGCAAGAATGCCGAGGGCCCGTCCTGGGGCCGCGACAACTGGCCACTGACCCCGCAAGACGACCTCACCTCCGCGCTCGACGGCAATTGGGCCAGTGTCGAAAAGGCTGTTGGCGCCAAGATCGCCGCCAAGGCCGAGGCCCAGGGCAAAGCCAAAGGCGCCGAGATCACCCCCGCCGAGGTGCACCAGGCCACCCGCGACTCCGTCCGCGCGCTGATGCTGATCCGCGCCTACCGCATGCGCGGCCATTTCCATGCCAATCTGGATCCTCTGGGCATTGAAGCTCCACGCAACCGCGAAGAGCTCGACCCGCGTTCCTATGGCTTCTCGGAGGCTGATTTCGACCGCAAGATCTTCCTCGATCACGTGCTCGGGCTCGAATACGGCACGCTGCGCGAGATTGTCACGATCTGCGAGCGCACCTACTGCCAGACGCTTGGCGTCGAGTTCATGCATATCTCCAATGCCGCGCAAAAGGCCTGGATTCAGGAGCGCATCGAGGGGCCGGACAAGGAGATCAGTTTTACCCGTGAAGGCCGTCGCGCCATCCTGAACAAGCTGATCGAATCCGAAGGCTTTGAGAAGTTCTGCGACGTCAAGTTCACCGGCACCAAGCGCTTCGGTCTCGACGGCGCTGAATCGCTGATCCCCGCGCTGGAGCAGATCATCAAGCGCGGCGGCAATCTCGGCGTGAAGGAAGTCGTGGTCGGTATGCCGCATCGCGGCCGCCTCAACGTGCTGACCCAGGTCATGGGCAAGCCGCACCGCGCATTGTTCCACGAATTCAAGGGCGGCTCGGCCAATCCCGACGCGGTCGAAGGTTCGGGCGACGTCAAATACCACCTCGGCGCCTCGTCCGATCGCGAGTTCGACGGCAACCGCATCCACCTGTCGCTGACGGCGAACCCGTCGCATCTCGAAATCGTCGATCCCGTGGTGCTCGGCAAGGTACGCGCCAAGCAGGACCAGCATGGCGATCCGCCGGACCAGCGCATTTCGGTGCTGCCGCTCCTGATGCATGGCGACGCCGCGTTCGCCGGCCAGGGCGTGGTCGCGGAATGCTTCGGCCTCTCGGACCTGAAGGGCTACCGCACCGGCGGTTCGGTGCACTTCATCGTCAACAACCAGATCGGCTTCACCACCTATCCGCGCTATTCGCGCTCCTCGCCCTATCCGTCCGATGTGGCGAAGATGATCGATGCGCCGATCTTCCATGTGAATGGCGACGACCCGGAAGCCGTGGTGTTCGCCGCCAAGGTCGCGACCGAGTTCCGGCAGAAATTCCACAAGCCGGTCGTCATCGACATGTTCTGCTATCGCCGGCACGGTCACAACGAAGGCGATGAGCCGGCGTTCACCCAGCCGGTGATGTACAAGAAGATCGCGGCACATCCCTCGACGCTGGAAATCTATGCCAAGCGGCTTGTCAGCGAAGGCGTGATCACCGATGGCGAGGTCGACAAGGCCAAGGCCGATTGGCGCGCGCGCCTCGACGCCGAGTTCGAAGCCGGCACCGGCTACAAGCCGAACAAGGCCGATTGGCTCGACGGCAAATGGGCCGGATTCAAGATCGCCGACCAGGAAGAAGACGCGCGTCGCGGCATTACTGGTGTCAAGATTGCTGCGCTGAAGGAGATCGGCCGCAAGATCACCAAGGTGCCCGACGGCTTCCGTGTCCATCGCACCATCGGACGCTTCCTGGAAAACCGGTCAAAGGCGATCGACAGCGGTATTGGCCTCGACTGGGCGACCGGCGAGGCGCTGGCGTTCTGCACCCTGCTGGAGGAAGGCCATCACGTGCGGCTGTCCGGCCAGGACAGCGAGCGCGGTACTTTCTCGCAGCGGCATTCGGTGCTGATCGACCAGGAGGACGAGAGCCGCTACACGCCGTTCAACCATCTCGGCGGCGATCAGGGCCACTACGAAGTCATCAACTCGCTGCTGTCCGAAGAGGCCGTGCTCGGCTTCGAATATGGCTACTCGCTCGCCGAGCCGAATGCGCTCGCGATGTGGGAAGCCCAGTTCGGCGACTTCGCCAACGGCGCGCAGGTCCTATTCGACCAGTTCATCTCTTCGGGCGAGCGCAAGTGGCTGCGCATGTCGGGCCTCGTCTGCCTGCTGCCGCATGGCTATGAAGGGCAGGGACCGGAGCACTCCTCCGCGCGTCTGGAACGCTATCTGCAGCAATGCGCCGAAGACAACATGCAGGTCTGCTATCCGACCACGCCCGCGAACTACTTCCATGTGCTGCGGCGGCAATTGCATCGCGAGATCAGGAAACCCCTGATCCTGATGACGCCGAAATCGCTGCTCCGCCACAAGCGTGCGGTCTCACGGCTCGACGAACTCGGCGAGGGCTCCACCTTCCACCGCATCCTGTATGATGACGCGCAAATGCTGCCCGACGAGAAGATCAAGCTCGTGGGCGACGACAAGATCCGCCGCGTCGTGCTGTGCACCGGCAAGGTCTATTACGACCTCTACGATGAGCGCGAGAAGCGCGGGCTCGACGACGTCTATCTGATGCGCATCGAGCAGCTCTATCCGGTGCCGCTCAAGGCGCTGGTGACGGAGCTCGGCCGCTTCAAGGGCGCCGAGATCGTCTGGTGCCAGGAAGAGCCGCGCAACATGGGCGCGTGGCACTTCATCGAGCCGTACCTGGAATGGGTGCTGAACCAGATCCACGCGCCGAACAAGCGTCCGCGTTATGCCGGCCGCGCCGCGGCGGCCGCGACCGCGACCGGCTTGATGTCGAAGCATCTGGCGCAGCTCAAGGCATTCCTGGACGAGGCATTGAACTAAGAAACGAACGTCATGCCCCGCCGTCGCTTAAACGTGACGGTGGGCGATGACCACTGATTGCATGACCGCTCAAGGTTTTCGAGGAAACAAGCTATGACTGAAATTCGCGTTCCGACGCTCGGCGAATCCGTGACCGAGGCCACCATCGGCCGCTGGTTCAAGAAAGCCGGCGATGCCGTCGCCGTCGACGAGCCCTTGGTGGAGCTTGAGACCGACAAGGTCACCATCGAAGTGCCGGCGCCGTCGGCTGGCACGCTCGGGGAGATCGCCGCCAAGGATGGCGACACGGTTGCCGTCGGTGCGCTGCTCGGCCTGATCAATGATGGCGCAGGCGCTGCCGCGAAGCCCGCTGCTGCGCCCGCCGCGGCCAAGCCTGCGGCTCCGCCGCCGCCGCCCCAACCGGCAGCCGCCGCGCCGGCCCCTGCTGCTCCGAAGGTCGCTCCATCCGATGCGCCGCTGGCGCCGTCGGTGCGCAAGCTCTCGGCCGAGAGCGGCGTCGGTGCGACGACCGTGCCCGGCTCCGGCAAGGACGGCCGCGTCACCAAGGGCGACATGCTTGCCGCAATCGAGAAGGCGGCCTCCGCGCCGACCCCTGTCAATCAACCCGCCGCTGCCGTGCAGGTCCGCGCGCCGTCACCGGCCGACGACGCTGCGCGCGAAGAGCGGGTGAAAATGACGCGGCTGCGCCAGACCATCGCGCGCCGCCTCAAGGACGTGCAGAACACGGCCGCCATGCTGACGACCTTCAACGAGGTCGACATGACCAACGTCATGGCGCTGCGCGCACACTACAAGGACGCGTTCGAGAAGAAGCACGGCACCAAGCTCGGCTTCATGGGCTTCTTCACCAAGGCCTGCGTGCAGGCGCTGAAGGACATTCCGGCCGTCAACGCCGAGATCGACGGCACCGACCTGATCTACAAGAATTACTATCACATCGGCGTCGCCGTCGGCACCGACAAGGGGCTCGTCGTGCCCGTGGTGCGCGACTGCGACCACAAGTCGATCGCGGACATCGAGAAATCCATCGCTGATTTCGGCCGCCGTGCCCGTGACGGCCAGCTCAAGATCGACGAGATGCAGGGCGGCACCTTCACCATCACCAATGGCGGCATCTACGGCTCGTTGATGTCGACCCCGATCCTGAACGCGCCGCAGGCCGGCATCCTCGGCATGCACAAGATCCAGGAGCGGCCGATGGTGGTCGGCGGCAAGATCGAGGCGCGCCCGATGATGTATCTGGCGCTGTCCTATGATCACCGCGTCATCGACGGCAAGGAAGCGGTGACCTTCCTGGTCCGCGTCAAGGAGAGCCTGGAGGATCCGGCGCGGCTGGTGCTGGATCTCTGACGCAGTAGACCGCTCGATGCCGCGCGCGATCGTGGCATCGAGCCGATGATCGGCGGAACGTATTGAGTTGTGGGGGTGGGTTTGACTGACAAGGTAGCAA
>Ga0210384_10007239_pt1 | contig 11712 bp, 13 predicted proteins | sample IncBWH2MmetaG_FD_160574 | JGI IMG/M metagenome (GOLD analysis project Ga0210384, IMG submission 160574) | Forest soil microbial communities from Barre Woods Harvard Forest LTER site, Petersham, Massachusetts, United States - Inc-BW-H-2-M | ecosystem: Environmental > Terrestrial > Soil >...
TCGGGGTCGGGCGAGGTCGTTGTGAACGTGATGCAGTCGCCGCCCCAAACGCCGTACCCGGTGGGAGCGGGCTCTGGCCCGTCGCCTGTCGTTTGCGATGGGCAGACGCACCCGGTCGCGGTGACCATCGCCGGTTTCGGTTTCGGCGCTGGGCAGGCGTGGGCTACGGCCGACTTGATGATCGGCTCCCCGACTGTTGTAGCCCATGCTCAGCGGTGGATCACCATCGTCGTGGTGGGATAGTTCCCAGGGAAAGCGGCGGCCGGCTGACGCCGGCCGCCGCTCCTTTTCATCTCACGACCCAGGCTTGCCGAGGTACCCGTTGATGTAGTTCTGGGCGGTGCCCCAGACGAACTGGGCGGCCGTCCGGCCCAGCCCCCGAGCGTTGTAGTCGCCGCTCAGGAAGTGGATGCCGCCGTAGCGGCGCGACAGGCCGGAGCTGTTGGACGCGTCCGAGAACGTCGCAAACGACAGGGTTATTGCCTGGGCGGGGGTGTTCGACTCGAACTGCGAGGAGTGCGCGGGGATGGTGACGGTCACACCGAAGGTGTCGCCGCCGGTGAACGCGGCCAGGATGGTCGCCCCGGCTGCGCTGAAGGTGGAGTGGCCCGACGGGTACTCGGGGAACGGCGGCGTGACCACGTTGAACTCCTGGTAGGGAATCCAGTTCTGGCCCAGGACCTGGCCGTAGCCCTGGTTGGGGCCCAACCACGAGGTGACGTACTGGTTGTAGTACTGCACGTGGATGGCGGTGATCGGCCGGACGAAGTCGTACTTGTACTTGAAGTACCAGCACGCGATGCCGGAGTCCATCAGCGCGTTACCGAGCGTGAAGAACAGCTTCACGTCGGTGTCCAGGCTGAAGTGGTTCTTGCGGGACAGCGCCTCGGCGAACAGCATCCAGTGCCCCGGCGGGAACCCCGTCCCGGGCCCGTCGGCCCAGTACTCGGCAATGACCTTCTGGGTGTCGGTAAGGTTGGAGGTGTCCTGCAGGGCCTGCGTGATGTCGGCGGTGCTGTAGGAGCCGTCCGGATTCTTCGGCGGACCTGGGGCGTAATACATCGACATCGCGGCCGAGAACGGGATGACCTTGCCCCACTGCGGGGTGAGCGCCTTTTGTACCGCTCGTGGCACGCCTTGTACCGTGCCCGAGCAGCTCGTGGCGCCCGGCGGTGGGAGCGGCACGCACAGCGGCTGCCAGCGCCAGCGGTCGTTCACGGTGTTCCAGGTGTTGACCGGGTTGTAGCCGGTGGTGTCGGAGTAGGCGACCCCGGCGATGCCGTTGGGGTCGTCACCAAGCTGGTTGGAATGGTCTTTGTGGCGGAAATCGAGCACGGCCTTGGCGGCCAGGTTGCCGACCGCGGCCGGGGTGGCCGCCGTGTCCGTCGGGCTGGCCGGCGTGGTGTTGTTCGGGTCGAAGCCTTGCTGCCGCAAGAGGACGTCGGGGGTCTGATAGGTGGCGGTGGCGAAGGGGCAGGGGGTCGTGGCGGGGCTGCAGGAGGGGAACGTGCCCGGCGGGAACAGGTCGTTCAACGTGCGGTAGGCGGCGTAGCTGATCGCCTCGGTCTTGTGGGCATCGGTGTCGCCCGTGGTCTGCCGCGAGGGGCCCGCGTTCTGGGTGACCTTGGCGGGCGGGTCGTAGGGCGCCCAGGCGTCGTACATGGCGGTGAACAGCACGCCGAACGCCCGGGATGCGACCGTCGGTCCCGTCTGCTTCGGGTGCGCCCGGATCGCGCTCAGCAGCTGCTCGTCCCACTTCAGGACCGCGTCGTCGGTGGGCTGCGGGGTGCCCCACTGGTCGATCGGCCAGGTCCCGGGATCGGCCGCAGCCGCGTGCGCCGGACGGGTGGTGGTGACGGTGGTGGCGGTGAGGGTCGCCACCACCATGGCCGTGACCGCCAGCACTGCGGTCGCCAGCTTGTACTTCATCAGCTCAAGCCTTTCTAGAAGCGCGGGTTCCGTTCGGCGGCCACGGACTCCCGCTCTCGGCTGGAGTTCTGCTCGCGCGCAAACCCTGCACGCTGGAGGTGGCACGTGACCGGCAACGGCCCACCACGACCCCTTGGGGTGGGACGCCGGAGCGGCAAAACCTACGGGAAAGCCGTACGGATAGGCAAATCCATTCCTACACCCGTTTAGCTGCGCTTGTCCGCCACATCCGTTGATCAACGCAAGCAGGCGGCTCGCGCGCCTGATCCTTTCCGCGCCGGTCTCAGGCGTCGTGCCGCGGGCCGAGCAGGGGCGCCAGCTCGCCGCGGCTGCCGACGCCGAGTTTGGCGTACGCCCGGTGCAGATGGTTGTCGGCGGTGCGCACCGCGATCACGAGGCGCTCGGCGAATGCCGCGGTTGGACAGGCCGCGGCGGCCAGCCTGGCGATCTCCCGCTCGCGGGCGGTGAGGTCGGGCGCGTCCAGCGCCGCGAGTGCGCGCGCGCGCTCCCTCGCAGGCGGCGGCGAACAGGGCGGCGCGGGCCGCCGCAGCGCGGGCGCTGGCCGCCCGGCCGGCCTGCCGGTGCGCGGCGGATGCCTGCGCCTGCCCGGAAAAGAAACCAAACCGCAACATGCCTCACAGACCCATATCACCTACTTTGACGGGTGCGGCTGCTGGTTATGCTGCGAGGACGCAGGTTTCGCGGCATCGCGCGTGGTGGATGCGTTCGTGTTCGCGGCGGAGGTGGTAGCGCTGGTAGGCGCCGGAATCGCCGCTGGCGGTGAGGGCGCGGAGCTTGAGGACGGCCTCGGCTCCTTCCAGTCCCCACCTGGCGCCGGTTATGTCCATTTGTCCTTGACGATGTGGCGGCATGCGCCTTCGATGACTCCGGTGGCGATGGGCCAGCCTTCTTTGAGGGCCTTCGGGTAGTCCAGGAAGGGAGCCTTGGCGGTAAGGTAGCGGGCACCTCGTCGGCGCGGGCGCGTTCGGCGGGCGAGTAGCCGTAGGTGGTGGCGCGGCGGCGGATCCCGGCGGCGACCTGGCGGGCCCTGCCGCTCAAGCGGCATTTCCGGTGGGTGGCGGACGTACTGGAAGGGCTGCTGCGGAGCGACGGGTACGACATCCCGATCGCGGGCGGGCACGACTACGCGATGCGGAATTCCTCCACTTCCTGCCGCTCGACCTCCGCGATCGCGTGGCCGGTACGTTCTGCATCGACCCGACCACCGCGCCGCTGGCCGACATACGCGCCAGCGTCGGCTCAATCATGTGGCGCTACCAGCGCGAACAGCAGCAGCACGTGGTTTCCGGGGTGCTGGAACAGGCCGCGACAGGCAGGCCGACCGCGCTCGGCCCGAAAGAGTGCCTGTGGGCGGGCAGCGTGGCCGCGATCAACACTCTGCTGGTGCACGACGACGTGACCGTGCCCGGCGTGGTCTGCGACGAGTCCGGCTGGCTCGCGACCTCCGGAGACGTCTGCCCGCCATGCGGGAACGCCGCTCGAGTTACGCCCGGCGTCATCGATGAGCTCGTGGTGGCCGTTATCGAGGCCGGCGGCTCGGTCTGGCATATCGAAGCTGACACCAAGTTCGGCGAATACCTCGTGGCGGCCGAGCTGCGGTTCCCGTCGCCACCGACGCCGGGAGACGGATCGGCGAAAGGAGTTAGCCGACCGTGAGCACCGCCGAGCCGCCTACCGTGATCGCCGAAGAGCTGCGGCTCGTGGAGGAAGACCTCCGGTCGAGCGCCGCGCAAGACCAATAAGGAGCTGACCGTGAAGGTGATCGTATACGGGGACTTCAACTGCCTGTACTACTGCCTGGCCAGCCAGCGGGCGGACCGGCTGGCCCGGGACGGGACAGCGGCGGTCGAATGGCGCGCCGTCGAGCGCCAGCCGCGGCCCCCGTCACCGGCGTCAAGCCGGCCCCCGGCGCGGGCTGGGCTGACGAGATGGCCGAGGCCGCGCGGCTCACGCTACCCGGCGAGTGGCTGCCAGCGGCGCTTCCGGCCGTAATGAGCAACACCAAGGCGGCGGTGTCGGCCTACGCCGAGGCGATCACCGACGGCATCCGGGACCGGCTGCGGCTCCGCCTGTTCGAGTCGATCTGGGCCCGGGGGCGCAACCTGAGCCGCCCGTACGAGGTGCGGCGGGTGGTCACCGAGTTGGCGTGGCCGGCCGATCCGATCTATCCGCACCTGATCAGCCCCGACCTGCCCCCGTCCGCTCCTTCACGACCTCGACGTGATGCGGATCTTGCGCCGGTCAGGCGGGATGGCCACGCCCGACGGCGGGCTGCTGACCACCGCGGCCTACCTGCGGGCCAGGCAATGGCGGCAGCAGTGGCTGGCCCTGCCCGAGCCGGTCATCCCGGCGGTGATCGGCCCGGACGGCGCTATCCACGCCGGCGCCGACGGCCTGCGCTGCCTGGCCGGGATCGTGGGTCCGGCCGCCCTCAGCTGGCCTGCCGCTCCGGAGCTGCCGGGCCTGGCGGCAGCCGGCCAGGTCAGCGCTTCGCGGCCCATGCCCTCGGCCGGGTGACCGGTCAGCCTGCTGGTCAGGCCACCGTCCGTTCGGGGAGAAGATCTCTCTAATCCGAACGGTCCGTGGTGACAGGACTTCCTCAAGGTTCGCAACGCGGGACGGTCGGCCACCCCGCTCATTACGCTGGGGACCCGGGGATCTGACGGAAGGGTCAGCCATGTGGAATTCGTTCCGCACCGACGCCCGCACCAGCATCACGGCGGAGGTGATCACCTATCCCGGCGGGGGGTGGGGACGAGATCCACGCCTACCTGGCCGGGCCGGCCGCGGAGGAGCCGGTGCCGGGATCGTGGCGGTGCATCACCTGCCGGGCTGGTACGAGTTCTACCGGGAGTTCGCCGAGCGGCTCGCGCGCCACGGGTACAGCGCGATCTGCCCCGACCTGTAGTGCCGCTTCGGCCACGGCACCCCGGACGACGTGGCGGCCAGGGTCCGGGCACAGGGCGGCGTCCCCGATGACAGCGTGGTGGCCGACTGCGCGGCCGCGCTGGCCTGGCTGAAGGCGCCGCCTTCGAGCAACGGCAGAGTCGGTATCATCGGCACCTGCTCGGGCAGCCGTCATGCGCTGCTGGCCGCCCCCCGGGTGGCCGGTTTCGATGCGGTCGCCGACCTGTTGGGCGGAGGAGTGGTCGCGGCCAAGGAGGAACTGTCGCCGACCCGCCCGGTCGCGCCGATCGACTACACCGCCGACCTCACGGCGCCGCTGCTCGGCCTGTTCGGCAACAACGACAACATCCCTCGCCCGCGCAGGTCGACCGGCACGAGGCGGAGCTGAAGCAGTACGGCAAGGCCTATGAGTTCCACCGCTACGACGGCGCCGGCCACGCCTTCTTCTACTGCCACACCCCGATGTACCGGCCCGAGCCGGCAATGGACGGCTGGGAGTAGGTCTTCAGCTTATTCAGCCGAGAGCTGTCAAGCCGAACGCCGCGATGAGGTCACGCCGACGCGCGGCCGGCGCCGTCCGCCGCGCCCTGCTCGGCGGCGATGCGCGCGAGCTGCACCCGGGAGGTGATGCCGAGTTTCCAGAACACGTGGCGCAGGTGAAAGGCAACGGTGTGCGTGCTCAGGAAGACCCGGTTCGCCACCTGGCGGTTGCTGAGACCCTGGGCCACCAGGTCGGCGATGCGTCGCTCGGTGTCGGTCAGGCTGTCCCAGCCGAAGGCCGGCCTGTCCGCGTGGGTCCAGTGCCGGAGCCTGGTACCGGCGGCACGCAGGCTGGACCGTACCCTAGCCAGGGTATCTGCGTCGCCGAGCTCCTGGTATACGGCATAGGCCTGGCTGAGCAGGATCGTGGCCTGGTCCTGATCGCCCTGCTGGGCCCAGGCATTACCGGCGTCCTCCAGTGCACGGGCCCGGTCCAGCGTCGTCGCGTAGGTCTCGGCGGCACGCTGCAGGGCGGCGGGGTCCTGCTCGATCAGCCCGCGGGCGTGGCCGGCGGCGGCCGACATATCCGGGTTGCCCGGCGTGGTCATGGCCAGGCGCTGCGTCTGTTCGGCCAGCGCGGCCGCCTTGGCCCGGTTGCCGTCGGCGAGCGCGCCGCGGACCAGCAGCATGGCGCCTTCCGGATCGGCCATCCCGCCGCCGAACAAGCTCAGCCGCAGGTGCTTCTCGAGGTCTTGGACGTAGGCGTAGACGTCGACGTCGGGGCGCATCAGGTCTCCTCTCCTCCCCCTGCGGTCCCTACCGTCAGCATCGGCCAGGACCGGGCCCGGCCGCATCGTCCCACTCGGGCAAACTCGCTATCCCGGCCGCATCGTCCTACCCGGGCAAACCCGCTAACCCGGCGGGACAACCAGGCCGGCGCCGCAGGTCAGGACGGGCGCAGCGCCTGCAAGGTGCGCCATGCCCGAGTCGCGACCTGAAGGTTGAACTGGACGTCGGGAAGACCGATGTCGTGGCCGGACACCTCACGGATGCGCCTGAGGCGGTATTTGAGGGTGCTGCGGTGCACGGATAGCGCCCGGGCGGAGGCGTCGTAGTTACCGCCGCAGTGTAGGTACTCGCTCAGCGTCAGCACCAGCGGCGTGCCGTGCCTGGAGTCGTAGTCGATCAGCGGCCCGAGCCACTCGGTGACGAAGCGCTCCATGGCCGACGTGTCGCCCTCCGTGGACAGGATCTTGTAAATCCCGAGATCGTCAAACAGCGTGACCCGCTCGGGCCCGCCTGCCGTCTTCTGCATTCGCAGCGCCAGCTCCGCTTCCCGGCAGGACAGCGGGAACCCATCCAGCTCATGGCGGCCGCCCACCCCGATCCGGCACTGCGCGCCGCGCAGTTCGGTGATGGTGCGCGCCCAGAACAGGTCCCAGGGCACCTCCGTATCGGCCAGCACGATCACGTCATGGATCCGCGGCGCCAGCAGTGACCCCGCCCTGACGGCCCGGGCGGCCCGGCGGACGGCGTGGAAGAACATGTCGATCTCGTCGCCGCCGGGCGCCTCGACCAGAACCACCCGATGCGGTCGGCCCAGGTCGTAGCCGAGGGCCTGGGCGCGGTTCAGCAGCATGGCCCCATCCACACCTGCGTCCACGCCCGCTATCAGGTCGAGCACGAGGTTGGTCCGCAGCCGCGTGTCGCTCTCAGCCAGACTCTGCAGGCGGGCAATCTCCATGGCGAGCACCGTGGTCGCGTGCTCCATGGCCACCAGCTCGGTATGCCCTGCCGTGCAATCAGGGTCGCGCAGGACGAGCACGCCGGCCGGGGCTCCCCCGAGTACGGCCACCGAGAAGAGGCGTTCTCCCTCCCAGACCGGGCCTGCGACCGTCATCGCCCGGTTCAGGAGCCGGTCGCGCTGATCCGGGTCGGCCTTGGGGTAGGGATCCGGGCGATCCGGGCCTGCCCACGCCAGCAGGTTGCCGTAGCGGTCCTCGATGGCCGCCGCGCGATCCGTCAGCTCGTGTACCGCCTGGGCGATCCCCTGCTGGCCCTCGCCTCCGAGCGCTACCTTGGTCAGCCGCTCGTGAATCTCCATGCTGCGCTGCAGGGCGAGGTTGGCTATTCGCAGCTCCTCGGCCTGTGCTCGTTCCCGGCTGTGCAGGCGCGCATTGGCCAGGGCCACCCCCGCCTGCTGGGCAAGTACCTGCAGCAGGAACCGCTCACTCTCCGCGGGCGCCTCCGGGGCCCCGACGACCAGATAGCTGACCGGACCGTGACGGCTTGACAGCGAGTAGGCCCACGACCACGGCACTCCGGCCAGCGTGAGCTGCCCGCCCGCCGCCGGGCCACCCTCCGCCGCGGCGATGACGGCCGGAAGGTTCGTGGCCTTCCGGCCGGGTAGCCGGAGGTCCTGCCATCGGCCGTCGAGGAATATGCCCTCCGTGGTGCACGACCCCAGGGATTCGACCGCGTTCGCGACATGGTGAAGGATGCTGTCCTGGCTATCTTGCTGGGTCAGGACCATCGAGAGCATGAGCATGCTCCTGAGCGCGGAGAGCTGTTCGCGGACCGGGCCATCACGGTCCGGGCGGCCCGCCACTGCCTACTCCGTGCCGCGGAGAAATTCGCCCGGAACCGAGCGGTCCATGATGGTCAGTTTTTGAGATTCCGTCATGAACATCTCCTCGCGAAGGCAACCGATACTAGTCCGGCCGGCTTCCTGCGGCCATGCCGCCGGGCCCGCGAACTACCCGGTCTGCTGATGTGCGGTCGGCCGTCCCCGCCCAGCATAGGGACATGGGGACATGCGCAACATGCCAACGACGGCGGACATGACCACGCCGCGCGATCCGCACCTGAGCCTGGTCCGCCCGGTGTCGGCCCGGATGCCGGGCGGCTGCGAGGAATGCCTGATCCTCGGGTCCACGTGGGTGCACCTGCGCCTGTGCCTGACCTGCGGGCATGTGGGCTGCTGCGACTCCTCCCCGCACCGGCACGCGCGCGTGCATGCCCTCGCCGCCGGACACCCGATCGTCCAGTCGTACGAGCCGAGCGAGGACTGGCGCTGGTGCTATGTCGACGAAGCCTTCGTCTGATCAGGACGGCGAATCCGCCGGCCCGATCCGGCCGGGATCGGCCAGCCTGGCCAGGACATCGCGGAGACCCCCGATCTGCAGGGGGCGTATCCGAGACTCAGCGACGCCCAGATCGCCGCGCTGGCCGCGCAGGGCCGACGCCATGAGACCCGACCGGAAGAGGTCCTGTTCTGTGAAGGCGACCGGAACTGCGACTTCTTTGTCATCCTGGCCGGAAGGGTGACCTCGGTCGAAGGGCACGGAACGCCAGAGGAGCGCGTCATCGCCGTCCACGGCCGCGGCCGGTTCCTCGCGGCGGGCTCGCCCTTGTCGAAGAAGGACCAGGCGGCTTTCCAGAGGTATTCGAAGCACGTGGATGAAGTCGATGATGATGGTGACGGTGACGCCGCGGGCCGCGGCCTCCGCGGTGACGGCCTCGATCTGGGTGCTGTTGCCGTCCACGAGGACGACCCAGTCGCGCTTGCAGCCGGGGTCACGGCGGTCCACTTCGCCGAACGCGGCGGCGATGACGGCGGGGATGTCATCGGTGACCGAGGCGGTCAGCCACTTGCCCTGTGCCTGCGGCTCCCGCGGCTTCCCCTTCCCTATCGGCTTGGCTGCCTGCGCTTTCTTCTTCCGCCGCTTCTGCGCGGGGGTGCTGATGATGTCCTCCGGGGCGCGCGGGACCGGGACCGCGTCATAGACGCAGGCCAGCTCGGCCATTCGCTTGCGGCCGTTCTTCTCCCCGGGTGACAGGCGGGTGGCCAGCTTGTTCTCCGCCGCGGCGGCGGCCTTCGCGGTGCCCTTCCCGTCGAAGGTCAGCACCAGCGCGTGATCTCCCGGCGCCGGCACGATCACCCGCCACAGGTAGAACGCGTCTATGTGGGCGGCAGCACGGCGGATCATCTCCTCCAGCTGCCGTTTCCCTATGCCTACCTCGGTCGCGCGGGTGATCGCGGCACCCGCCGCCTCCATCGAGCCGCGCGCGGACTCGATCGCCGCCATCTTGCGGAGCCCGTGGGAGTGCTTCTCCTCCGGCAGGTTCAGCGCCGCGTCAGCCGGGTGCACATTCGGCCTGCCCGGCGACCGGTAGGCGATCCGCGACACCGTGACCTGCCCGAACTTCGTCACCAGCGGCCGTTCCCTGCCTTTTTCCGCGCGCGTGCGCACCACGCCGTCTTCCCCGGCCACGTCATGCCGCCGCTCCTCACGGGCCGCCGTCGCGTCCAGCCGATCCTGGAACAGCTGCCGCAGCAGCTCCCGGCCCCGCACGTCCAGCTGTTCCTCCAGCTCACCGTGCTGCAGCCCCGCCGCTTCCTCCGACGCCATCCAGTCCTCAAGCTCCCGGAAGCACTTTCTCGACTGCGCGAATGCCTCGTCCCGGGCAGGCACATACCCTTGCATCGGGCTCCTCCTTTTTCGATCCGGTCGTCAGACAACCGAGACCGTAACGGGAAGGAGCCCTTTACGCACTCACCGCCACAGGCAAACCGGACACGGAAGCAGTGAGCACATTACAACGCTTCACACTGCATCACCCCAGAAGAGCCGCACCCATCCATCTTCGATGCTGCTCAGGGTCTGAGTACCAGGCGCCTTAAAACGAGTGTCACTTGGGCCAGACCTTAAGCACGATAGGCCGGGTCCGGCAACGTCGTCGGTGTCGCCCAGTTCCTGGCCCGCGACCATCGCTGTTCGTCACCGGTGAATCTCATGTCTGATGCCACCTCCATCAGCGGCGCCCGGAACCGGCGGCGCTGGCTGATCCTGGGCGTGATCGGCCTGGCGCATCTTGAAGGACGACGAACAGGGCGCCGCGGCCGGAGCCACTGAGCCAGCGGATCCGCCTTCCGAGCTGGGTCCCTGCGCCAACGCGACATCTTCGCCGACCCTCGGTACGGTGGGCCAACCCCGCGCCCAGCTGCTCGACTGCGCCGGGGCGCCTTGCTCGCGGCGTTGCACAAGCAGGACGGCGAGCCGATGCGGCGGACCCGGACGGTCTGCCCAGGCGCGCTGTCACCGGCACGCGTAGCAATGCAATCCAAGGCGACGGCAAAAGCGGGGCCGGAACCAGCACATTCACGCCGGTCCGTGGTCGATCGGTTCTGCGGTGCTCCGGTCGCGCGAATCACCAGGATGAGGTGACGCCTCCTCACCTGCCTGGCGGCAAGCCTGGCAGTGGCTCGCCTCCCGGCAGGGATTTCGGCACTGGTTCGACAGGGCGAGCCCGGCTGGGAGCGCTGCCCAGCCAACCCCGACCGAAGGGAGATCCTCCGTGAGCACCGAGCAGCGAGAGAACCTCGAAGCAGTCCTGCGGCAGTCAGCCTTCCCCGCCGGCATCGACGTGAGCGAGCAGCGGCGGCTGCTCCGGGAGTTGATATCGGCGCAGCCGCTGCCCGCCGATGTGACCGTGACCGCAGCCGCACTGGGCGGCGTTCCCACTGCCGAGATCACAGTCGACGGAATCGAACCTTAGCTGGTACCCTCAGCCGACCGACTACCACGACGCGTCCGGGTAGGGATCCGGCCCGCCTTGAGCAGCACTAAGACCAGCTCGATGCCTGCATGGCCGAGCACGCCCCGGGCCGCGGACATCAGGTCCTGGCTGCGGCGCACCTCGGCGGCCTGGCGCGGTGAAGGCCTCGCCGAAGTCCCGCATCGCGTCCAGGAGGCTCCCGATGTCGTCCGTGACACCAGGCGGAGGCTGGCATGTTCCTGGAACCTGGCCGGGTTGGAAATCCCTTTCATCCACCTTTCCGGGTGTGAGCCGGGTGCCTGATATAGACCGGGGACCGCGTTGAGAGGCAGCCGCGCGCCCTGCGGGTGTCGGTGGGCTGCGTTACCTTCCCGCCGTGCAGAACCCGCTCCCGGACACATTCATTGGTACGAATGATGCCGGCTGGGGGGCGCCGGCTTCGCCGCCGCGGAGCGGCCGGTATCTCTTCGGTCGGGACCTTTTGGAAGCTGCCCGTGACCACGACTGTCAGCCTGCGCAAGGGCCATGACGTGGGCTACTTCACCGCCGGTCATGGCGCTGGCGCGCCGGGGCGATGGCGTACTACACCGGGTCCGGTGAACCGCCAGGTCAGTGGCATGGGAGCGGGGACAAGGTGCTGGGGTTGTCGGGCAAGGTGGATCCGGCTGTGATCCAGCAGCTGTTCATGACGAACATCAGCCCGGCCGGCGAAGTGCTGGCACGGCAGCCCAGACAGCACAACGGGGCTGGTGACCTGGCGGCGGCCCGGGCGGTCCGGGCCTGCAAGAAGGACCGTCCGTACGGGTAGGTGGTGGA
>Ga0210384_10007240_pt1 | contig 11711 bp, 8 predicted proteins | sample IncBWH2MmetaG_FD_160574 | JGI IMG/M metagenome (GOLD analysis project Ga0210384, IMG submission 160574) | Forest soil microbial communities from Barre Woods Harvard Forest LTER site, Petersham, Massachusetts, United States - Inc-BW-H-2-M | ecosystem: Environmental > Terrestrial > Soil >...
GTATTCACCCGCAACCCAGCCCGCACCGAGGATCGCCACCCCGTATTTCTTGGTCATCTCCGCGTGAGTGCCCCCCTCGTTTGCGATGGAAATGGATTTCCTCGGGTGCGGCTACTATGCGCTGCGTCGATTGACCTGTCAAGGGAAGAGCGAGCTCGCAGCAAGCGTGGCGAAACGGGTCGGTTAGTCTTCGCGGCGATGCCGGTTCAACCTGGCGACCTGCCGTCCGGGCCCTGCCTCCTGAGAGTTGAGCACGCATCGCGGGCCAAGATGGCTTTGTGGTCCGAAGGCCGGCTGCGCCACCTCGCGCGCGGTCTCGACGAGCTGCTGCGCCTGACCGCCGCGGAGATACACAGCGCGATCAAGCAGACTTCGGGCTACCTCAACCTGGACGAGTGCGAGCTGCTCGCGCCGGTGGAATCACAGGAGGTGTGGGCCTGTGGTGTGACCTATGCGCGAAGCCGCGCGGCCCGGATGGAGGAGTCAAGCACGCGGGACATCTACTCCAAGGTTTACGAAGCGCAGCGGCCCGAGCTGTTCTTCAAGTCTGCCGGCTGGCGCGTCGTCGGCAATCGCGGCGAGGTGGGCGTTAGACCGGACTCCACCTGGAATGTTCCGGAGCCGGAGCTGGCAGTCCTGACCAACAGCCGTGGTGAGGTGGTCGCGTACGCATGCGCCAACGACATGAGCTCTCGGAGCATCGAGGGCGAGAACCCGCTCTATCTGCCTCAAGCCAAGGTCTACGACAGGAGCTGCTCGATCGGCCCGGCGGCAGTGCCGGCATGGGAGGCCGATCCCTCGCGCGCGCAGGTCGCGATGCGAATCAAGCGAGGCGGAGGGCCTGTGTTCGAGGGCACGTCGAGCGTGTCCGAGATGGTGCGCGATCCCGCCCAGCTCTCCGCGGTGCTTCACGCCGCATATCCACTGCCGGTGGGCGCATGGCTCCTGACGGGCACGTCATTGGTCCCGCCGCCCCCGTACACGGCCGAAGCCGGAGACATCGTCGAGATCGAGATCGAGGGCATCGGCCGGCTCGTGAATCACGTGGTGGTCGTCCCACATTCGGGTGCAGTTGCGCTGCCACGCCTCGAAGGGCGCCGAAGAGAGGTGAAAACGTGACATGAAGACGATCCCCCGAACCGATCCCAAGTACGCTCTCGACCCCCGGCACGAACCGGTCGCGAGAGTCGGCCTTGGCGAGTCATTCGTAGTCGAGACGCATGACTGCCGCACCGGAACCATCACGAAACCCGACCAGGTCGGTGACCTGCTCGACGCGCGCTTTGTCAACCCTGCCTCCGGCCCGATCGCGATCGACGGCGTAGCGGCCGGCGACGTCATCTGCGTTCAAATCGAGGAGCTCCATGTCGACAGCCGCCTCGGCCTCATGGTCTCCAGGCCCGGCCTCCCGAGCCTGGAAATAACAGACGAACCTCAGCTCCGCATCGTCGTGTGTGACGACTCATACGCCGATGCCGGCTCGTTCCGAGTTCCCGTGGTGCCGATGATTGGCGTCATCGGAGTGGCGCCTGCCGGAGAGCCGGTTTCAACATTCCGCGGCGGAGAGCATGGAGGCAACATCGACACGTTGCTCGTCACCTCCGGGAGCCGGGTGTTTCTGCCGACTTTTTTCGATGGCGGAATGCTCTATCTGGGCGATGTCCACGCCGCCATGGGTGACGGGGAGATCTTCCTGAGCGGGGTTGAAATCGCCGGCCGCATCAAAGCCCGTGTAACGGTCGCTCCCGGGTGGTCGCTGCCGACCCCGGTGATCGAGACCGATGACGTGGTTGCAGTGGTCGCCGGCGGTAACACGTTTGATGAGGCGGCCGAGGCCGCGCTGGGTAAAGCGGCGGAAGTGCTGACCAAAGGAGGCATGAATCGCATCGATGCTGCTTTCCTGATGAGCGCCGCCGGACACCTCCGAGTGTGCCAGTACATCCCACATGCAAGCCTTGTGCATTGCCGGTTCGAGCTGCCGAAGAAAATCCTGGCGCTGAACCACATCAAGCTGCCGGGCCTTGCCTTGGCGATCTGACCTATGCCGCGTGAGTACTCCTATTGAGGTAGGCGTTTCTGCTACAGATGGATGAGTTCGACCGGCTGCTGGAATCGAGGCTCAGGCGCATGCTCGATGCGATCGTTGCCAAGCCGCCCCCTGTCCGGCGCCGGTCGCGATCGCGTCCGATGATGGGCCCGCATGCCCCGGCCGAGGGCCGGACTGGCCGATAGCGGCGACCTATCCGGCAGGCCGGACCGAATCGAAGGCCTCCAGGCCAGGGTCCAGCTCGTGTGCCAGCTTGACCATCTCCAAACGCCGACGGCCAGGTGGCATGACCCTTGCCACCAGGACGACCAAGGGCTTCCAGTTCACCACCACACTGGTCACTCGAATCGCCCGACGCGCGTCCATATCTCGACCTAGAACGCCCCCGAATCGATGCGTACCCGTCCGGCGGCCAGTCAACTCGAATCACCTCATTGCACCGGCCAAGAGAGACTTGAAATGTTGAGTACAATCAGCCGGCGGGTTGGAACCATGAAGACCCTGACCGCGGAGGGTGGATCGAGGGAGCACGTTGAGGCGCTCGATGCCGCCATGCGCGAGCTGGCAGCCGAGCAGGACTGGCCGCACATAGCCGAGCGTGCCCTGACGCTGGCCCTAGGCCTTACCGGGGCCTCGATCTCCTTCATCGGCGTCGACGACCAGGCCGACGGCGGGCGTCATGTCTATTCAATGGCTGCTCATTCTTCGGCGAAGCCATCCGATGACGAAATCGACCACCTGATCACCGCGTCGGCGCCGATCGGAACCTCGTACGTGCAGACCCTGGTTGCGGGCGGCCAAGTTGTTGGCACCATGGGGGTGGTGAACGAGCTCGGGTTGACGAGCCTGCAGCTGGCGTCGTTCGGAGTCCTGGCCCGTCAGGTGGCGGCGTCGTTCGAGATCGCTCGCTTGAGCCAGCGGCGGCAGGAGCTCATCGACTCCCTCGTCAACATGCGTGCCGACCTCGACCGCAGCGAAAAGCAGCGTCTTGTCAACGAGGAACGTGCCCGGAGTGCCGAACGGCTCGAACACGCTCACGAGATGGCCGTTCAGGCGCTGATCGCGGTGTCCACTCACATCGGTACCCATGGGCGCCTCGCTGATTTCTACGGTCGCCTGAGCGCCTCGGTCGCCGACCTGGTCGGCGCCGGCAAGGTGTTGTTCTGGCAGCTGAACGAAAATCACACTCTCACCGCGATGCCGGGTGGTTTTGGCGTCGACGAAGCTTTCGTGGCGCGCCTGTACCCGGCCCGGTGCGACCCCGACTCCGACGACGTGACCAGCCTGGTCGTATACCACGACCTGATCTTCCGAGCCGATCGCAACGGCGGCCCTGGCGAAGCGACCCGGATCCTGGATGTGTTGGGTGTCTCGAACGCGATAAGCGCTCCGTGGCGCGCGGGCGCGCAGCGGCTCGGTGTGATCGCTGCCTATGACTCCGCCAGTCCGGAAGGATTCTCGCGTGAGGATGCCTGGGTGCTCCAGATGGCCGGACTCGAGGCAGGCCTGGTCTGGCAGCTCAAACAGGCGGAGTCGGACCTGACCAAAACAGTCGCCCGCCTCCAGAAGGTGGATGCCGCGCGACAGCTCTTGCTCAAGAACATGTCGACAGCGGTGGACAAAGCGCGCAAGCGATTCGCCGATGAGCTGCACGACGACGCTCTGCAGAAGCTGACGGCCGCAGAGCTTCACCTGCGACGAGTCGACGGCTCGACGACGAGCCAGGGCCCGATCAGCAACGCACAGAACATGCTTCAGCAGGCGGAGGAGGCGATCCGCCGCCTGATGTTCGAGCTGCGTCCTCCTGATTTCGATCTAGCAGGCAGCTTCGACCAGACCATTCGGGACCGCGTCACGATGTTGCGTTCTCTGACCGGAGTCGAGGTCGAGCTCGAGGTCGACCTCCCCGAAGAGCTGCCCCACGAGCTCAAGTCATCTGTCTTCAGGCAGGTAGCCGAGGCCCTGACAAACGTTGAAAAGCATGCAAGTGCAACAGCCGTGCAGGTGGCGCTGAAGTTGGTCGACAGTGGAATCCACGGCACCGTCGCCGACGACGGACAAGGCTTTGTGGTTTCCGAGCGCGACCACCTGCCGGGCCACCTTGGCCTCCTCGCTCTCAATGAGCGGGCCCAGCTGGCGGGGGGATGGTGCACGATCGAGAGCGAGCCTGGGCTGGGTACCAGGGTCGAGTTCTGGTTCCCAACCTCGAATTGAACAAGAACGCCAATCCGACGCGGATTCTGATTGTGGAGGACCACCAGGTCGTCGCCGACGGTTTGGCGGCGCTGCTGAACGACCAGCCGGACATGTCCGTCGTTGGCAGCGCCGCCTCGGTGGGCGACTCGATCGCGCGCACGGTAGAGCTGAGTCCAGACGTCGTGCTGATGGACTTCCGGCTCACTGACGGGACGGGCGCCGACGCCGGCGCCGGGATTCGCCAGGTCCGGCCAGAGACGAAGTTGATCTTCCTGACGCGCGAGGACAGTGATGCCGCGCGCTTCGCGGCCCTGGAGTCGGGCGCGAGCGGCTTCATTCACAAATCGCGGGCCGCCGCTGAGGTCGTCGACGCGATCCGGGTCGTGGCCGGCGGCGGAACGCTGATCACGCCGCGGACGATTGCGACGCTTTTGAACAAGCGACGTGCGATGGATACACAGCTGGAAAGCCTCACGACTCGCGAGAAGGAGGTCCTGCGCCTCGTGGCCGAGGGAATTTCGAGCCGGGCCATCGCCGGCAGGCTCGGGATCAGCTACACGACGGTGCGCACGCACATCCGCAGCCTTGGTAGCAAGCTCGGCGTCCACTCCAAGCTCGAGGCGATCGTAAAAGCGCGGGAGCTGGCGCTGATCGAGTAACGCCGCTCTCAGCCACAGGAGGGGCTCCGTCTGTCTGGCCGCTCTCGACTCGGATCTACCTCAACTGTGCTAGGCAAAATCCGCCCAACCGTACGGTGACCGAAACGGGGCCGATAGGGAAAAGTAGAGCCCGTCACCGGTAATCATTGATTTGGGGGAATCCATCTCTGATGGCAGAGGCGATCTCGGAACTGTTCGATTCGGGCGATACCGAACCGGCGGCTTACAGAGCAGGGAACGCGGCGGATTTCGAGCGGCTTTATCAGACTTCCTACGGGAAGATCCTCGGCACGTTGACGGCGATGCTCGGCGACCGGGCCGCGGCCGAAGACTGCGCCCAGGATGCCTTCGAGCGCGCGTTTCGCAAGTGGAAAACCTGGCAGCCGATTGCGCCTGCGGAGGCCTGGGTGCACCGCATCGCGATCAACGCAGCCGTTTCACACCAGCGGAAGATGCGGCTCCGAGAAGTCGGTGAGGTGATCCGCCGCATCGGACGTCCCGGCGTCGCGCCGGACCCGCAACAGCTGATCGAGAGCCGCGACCTGGCCGACGCGCTGGCCAGCCTTCCTCCAAAGCAGGCGGCGGCGATCGTCCTCCGGCACTACCACGGCTACACGAACCGGGCCATAGCCCACGCGACTGGGATACCCGAGCGGACGGTCGCGTCCCGACTCGCGGTCGCCAAGAAGCGCTTGCGGGCGATGCTGCAGCAGAGCGATGGCGAGCGCGGGTCGCTCCGCTTGGTGGCGGTCTCAGACGTCGACTGACAGAATTTCGATGGGCCACGCCGCGCACCGCGCCTTTCGCGGTGCGCGATTTCGGTTTCGAGCCTTGCTGGTGAAGTGACTTGATGATTCAGGCACGCGACAAGCACGGAAGGCGGTTGCCGGACACAGGTCACGGGTGTGGGTGCCGTCTGTGCGCGGAATCCAACGCCCCGCGCTACGAGCGCCGCCGCCACGAGCGCCGGGCGCAGGACTCGGCGTGGGGTTCGTTCCGTAGGCTGTTGATCACCGTCGCACGACGTGTGACCGGCGGCCCGCGCGTCTCGCCTGCTTAAACGCGCAGGGTCAGCAGCGTGTTCACATCGCCCGAGTGGCGCGTTCTATCAGTGGCGCGGACGCTGACCCGCTCAGCGTCCAAGCCTTTGCGCAGGACCTCATGAGTAGTAGCGGCCGCCCCCGCGTTGTACCTCAGTAGATCTCGGCAACTCTCGAAGAGGAGGGAGTGCAACATGGAGCGCAACGAAACCAACTTCGTGCGCGACGACTCGTCTGGCACCGTCCGCGAGGAATCGACCGTCACCAACGAAACCGGCGCAGCGCCGGTTCGCGAGGCATCCGTCGTCAGGACCTCGACTCCTTCGCGCCGCGTCACGGAGGCGATCTATCTTGTATTCGGGATCATCGACGGGCTGCTCCTGATACGCCTCGTGCTCAAGCTTCTGGGCGCGAACTCTCACGTCGGATTCGCGAGCTTCACGTACGGCGTGACCGACTTCTTTCTGGCCCCGTTCCGCGGTCTGCTGCCCACGTACGCGAGCGGGCAGTCAGTGTTCGAGCTGTCCCTGATCATCGCCATTCTCATCTACTCGCTGCTGGCGCTCGCGCTGGTGCGCCTGGCCGCTCTCATGCTGTCGCGCAGCGTGATGGTCTCGCAGCACACGCGATCGGAGGGTCTCCGGCCGCGGTCGGAATAATCCGGATCACAGCGGTGGCCATCGCCACCGCTGTGACCATCCTCTTCGGCGTCGCGCTCGTGGTTCTTTTCCTCACCGCGCCGAACTGGGTGGGAAACTGATTACTGACTAACCAACCCGCAGCCCGGGCGTCGCGACGAGGTCGCGAATGTCTTGTACCTGGCGCGTGATCCAGCGCGCGATGTCGTTGGTCCGCACCAGGTCCCGGGCGCCCTCGGCCAACCGCCGGCGGTCTTCGGCACCCATCAGGAGGCCCCTGTGCATGGCGTCAGCGGTCGCCTCGATGTCGAACGGATTGATCGAGACCACATGCGACTGGAGCTCTTCGTGAGCGCCTGCGTTCTCAGACAGAACGATCACGCCTTGCATCCGGTTGACGAGCGCGCCCTCCTTCACGACGAGATTGAGGCCGTCGTAGACAGGATTGACCAGCAGCACATCGAAGTTGCGCAGCGCGGCCATCGCCTTACGTACGCTTTCACCAAGCTCCAGGCGGATCGGGAGCCAACCCTGACCCCCAAGCTGCCCGTTGATTCGTGCTGTGACCTGTCTGACGCGTCGAAGGTAGGCTCTGAAGGCTGGAACGTCCTGACGAGAGGGCTGCAGGAAGGCCCAGAACTGAACGTGGCGCTTGAGCTCCGGATGGCGTAGAAGGAGCTTTTCGTAGGCGAGGAAGCCGCGGACGATGTTCTTCGATGGGTCGGTCCGATCGATGCGCACAATCAGATGCTCGGGCCTCCAGTCGCGCAACTTTCGCTCCTCGACCATGACTCCGTGCGAGAACGCGAGACGCGTCGTTTGCGCGACCTCGATCGAAATCGGGTAGTTGCGCGCGTAGACGACCCTGCCATCGAGGAGCACGGCGCGTTCTCTCGTATCGACCTCGAGACCAAGGTTCTCCTCACAGGTCATGAGGAAATTGCGCACGTCAAGGCTGGACTGGAAGCCGACGATGTCGCAGCCAAGAAGACCGCGAATGATGGCATCGCGCATCTCCTTCGGCAGCACCTTCCAGTACTGCGGCGTCGGCCACGGGATGTGGATGAAGTGCTGGATGATCGCGCCAGGTAGGCGCTGCCGCACCAGCTGTGGCACGAGGTAGAGCTGGTAGTCGTGGACCAAGACGAGCGGCCGCCCCGGCAGACGGCTCCCCACCTCGACGACCTTATCGGCCATGCGCCTGTTGACCTCGACGTAGCCCTCCGTCCAGGCCTTGTGCACACGGCCGTTGATGATGGGCTGGGTGGCCAAATCCCAGAGGTAGTGTTGGATGAACCACAGCACCGGATTCGAGATCACCGAGTAGTACATGTCGTACTGCTCCCGGGCCGGCGCCACGTAGTGGAGCTGAGTCTCGGACCGAAGAAGGGGGGCTGATCGGGTTGGTCCTTCCTCCTCGACGAGCTTGCGCTCAGCATCGGTGCGCGCGCATGCCACCCAATGGGCGTCCATCACCTCAGCGAGCGTCAGCAGGGCGGTGACGACGCCGCCCGCACCTCGTGCAAAGCCACCCTCCGGCCTGGGCTCGTGGGGTGCCCGGTTGCTCACGATGATCGCCGAGCTGCGGGGCAGCGTACGTGTCACGTAGGCTCGCATCGAGGTGCCCGGCCGGCGCCTCTCGACGCTCCTCATGAATGGTGTGTCTGACACGTCCTGCTCGGCCATCTAAGTGGGCGTTGGCGAAGGGGCTCCTTTGCAGCGCTGTCACAGTGGACGCGGCAACACTCGCCGCTCGATGGAGCGCTACTTCAGGACAACGCCGCGAGCGGATTCCTTACCCGAACTCGACTGCGATGAACGCCGTTCCGTTTGGGGCCGTCACCCAAATTGTCGCGGTGTACCGGTATGGACCCATGATGTTCGCGTGATGCTCCGGGCTCTTCATGAACATCGAGTTGAGCTGGGCGTCATTGACGCCACCTGTCCAGTAGCCGACGTTCTCACCGGCCTGATGGCCGAGACCGCAGGTGAGGTCGACGTTCGGCCCGTCGGTATGCGAGATGAACCCCTGGCTGGCCATGCGCGCGGCGTTGCTCCTGGCCACGCCGGCCAGGCATGAGCTCCAGTTCAGCGCGCCCAGCCCCGCCCCACCGCGATCCTGATTGATCAGCTGCTGCTGCGCCGATCCGACCACGATGGCCGCCGGCGCCGGCAGGGGCGCCGGGGGTGGCGGCGCCGGCTGTGGGGGCGCCGGAGGGGCGACCGGAGGGGTGGCGGCGGAGCTCGACCCAGGGCTGATTTGGGGGGGCGGCTTCGGGTCGAGCAGGACGGGGCCTGCGTAAGGTGCTGCGGCGCTCACGAGGCGCGAAGCGCTGAGCGCGTGTGCCGGGTGCGGGTGGGGGCGCAGGACGGCGACGGTGCCTCCCGCGACGCCGATCATGATCAAGAAAGCACCAACCCAGGAAAGGACTCGCATGGCCGGGCACAGAGCGTGACGTCGGCTTGCCTACGCACCGGCGGGCTCTGGGTTAAGTCTTGTAAATCCTCGCCGGACCCGGCGAATTCTGCTATTCCGGCAGGCGGCTGTAGAGCCGCTCGTGGGCCATGACAAGGAACGTCTCCGACATTCCCTCCCAACCCGGCGTCTGCGCCCACATGAAGGTCATCGCTCGCAGCGCGAGAGTGATCGCCTCATAGATCCCCAGGCGATCCAACGTCGCGTACGGCCGCAGCTCCACGTATCGGTTGATGAATCGGTGTCGAGTTTCCTCGGCGGCCACGGAATCCTCCCAGCCCTGCGGAGTTGAAGGCACTCCGTAAGCGCAAAACTTCCCGAGGTCGTAGCTCGCTTCGGCAAGCGCGAAATAGTCGAAGTCGATGAGCGTGTATGTGCCCTCGTGGTGGATGAACTGGTCGTACTTCAGATCGCCGTGTGTGGGTACCAGCTCCTCCTCCCGAGTGGTGCGGATGCGGTCACGGATATGAGCGACCAGGCTCTTGAAAAGAAAGTGGCCGTGCGGGTGCACGTATGCGAACTGCTCAGCGACCCGATCCAGCCTGTCCATCTCTTTTTCGACGGTGATCGATTCGTCGCTTTCGAGGCCCGATTCGTGCACGACCGCGAGCGCCTCTGCAGCAGCCTGACCGACATTCTGGAATTCGATACTCAGGCGATTGCCACTGACCGGCTCGCCCGGGATGGCTTCCTCGATCAGGAGACCCAGGCTGTCATCGAAGGCCAATGGACGCGGCAGATGGAGCAGCCCGTCGGAGTTGGAGGGCGCATGCCAAAGGCTTTCAACGATTCGATAGGTGCGCAAGCCACGATTGCCCGGCTGCACCTTGCCGTACATGGTGATGGGACCTGCGGAGGTTTCAAAGCGATATCGGAGGATGGCGCCGACCTCCGGAAAGTAACGAACGCGCTCGACGCTCGGCCGCGGCACTGACGCGCTCGGCCCGCCGCCGCCGAGCAGCACGCCCGCCATCGTCGCCGGATCGCAAGCGGCGCGGAGTCCCGGCATTGAGGGATCGAACGGGTAGAACCAGAACGCATGCTGTGATTCGGGAAACAGCCGCGGGTAGCCGATGCCGTTGATCGGATCGCATGTCTCGCCGGCGCCTTGGCGCTCGAGCCTGTCGCGAAGCCTGTCCCAACCGTCAGGGTCGAACGCGCCTTTGGCGACGAGCCTCAGCCGGCGCGCATGCGAATCGCACTTGACCGAAATCTCGTAGGTAGCCCAATACCCGTGAGGCGGTTCGAGCCTGGATCCACGGCGGTGCACAGCCTCGACCTGCCAGCCGCTTCCGTCCAACACCTGGCCGACGAAAGCACCGACCGATTCGCGGCTGGTGGCCTCCAACATGGTTACTAGCGTTACTGGCTGCGTTGACATCACAAAGGGATTGCCCGACTAGGGAACGCTGAGCGGGGCGTTCTGCGACATATCCCCGGCAAGAAAGCCGGGGTCCGTGTCCGGGATGGCGGCAGAGGCAATCGCTCAAATCCACGTCGGAGGTGAGCTTTTGGACACGCTTGACGACTTCATTCATTGCCGGCCACCGCTCGCGCAGCGAATGGCCATGACGGGTGCCGTGGTTTCCGCCGCGGCGTTGCTCATGCTGGCCAGAACGTCGCCGGCTCTGGCCGCGGACTCACAGTCCCACGACCACAAGGGGGACAAGACTGCGGCCGCCGTGGTGCAGCGGATGGACGTTGCACCAATCAAGCAAGAGCACCAGATCGGAGGCGGCGGCGACGGCGACGGCAAGGGCGATGGCAAGTCCGGAGCAGGCGCCGGTGGAAGCTCCGGCGCAAAGGCCGCCGCTAGTGGCTCGGCCACCGCGAGCGGCGGTGCCACTGTGGGTGGTGGTGCTGGTGCAAGCGCTGGTGCCGGCGCAAGCGTCGGTGCTTCGGCCGGTGCCACCGGGAGTGCTGGCGGCCACTCGAGCGACGATGTCAGCACCAAAGCCGCTGGCCATGGACATGCCACAGACGAGGGCAACGCCAACACCAACGGCTATACGACCGTCCATACGGTCATCAAGGCGAAAGTCGACGAAAACGTAAGCGGCTCAGCCAACGCCAGCGGTGGCGGTGAAGGTCACGTGAGTGTCAGCGCCCACGTGAGTGGCAGTGACAAAGGCGACGTGACTGCGAGCGCCAACGGCGGCGGCCAAGTTAGTGGTGGCGAAGGCAAGGTCACTGGGAGCGTCAATGGCGGCGGCCACGTCGGCGGCAGCGCCGGGGGCGACGTCGGTGTCAAGGGCGGCGGCGAAGGTCACGTCAGTGGCGGTGGCAAGGTGAGTGCCGGCGGCGAAGGCCACGTGAGTGGCGGCGGCCACGTAACACTCGGTGTGGGTGGCGATTTCGGCGCGGACATCGACACCGCAAGCACCGGCTCGACCGGAGCCAGCACCGGCAACACCGCCGGCAGCACCGGCAGCGCGGGCGCCACGACCGGTGGCAGCACCGGCAGCACCGGAGCCAGCACCGGCAACACCGCCGGCAGCACCGGCAGCACGGGCGCCACGACCGGCGGCAGCACCGGCAGCACCGGAGCCAGCACCGGCAACACCACCGGCAGCACCGGCAGCGCGGGCGCCGCGACCGGCAGCACCGGCTCGACCGGAGCCAGCACCGGCAACACAGTCGGCAGCACCGGCAGCG
>Ga0210384_10007241_pt1 | contig 11711 bp, 7 predicted proteins | sample IncBWH2MmetaG_FD_160574 | JGI IMG/M metagenome (GOLD analysis project Ga0210384, IMG submission 160574) | Forest soil microbial communities from Barre Woods Harvard Forest LTER site, Petersham, Massachusetts, United States - Inc-BW-H-2-M | ecosystem: Environmental > Terrestrial > Soil >...
GTGGACGAAGGAGCTTGTGACGATGAGGCGAGCGTCGCCAAGAAAACGAGAACTGGCAGCCAGAGTCTTGGCATAGCTGTTCTAATAATTGCTGCTTCGAAGCGGAACTCATGGTTTGGAACCGCTAGTTCTTTGTTACGCTGCCAACATTGTGCAAGGCTGTACGCTTTTGATCACTTCAGGGATTCCATTCAGCACCCGCTCTGGGACCATGTCTTTCCCTTCTCCCGTCAACGATCCGGGCGAAATTCGGGTTGCGAGCAGATTCCGATCCGATACTTGCATGGAATTCCCTTACATCGAAGCAGCCGTTTTGGATGACAGGTGCAGATGTCATTGCCGCAAAGCTGATGACGGGGAAGCCGATCAAGATTCTGGAAGCAATCAAGGTTGTTCCGCACGGGGTGCAACCTGGGCTCGTACCGGTCAAGCTGCGCTCCAAGATGAAGGTTGACCCTCGACGCGACGACCTCGCCGTGAAGTTGGTTGAATTGCGCTCTACCGTTAAGCCCGAGAGTCCGGAACTCGCAGGTGGATTGAAGGTGGCAGCGAACAGTGCTGCGTTCGGGATATTTTCCCAACTCGACGTTCGGTCTCTTGATCCACGCTCACGGCCGCAGGTCTACTCAGGGGAGACGGACTATCTGACTCCGCCTACCGAGGTTTGGGAGCGGCCTTCCGAGTTCTATTGCCCGATCATCGCATCATTCGTTACTGGAGGTTCGCATTTACTCTGCGCCATGCTGGAGCGTGTCGTTCGAGACATGGGCGGTCAGATCGCTGCCATGGACACGGATTCCGCGATGATCGTTTCAACCAAAGATGGCGGATTGGTTCCATGCGCTGGTGGCCCACACAGGCTTGAACACTACAGCGAGGGAGGCAGGAACGCCGCCATCCGAGCCTTGTCGTTCGCTGAAGTGGAGAGTATTCGCAAGCGGTTCGAATCCCTCAATCCATGGCGCAAAACGCTAAAGACCCCGTTTCTGAAACTTGAAAAGGAGAACTTCGACGCGACAGGAAATCGCCAGCAGCTGAACTTCTACGGCATTTCAGCAAAGCTGTACTCCCTGTTCAATCTTGGAGGAAATAAGTTGCTGGTTCGCAAACCTTCCGGCCACGGCCTCGGATTCTTACAGGCACCCTATACGATTGCCGAGTGGCAGCGAAGAACGGGGCGGAGATGGGAAGAAGATTTGCAGCCATGGATTTATGAGGCGTGGCATTTCGCCCTCTCGCGTGAACTTGGTCTTCCACACAAGCCGCCATCCTGGTTAAAGCAGCCAGCGGTCATGGCAGTTCCGATCACGACACCACAGATACTGGGTCGGCTCGGTGTTTTCACAGGCGACATGCGGCCATTCACTGTGATGACCGTGCCTTTCCCAAAACGGGAGACGGTCTCAGACCCGCTGTGGACCGGATACTTCATCATGCCGCAACCAGAACAACTCAACGATCTGCACGGACGTACGATGGTGAACATTGTCAGCGGTGAGACGTTCCCCATCTACGACAAGTATTCGTCAAGAATGCCGAAGCCTCCTGGCTGGCTTGCTCTCAGGACGATGGAAGATGAGATCAATCGGATTATGTCGAGAGCCGAGAGCAAGTTTTGCGCTCCGAACGGCGGAGTGTGTACCCGCAAAACAGTCGGCCTCCTCGTGCGCAGGCACATCGTTGCCGGGGAGTTCCATTTCATCGGCAAAGAGGCATCTACGCGCTGGGCGGGCGGCCCCGATCCGTCCATGTTGGCTGACGCGGGAGCACTGGACCCGGCGGACGAGACGTGTCGCGAATACGAACGAGTAGTCGACGCAAAATATTTGGATCAAATCCGGGCAGAGGCAAAGGAATTTTCCACGAAACTTCTTTGGCGGCAGTCCAGAGTTGCCGAATGCGCAATACGAAACTTTAAGAAGGGGAAAAACGTCATCAAGCCTCTCACCTTGCGAAAGCTGACAAAAGCTATCCATGCCCTGCAAAACAAGAAGACACTCTTACGCAAAAGGTCTTGAGCGTAATGGGCCTTTATCGCCAACTACTGCACCTTGACTTTAGGTTCCAACAACCTCGACTTGATTTGCGACCAGTCTTTCAACAGCCCCGCCCAGAACGGGGCCGTGGCGCTCGTACGGATGGGAGTCACACCCTTACCCCGAGCGGGCCGCTCATCGGCCGGCTAAGCCGCTGCTTTCTCCTTCGTTGTGGCGTCGACCCCGAGCGCCTTCGCAATAGTCTTATACTCCACGTGCACCTGCTCGATGGTGCCGTTGAACTTGAACGGGGCCTTGTCGTAGTAGTCAAGCGACACTGGCGAACCGAGGGCAATGCCGATGTCGAGGCAGTCGTTTGCAGTGAACAACAACGGCGCGGATATCGGCACAAGGCCTGTCGCAAGCACCTCACCATTGACCCGCATGGTGATATTGAGCGGCCCGCCGGGCCTAGGGACTGCGTACGCCGTCTCGACCTCAATCTTCACCTTGCCCACGGGGAGCTTCTGATTGGCGCGGATCTTCGTGCGCTGGATGATAAAGAGGTTGTACTCGTAGCAGAGAACGCTGTCCTCGACGTAGCAGGTGAGGCCCCCAGAGTTTGCTCCCAGCTTGTAGAGCACACCGTTGGCGTTGACCGGGATCTCGGCGTCAATGATGACGACGTTGGGTTTGTTGCCCAAGGCTGGCGCGCAGAACTCCGGCATACGGACTGTGTCCCCGGAGAAGGTCCATTCGTTATACGGCGGAGAAATGCGCTGCTCGGGGTGTAGCAAGGGAACCCAAAGGCCACCGCCGATGGGAAGCACCTTATTCTTCGTCGCCTCGATGAGAAAGATATCCTTCATTTGGGCTACCTTCTCCGGCATTTTTGCAGCAAGGTCGTTCGCCTGGGTCCAGTCCTCCTCCAGGTTGTACAGCTCCCAGACATCCTTGTCCGGCGTCCACTCCCGAATGCCCGATGGAATGCCCGTGTCCCACGGGGTACGCGGGCCGAAAGCGGAGGCCATCCAGCCCTCGTGGTAGATTGCGCGGCTGCCCATGATCTCGAAGTACTGGGTGAGCAGTTGGCTCTTGGCTTTTGGATCGTCAAAGGTGTAGGCGAAACTCACTCCGTCGATTGGGTCTTGGGGAATGCCGTTGACCTCAATTGGCGGTGTGATGCCGAGAACTTCGTAAATCGTCGGGACGACATCGTTGCAGTGATGGAACTGTGCGCGAGGTGTGGCATCGTGTTTGATCTTTGCTGGCCACCGAATGGCCATCGGGTTTCGCGTGCCGCCCAGATGCGAGGCTAGAAGCTTGGTTCCCTTGTAGGGCGTGCTTCCGGCCCAAGCCCATCCTGCATGGTACTGATTGTCGGCCTTGGGCGTGCCGAGGGCGTCGAGTCCACCCACGTCATCGAGCGCCTTGATGTGCTGCTTGACCGTGGTGGGAATGCCGTTTTGTGCCAGCAACTCACTGACTGTGCCGTGCTGTCCCTCCGACGACGAGCCGTTGTCTCCCCAGATGTAGAAGATGAGGGTGTTGTCGCCGTAACCGAGTTTCTCGATTTCGTCGATGACCCGACCGGCCTGAACATCCACGTGTTCGGCATACCCGGCGGCGACTTCCATCAGGCGGCGCTGGAAGGGCTTCTCGTCCTCAGGGATGCTGTCCCAGGACTGCATGGATTCGTGCCGCGGGGTAAGCTGAGCATTGGCAGGGATCCAGCCCTTTTGCTTGGCGCGCTTGAAGACGCGTTCACGGTAGGCATCCCACCCGTCGTCGAACTTACCCTTATATTTATCGGCCCACTCCTTCATGATGTGATGGGGACCGTGGATCGCACCGCTCGCCCAGTACATGTAGAACGGCTTATCCGGCTGGAAAGCCTTGTGTTTGTGCAGCCAGCTGATGGCGTCGTCGGCCAGGTCTTCGCTGAGATGGTAGCCTTGCTCCGGGCTCTTGGGCGGCAGGACGGACGTGGTGTTCCGCACCAGGTTGGGCTCATACTGCGAGGCCTCGCCCGCCAGGAACCCGTAGAAATATTCGAAACCCATCTCACTCGGCCAGTTCTCGAAGGGGCCGGCGGCGGTCGTTTCTTCGGCAGGTGTGTTGTGCCACTTTCCAAAGGCGGCTGTACTGTAGCCATAGTCGTTCAGCACCTCGGCCGCGAGCGCGCTACTTCTGGGGATGTGGCCCGAGTATCCGTCCCAGTCGTTCGCCAACTCCGCGATCTGCCCGTTGCTAACGCGGTGGTGATTCCGACCGGTCAACATAGACGCCCGCGTGGGCGAGCACATTGCTGTAGTGTGGAAACAGTTGTACGCGATACCTTCCGCAACAATGCGGTCCAAGTTCCGGGTTTGGACTTCGCCCCCAAAGGTGGACGGCAAGCCGGGACCCGCGTCGTCGATCAGCACGATAAGGATGTTCGGAGATCCGGCGGGAAGTCGGCGGGGCTCAACGCGCCTCTTATAGACCGACTCTTGCATCGTGCGGCCGGCGATGCTCGCCGACGGGGTGGGTGGGAAAGGCAGGGAGTCCTGCTTGATCGTTTTATCATCGGCGCTCATCGTTGTTTCCTTCTGTTCACGAAAGATGTTTGTGACCTCTAGCAAAAGGTACGAGCACTGTGCCGCTCCGAGAACTGGCAAAATTGCCAGTTAGCACGGAGATCATCTGAGATTTTTATATTGCGCCCGGATGACGCTAAATGGAGATAATCCGCAAGCGAAAAAGCTAGGCCGGGAAAGGAGTCTGGGTAGTTTACGAAACCAGGCGATTACACGTTTCGACTTCAATGAGCGATATGGCGATTTCACCAATTGACCGTGCGAAACTAGCTCGTACACGCTTCCATCCTGTTGTCAAAGGACTTTAGTGTTTTCAGATCGTTCCCTGTCAGAGCGGAGTATTCGTTCGGCGTCAACGTCGTGGTATTTAGCGCAGAGTCCTCCAATTGTAATGATCGAGTTCAGCGATCCAACGAGAGGAGATCAGACCGTGCCCCAGGCCAAGAGTTGTCGGAGCACGGTCACAGCGACTACAAGGAACACAAAAAATCCAGTTCTAGCTTGCGACTTTCAGCGTCGGCTTCTTGCCGCGAACCACATCGTCGAATGACGGCAGTGGCTTGATCAGCGGGGCGAGCAATTTGCCCGATTCCTGCGTAGTGAGGACATCTTCGGGGGCGAGCTTGAAAATCTCGGCTTCGGACGGCTCCGGCTCCCACTGGTATTCGCCAGCCAGCCTGCCCTGATCGTCATAGGGCCAGATCATCTGCATGCCTGGCATCTTGTACAAATACATGTCGTTGTCGTCCGGCTCGAATCCCTTCGCCGAAAGTGCTTTCAGCAGCAACTTGTGAGAAATAGGACCAGGCAAATGGGACATTATTTTCCCTTCTTTGAGCCCCTTGCCCGAGGCTTGCTGGAAGAAAGTGACGACAGATGCGACGAAATGGTCCGCGACCGCGACCTCTTCGTTCTCTACGAAGAAAATGCTCTGATTGGTCTCCGCCCAGAAGCGATACAAACTCTTAACCTGATCTTGCCCTTTGAGGACCATGTCGTTACCGGCTTGGCTAAAGTGATAACTTGGGTCCATAGCCATCATGTCGGGCGCAAAGATCTCTTCGTAACGACCTGCTACCTCCAGGTAGCGATGACGGCTATATGCTTGCAGCAAGAACCGGTGCCGGGGATTTTCCGTTTCCTCTAACAGCCGGTCAATCGCTACATTCAATTTCTTGACATCAAACTTTGGCATTTGCGTTCTCCTTTAGTCATAGTTGTGTTTTCCTGGCGCGAACGGGCGAAGGCTACCCGACTCAGCACATGACTGCTCGGACGAACTTGCAAGAGTCTTCGCGACGAAACCTGACGCAATCTTAGGTTCTACGATGGGATCGATAAACTAGCAAAAGTGACAGTCCCGGAAAAAGAAGAGCACCGAGTCCTCGTCGCTAGGCTCGATTGTCGAAATCAGCGATCTCGCTCATTGAGAATTGCTCGATTCCGGGAGTGAGTGTAACGACGATTTCTAGCCAACTGCCCAGCAGCAATTCCCTGCTTTGACGACCCGGCTGTAACTTTTGACAGGTTCCACGACGGGACGAGCAGCTCATGCTGGATCGTGGATAGTCCCGAAAGTAATCAAAAAGTCATTCGGGCTTGCGGTATTTCAAAAGGACGGATTCAATGAAGAAACAAGTCATGCTCGCAATCGCGCTGGCCTTCCTGCTGTGCGCGCCAGCATTTGCGCAAAGAGTGGAAATTTTTGGGGGAGCTCAATTCGAGCATCTCCAATCCAGCTACAACGCCATAGGGTGGAACGGTTCGTTGACAGGAAACTTCAAACACATCCTGGGAATTACGGGTGACTTCAGTGGCGTGTACAAATCACATACAGTCAATTCTTCGGTTTACACCTACACAGTTGGCCCAGTCCTCACCGCACGCCTACCAGTAGTTCAGCCCTTTGTGCACGCGCTGTTCGGTGGCGCTACCATTTCGAGTGGAGGGGTGAGAGACAACGCATTTGCCATGCTCTTTGGTGGCGGCTTAGACATCGGATTTCGGAAAGGCATCGCATTTCGCCTGGTACAGGCTGATTGGCTTATGACCAACTTCAACAACCAAACCCAGAACAGTCAGGGCCGGGTTTCGGCGGGTATCGTTATAAAGTTCTGAGACTGGGGTCTCAACGCAAACCTCAGGCGTCGCCAAGAACAACGCCGAGTCATTCAAGTTCGCAGTCAGAAACCTCGCGACGGCCGCCCAGACAAGTGCGCGGGAAATATATCAACTGATGTAACCAGGCCTTAGCACGCCGTCTGTTCGCCCCACACTCACGCTTCGCCCCAACTCAAAATCCACACATCTCCACTCAGCACCCCCGCGCCCCAACAACAAAGGGACGCCCGATCCGAGTTGGGTTGAGCTGAGTTGCGATGAGATGCACAGCAGAGATGAATCCCAGTCCAAACCTGATTTCACAGGGGGGGCGCTCTGGGACCATGTCTTTCCCTTCTCCCGCATGGCCGTTGACTCTTAACCTCGTCATCCCTAAGATGGCACTCGATTCAGAACTTCATACCGAGGCTGCAATATTGGCGAACCCAACCAACGCTGCTCCCCGCAGTCTGTATCGCGCGATCGCAACCGACATTCACTTCTGGATTCCCTTGAGCGTCCTACTCGGCGGAGTCTTCCTGCTGGATAAGCTGCGTTGAATTCAGTCCAAGACAGCGCGCAAACAACCGCGCCTCTGAACAGCGCACGCCTGCGGACTCTTCAGGCGCTGGGTATGTTCTGCGGTTTCGCAGCGGGAGCCTGGCTTGGCGGTGCCGAAGCACCGATCAAACTCGTCAACCCTGAAATCTCTCCCATCACCGTCTCGCTCGTGATGGTCTGTGGAGTCTTCCTCGCCCGCTGGAGCGTCCCAGCCCTGGTTCGCGGCACATCGCACATACGGGCCGATGTCGGTCAGGCTCCTCACCTAGTTGTGTGGGCCATCCTCGCCGGATGCATGTGGGCCGTCGCCAATACGCTGACGATCTACGCCATCCGCAACGTGGGACTGAGCATCGCCTTCCCGCTGTGGAACACGAACAGCCTGCTGGGTATCTTCTGGGGATTTCTTCTCTTCAAAGAACTCCACGCCGCAGGATGGAAGCGCTGGTTGGGAGTGATCGGCGGCGCCCTCTGCATGTTCGCTGGAGCCACATTGCTCGCCGTAGCATCGTCGCACGAAGCCGCGCCCGGTAAAGCGACGCTCGGAATTGCCGCTGCTTTAGGCGCGGGAATTCTCTGGGGCACGATGTACATCCCTTATCGCAAGGCGTATCTCACCGGCATGAACCCGCTCTCGTTCATCACGTTCTTCACCGTGGGTGAACTGATCACCATGCTGATCCTGGCGATCAGCTATCGCGGAGCGGCCCCGCTCTGGCATGAACTCAGCACCGCTCGCGCCGTCCTATTCTGGCTGATGCTCGGCGGCTTCGTGTGGGTCATCGGAGATCTCTTCCAGCAATACGCCACAAAATATGTCGGCATCAGCCGCGGCATTCCCCTGTCAAACACCAATCAGCTGTGGGGACTTTTGTGGGGCGTGCTCGTGTTTCACGAATTGCGAGGGGCCGGCCACGACACCTATGAACAGGTCGTAGGTGGATCGATTCTGATGGCGCTCGGCGCGGTAGCGATCGCGCTCTCATCGGCCACCGAGAGCGAGCACTCCTCCTGGAAGGACGCCGCTCAGCGCGAAGGCGACCGATACGGCGTCGAGGATGAATACGTCCGCGCCGGCATGGAGGGCCGCGCCTATGAGTCCTCTTCGGAGGGCAGGAGCGTCCTCGACTGGCTGCTGATCCTCGTCACGACAGCGCTCTTCGCCGCACTCGCCATCATCTCCAAGCCTCCGCAAGTGGACGTAAGCTTTGGCTGGGCTGCGGCACTGAGTGTCGTGATGTTCACGCTGATGTCGGCTTGCGGAGTCGCCCTGTGGCGCACGACGCGCTTTCGCTGATCTCGCCCGTTTATCGTACTAGGTTGATTTCGTTCTAGACAGACTCCGCCGAGCCGCTACACTGGTTGCCATCCAAAAGGAGACTCTATCCATGACAGGTGCTCTGCCAGCGTTTGCTGTATTTATGTTCGCACTGGGCTCGATGCAAGCTGCCGCTCAGGTGAATCCTTACAAAGAAGGCACTCCCGGCGTCACCGGTTATCGCTCGGAGGTGATGGCCGAGGTCATGGTTCAGGAGGACAAACTGACCCGTCTTGCGGAAGCCATCCCCCCGGATAAATACACCTGGCGGCCATCCCCTGACACCCGCTCATTTGCAGAGGTGTTCCTGCACATCAGCGCGGCGAACTACAACTTGTACAAACTGGTTGGCACGCCGCCGCCGACAGGCCTCGATATCAAGAGCCTTGAGAAGTCCACTTCGGACAAAGCCAAAGTCGTCACCACTCTCAAAGATTCCTTTGCTCACGCCAAGCAGGCGATCAAAGCGATGCCCGACGCGGATCTGGAGAAGAGCATGGATTGGTTCGGCGGCAAAAATACAGAGCGCGGCATTTTACTTTTCATCGTCCGTCACGCCGCCGAGCATCTCGGACAATCCATCGCGTACGCGCGCTTTGCCGGGATCGTTCCACCCTGGACCGAAGACGCGCAGAAGAAGCCCCCGGAGAAGAAATAAGGCATCAGGCGTCAACTAGGATCCAAGGGTGCGAATTTGGCGAGAGCCTGATGACGGAGCCCGGGGTCTGGGGTCCGAAGTCTGAGGTCTGAGGCCTGAAGCCCGGGGTCTGAGGTCCGACGTCTGACGCCCGACGCCGTTCCTGTGCTAGATTCGGATGTCCGATGGATCTCGCACCCAGCATCTCTACCCAAACCCTGACACGCCGCTTCGGAGACCTCGTCGCCGTTGACGGCGTGAATCTCCGTGTCGCCCCCGGACAGTTCTTCGGTTTCCTTGGACCTAATGGCGCGGGCAAGTCCACGACCATCAAGATGCTGACAGGATTGCTCGCCCCAAGTTCCGGGCGAATCGAAATTCTGGGTCTCGATCTCAATACTCATCCGGCGGAAGTGAAACGCCAGATCGGCGTCGTTCCCGAGGGTATGGCTTTGTTCGGCCGTTTGACGGGTGCTGAGTTTCTGAGCTTTGCCGGAAGAATGTACGGGTTAGATCGCGAAACTGCCGCCAAGCGTGCCGCCGAATTGCTCGACTTCATGCAACTCGCAGATCAGCCCAAAAAACTTGTGACCGATTACTCCCATGGCATGCAGAAGAAGCTTGCTATGGCGGCTGCAGTGATTCATGGACCGAAAATTCTTTTCTTGGACGAACCCTTTGAGGGTGTCGACGCCATTGCCGCCGGCACACTGAAGGCAATGTTGCAGCGCATGATTGCCCGCGGCGCCACCATTTTCCTCACTTCCCATGTGCTGGAAATCGTAGAGCGGCTGTGCAGTCACGTTGCCATCATTCATCAGGGACGGCTCGTTGCCCAGGGATCCCTCGAGGAATTGCGCGCTGGAGTCGAAGCGCAAACGCCCGCCGGATCTGACAATGGAGTTCAGCCTTCAGGAGAGAAGCTGACGCTGGAAGAGATTTTCCTCCGCATTGTAGGAGGAGGCCGCCCCGCCGATCAGGAACTTTCCTGGCTTAGTTAGAGAACGTGGCAAGTCAATTGACTGGATCCCCCACGTGGCCCGCCGCAGGGGAGCCTTCGGAGCCCGGGACTACAGCTCGTGCGAAGCCGACAGAAGCCTCCGGCGGTGCCCAACAGACATTGTCTCGAGCGAATAGTTGAAGGTGGCACCGCACTCACAACACACTCGATAGCTGTGATTGTCGATCGTGAATACACGGCTCAGTTTTCGATGATGACAACCGAATGCGAAATCCAATACATTCACAAATGGTTGGGTGACGCTGTCCCACAACGGAGCATCTTCTGACTGCCTCATGTTGCATCAACCTCTGGAAACCAACCTATAGTGTCTGTCGGCATTTCCCGATTGCACCTGAGCGCCGCCACTCTCATGAGTGACGGTGATCACTTCTGTCGCAGGGCTTCGGGTCCCTCGAAGTTGCATAACGTTAGGCCGATGCCGCCCAATGCCTTCCGGGCCGATGCCTGGTTTGCGCCCTTGTGCAAGAATGGAACTCGAGATGACATCTGCTGCCGTGCGCTCCCAACTTACGGCCGTCGCTGAGCTCCGCTGGCGTATGTTCGTCAACGGACTGCGCACCCGCCGCGGCAAGATGGAACTGGCCTCGCGCATCGTCATTACCTCCATTTTCGCTATCGGAGGCTTCGGTGCTTTCGCCTTCGCGATCGGCATGTCGTGGTTCTTTGTGTCGGACGGCCGACCTGAACTCCTCGCCATTCCGCTGTGGGGTGTCTTTCTCTTCTGGCAGTTCTTTCCGGTGATGGCGACAGCTTTCACGAACAATCCAGATTCGTCCGAACTGCTCCGCTTCCCGCTCAGCTATCGCGCGTATCTCCTTGTGCGCCTTGCGTACGGCTACTTCGATCCGGCCAGCGCGTTGGGATCAGTCGGTTTGCTGGGCGTACTTATCGGTGTCACCGGTGCCCGCCCAAGCCTTTTTCCCTGGACGCTATTGGTCCTGGCGACCTTTGCCCTGTTCAACCTGGTGCTGATGCAAATGGTCTTTGCCTGGATCGAACGCTGGTTGGCACAGCGCCGCACGCGCGAGATTTTTGGCGTGCTCTGCATTCTCTTCATGCTGAGTTTTCAGCTCATCGGCCCCATCGCTGAGCGCCTCAGCAAAGGAACTCATCCCGACCTCCGTCGCGACCTCCAGATTGCCGCCCAGATACAAGCGGTATTACCTCCGGGCCTTGCAACCGGTGCGATTGCGCAGGCCTCTCAGGGTCACCTTGTTGCCGGGCTCACTTCGCTTCTCTTCCTGGCAATGCTGACGCTATTTGTCGGATTCCTTCTTCACGTCCGCATCCGTGCTCAGTTCCGTGGCGAGAACCTTAATGAAACTGCGGCTCGTCCGAGGGTGAAACAAGTGCATCCCTTGCAGTTGGGCTGGCACCTTCCGGGGTTCTCGCAGTCCGTGGCCGCTGTATTCGAAAAAGAGATGCGTTATCTGGCGCGAAGCGGTCCCATGCTGCTCACCCTGATCATGCCTATCTTCATGCTGCTGATCTTTCGCTTTGGCGCGATGAATGCTTT
>Ga0210384_10007244_pt1 | contig 11710 bp, 5 predicted proteins | sample IncBWH2MmetaG_FD_160574 | JGI IMG/M metagenome (GOLD analysis project Ga0210384, IMG submission 160574) | Forest soil microbial communities from Barre Woods Harvard Forest LTER site, Petersham, Massachusetts, United States - Inc-BW-H-2-M | ecosystem: Environmental > Terrestrial > Soil >...
CCCCCTCCACCTGAAGGACGAGATCCACCGCCGCCCCCTCCACCTGAAGGATGAAATCCACCGCCGCCACCTGAAGGTCTGTAGCCGCCGGATGATGGGCTGGAAGGAATCCTTTGAAAGTTTTGTGATAGCGTTTGACCGCGACTTCGATTTATCTGTTGGCGTTCCAAATTCTGCATTGTTTCCGGCCTTGCGTTATTCACGGGAGCCCAACTTCTATTCTGACTTTGTTGCCAGTTGTTGTTAGATTGTGACCGCTGATAAATATTACCCTGACGATCTGAATAAACAGAAGGACGTGCAGATCCATTTGAAAGATTAGTACCACCATTGATAGGACGTCCGTTCATTGATCCATTAGGGCCAGTCCGATTATTAAATCCGGTGCTTCCAGGTCTTGTTCCTGCACTATTGTTTCCCGGAGTCATATTTCCACTTCTGGTTGCAGAATTGGTTGTCGGACGATTATAGTTCATAGTTCTGGAAGCGATACCACCAGCACGATTGTAACTCTGACTGGAAATACCAGATCTGTTTCTGTATACGTTATTCGCGTAGTTTACGTGGATATTATTGTGCACATAAAAATTGTTTCCGTAGAATCCATAAGGCCTTGGACCTCCATGCCACCCACCCCAACATGCAGGATGATAGAAAGATGGGCCCCACCAGCCACAACCTCTATAACCATATCCATAATATCCATATCCGTAGCCAAAACCAAAACCTAAGCTGAACCAGCTCTGGCTATATCCCCAACCAAAGCCCCATCCAAAATATGGGGTATAACCAAAATTGAAGCCCCATGACCAGGGTCTTGGATAATAATAGGCACCAAACCAGGGGGCATAATAAAATCCGGTTCCATAAACAACGGTTGGTCCGTATATATAACTATTCAGGTAACCTGGAGTATATCCAGAATAAACATAGTCTGGATCTACATCATAAATATTCACATATTTTGCATTGTACACAGGATAATTCGGAGGTATCATGTCAACATCAACAGGTCTTACCGTACTTACAACCCATGGTCCTGTAGCGTTGTCTGAAACAAACCAAACACCATTATCCACGACATAAAAACGGCCATCTCCACCATTGCGTAGAACAGTAGATGAAGTATTTACAGCATATTGCAAATTGGTACCTTCAATATCTGTAAACTTTGGCCGGCCGTCATAATTGACTGTTGTAGTTGTAGAATTACGGTCCACTTTGGCTGTCTGTGGAATTTGGGCATCCATCACTGCATCCCTTGCCGCATCTGTTCCCGCCACACTGGCCAGTACATTATCTTTTGGAGATCCGGGAGGGATCTTTGCGAAATCACCGGGCAACTGATCTGCAGGGATAAAATTCCAGTTATCAGAATTCAGGTTCTTTGTCTGATACCATCTTCCGGAGATAAGGACGAAATACTGTTGTGAGTTTTCATCCATAAAAATATCATTGTCTGAATTGCTTACGTAGAGCAGGTTCGTACCCTGTATCGGAGTAAAATTCGGTTCACCATTAGATTGAATCAGTTCTGCAGGGGTTGTACTTACTATAATATTCGGTATTGTATTGGAAGCCGCTGCTTTACTGTTATCCGCAACGTTGTTTTGGGATTTGCTATTTATCAAATTTTCTACATTGCGGATATTATCTGGCACCTGTCCGTTTGTATAATCATACGGTCCGGTGGAAGCATTTGAAACATACCAGTGTTTTGACCCGTAAAGATAAAATCGGCCATCAGTATTTTTTACAATGGTAAACGGTGTATTAACTACCATATCCAAGTTAAGATCTTTATTTTTCTGAAGTCTGGGTTCTCCATCTATTAATACAAGCATAGATGGCTGGGTTACAAAAATCACCTTGGGCGGTTTATTAGAAATACCCTGTGAAATTTTAGCCTCCTGCTGATTCTGATTTAATGTAGCTACAATTTCATCCAATGAAATGGCGCCTGCCGCGCTTGGGAACTGGGATTCAAGGGCATCGTCTATATAATCAATGGTATCCTGACCTTCAATTGCTGGTATCCTAATAGAAGTAACGTCAAGGCTATTGATTGTCAGCGAACGGTTATCCCGGTCGGTTTCAACTTTTGCGGTACCCCAGAATGCGCCAAAGACTGGATCATTACTCCCATTTTCCAAAATAGAAATTGCGGAACGGAACATCAGAATATTACCCTTAAATGATTCAGGTTCAGGCTGATACACTTTAATCTGCGTTCCATTGTTCGTATTAATCAGCTTGGGCCATTCATCTGCAGCCTGGCTAAAACCAAAGGCCAGCAGACAGCTTGAAAGCAGGAAAATTTTTAAAATTGACTTTTTCATATGTTTTGAGTTTACCAAGCTTAAATCTTTAGCCCCAGGCTGTCATCCGCTTTAAGCGGAGGAATAGCGTAGGCTGCTTAAAGCTTAACGCTGTTGGTGCTTATTTAATATTGTTATCAGGATATTATTGGTAAGACTTATATATAACCCTAAAGTATAATGGTTATGTTACAATGAATTGTTAATTAAGCAAAATAAGGCAGAAGGCTAAAGGCTTAAGACATAAAGCTTTTAAGCACCAACGGTCAGCGTAAAACTGTCATCATTAATGCGCTTCCAGCCAATTGACGCCAGATCCTATTTCTGCTTGTGCGGGAACTCCGTTGGGTAAAAGAAGGGCTGTCTGCATACATTCAATAATGATGGGTTTGATGATCTCCACTTCATCCCGGTGAGCATCGAAAACCAGCTCGTCATGAACCTGGAGTAACATTTTTGATCTGAAACGATTTTTTTTGAAAGTTTCATGAATCTTGATCATTGCCAGTTTGATCATATCTGCGGCAGTTCCCTGGATAGGTGAATTGATGGCGTTTCTTTCTGCAAAACCCCTTACTGTGAAATTTCCTGAATTAATATCACGCAACCAGCGCTTGCGACCCATCAAAGTTTCCACATACCCGTTTTCACGGGCAAATTGAATCGTATCATCCATATATTTTTGAATGTTTACGAATTGCTTTTTGTAATTGTCTATAATTTCTTTGGCTTCAGTTCTGTTTATACCAAGATTATCCGCCAAACCGAAAGCACCCTGACCGTAGATAATTCCAAAATTCACACTTTTGGCCTTGTATCGCATTTCCTTGGTAACGTCCTTTTCCTCAACGCCAAAAACTTTGGCGGCAGTAGCACTATGAATATCTTTCTGTTCTTTAAAAGCGAGGCACATATTCGGGTCCCCGCTTATGGCAGCCACAATGCGAAGCTCGATTTGCGAATAATCAGCAGAAACCAGCAGGTGATTTTCATCACGGGGTACAAAAGCTTTGCGGATCTCACGGCCTCTTTCTGTTCTTACAGGAATATTCTGCAGGTTTGGATTATTGCTGGATAGACGACCGGTTACTGCAACTGCCTGCGCATAACTGGTATGCACACGTCCTGTCTTTCGGTTAATGATGGCAGGGAGTGCATCTACATAGGTAGATTTTAATTTAGTGAGTTCGCGGTATACTAATATATCATCTACGATTTTACTCTGATGTGCGAGTTTTAAAAGTACATCTTCGCCTGTGGCATACTGACCCGTTTTAGTTTTTTTAGCCTTGGGATCGAGTTTCAGTTTTTCGAATAATACTTCGCCTAATTGTTTGGGAGACGATAAGTTAAATCGTACACCGGCTTCGCGGTATACATTGGACTCTGCAATGGCGGCTTCTTTTTCTAGTTCTTTTGAATATTCTTTCAGGAAATCCATGTCAACCCGAATTCCTTCAAATTCCATATCTGCCAATACGTTCACGAGTGGGTTATCTACTTTTTCAAAAACCTTCCGAACAGATTTCTTATCAAGAAGAGGTTGAAATGTATTTTTTAACTGCAAAGTAATATCTGCATCTTCTGCCGCGTATTCGGTGATTTTTTCAATCGCAACATCTCTCATATTACCCTGACTTTTTCCTTTTTTGCCAATCAGCTCTTCAATGGGAACCGGATTGTATCCGAGGTATTGTGCGCTTAGCTGATCCATGCTTCTTTTTCCATCTGGATCAATTACGTAATGTGCCAGCATGGTATCGAAAATTTTTCCTTTGATTTCGATACCATACCATTTCAATACCAGCAAATCATATTTAATATTCTGACCGATCCAGACACGATCTGGTTTTTCGAAAAGGGGAAGAAATTCAGAAAGAATTTCAAGAACGGCAGCTCTTTCAGCTGGTACCGGAACATAATATGCTTCGCCGGATTTCCATGAAAAACTGAGTCCCACGAGGTCTGCGTTATTTGCATCAATACCGGTTGTTTCTGAATCAAAGGATACTTCCTGCTCTCCCAGCATCTGTGTAATCAACGACATTCTTTTTTCCATTGTATCTGCACAGATATAATTATGTTTTGTATTCTTAATATTTTTTTCTGCCTGCACAGGAGTTTTTTCAGAATCTTCCGGTTCTTCACTTGCCGGTGAACCGACGGCATTTCCGAAAAGATCCTGTTGTACACCTTCCGGTACGGGTTTCTGTCCATTTGCACCGGGCAGTTCTTCACCCAGAATTCTTTTCGCAACGGTTCTGAATTCAAGGTCCGAAAAGATTTCACGGAGTGCATCTCTGTTCCAGTCTTTCAACCTGAAATCTTCTTCATGAAACTGTACTGGCACATCTGTGATGATCGTGGCCAGTTTTTTACTCATTATTGCCAGATCTTTTCCAGCTTTTACTTTTTCTCCTAATGCTCCCTTAATATTTTCTGCATTTTCCAGAACATTTTCCAGTGTTCCATATTCGGCTAATAACTTGGCGGCAGTCTTTTCTCCTATACCAGGGATGCCTGGAATATTATCCACAGCATCACCCATGAGTCCAAGGATATCGATCACCTGGGGTATTTTCTTTATATTCCATTTCCCCAGTACTTCATCCGGACCCATGATCTCAACCGTTCCTCCCTGGTAACCAGGTTTATAAATTTTTACCTTTTCACTCACAAGTTGGCCATAGTCTTTATCCGGTGTTACCATAAATACTTCATAACCTGCTTTGGCAGCCTGTTTGCTGAGTGTACCAATGACGTCGTCGGCTTCGTAGCCATCTAGTTCCATGATAGGGATATTAAATCCGCGTACAATTTTTTTTATATCAGGAATGGCAATAATGAGGTCTTCAGGCGCTTCCTGGCGATTAGCTTTGTAATCTGTAAAATCAATATGCCGGTCTGTAGGCGCTTCCGTATCAAAACATACTGCCATATGCGAGGGCTTCTGATTATTGATGAGTTCAATCAGCGTATTGGTAAAGCCGAATTGTGCATTGGTATTTTTCCCTTTCGAAGTAATTCTTGGTGCGCGAATCAAGGCATAATAAGCACGAAAGATCAAAGCCATCGCATCAAGCAGAAACAATTTCTTGTCCATAGTCCTTCTTAATTTTTCAGTTCAGTTAATTTCTTTTGAAGGGCAAACATATTATCACGGAGACGTGCGGCTTCCATAAAATCCAGGTCACGCGCGGCTTTCTCCATCTCCTTTTTAATTTTGGTAATGGCTTTTTCCATTTGTGGAATGGTTTTGTATTCGGCTTCCTCTTCTGCAGCAACAGTTATAAGATCCTGATCGCCGGCAATGGCATAGGGATTTCTCTCATCAAAACCTTTGATATCAAGAACAGAAGTAGAAGCGAACACATCCTGTCTGGATTTCAATATGGTCCTCGGTGTGATGCCATGTGCTACATTATATTTCAATTGCTTTTCCCGTCTGCGACTTGTTTCATCAATCGTGCGTTGCATACTTTCTGTCATTTTATCCGCGTAAAAAATTACGAGGCCTTCCACGTTGCGGGCTGCCCGACCTGCTGTTTGTGTGAGGGAACGTTCATTTCTTAAAAAGCCTTCTTTATCTGCATCGAGTATGGCAACCAGGGAAACTTCAGGTAAATCCAATCCTTCCCTTAAAAGATTTACACCCACAAGTACATCAATCTCACCAAGCCGCAGCTGGCGCAGGATTTCAACACGTTCAAGTGTATCCACCTCACTATGGATATATTTGGATTTGATGTTAAGGCGGTGAAGGTATTTATCCATTTCTTCCGCCATACGTTTAGTTAATGTTGTTACCAAAACTCGTCCACCGCTGTTAATGCGTTTATCAATTTCATCGAGCAAATCATCGATCTGGTTTACGCTGGGGCGAATTTCAATAGGTGGATCCAATAAACCTGTAGGCCTTACGACTTGTTCGACCACTACCCCACCGCATTTATCAAGTTCATAGTCGCCTGGTGTAGCAGATACATATATGGTCTGATCCGTCATCGTTTCGAATTCATGGAAATTGAGGGGACGGTTGTCCAAAGCAGAAGGTAAACGGAATCCATAATCTACGAGAATCAGTTTTCTGCTCCGGTCACCGCCGTACATACCACTTACTTGAGGTATGGTCTGATGGCTTTCATCAATCACACATAAAAAATCCTTGGGGAAATAATCGAGAAGGCAAAAGGGCCTAGTGCCAGGTTTTCTCCGATCGAAAAATCTGGAATAATTTTCAACACCGTTGCAATATCCCAGTTCACGGATCATTTCAATATCGAAGTTAACGCGTTCACTCAGCCGCTGAGCTTCTATAAATTTTCCTGTGCTTTTAAAATAATTTACCTGCGCTGCCATTTCATCCTGTATCTCAGCGAGAACCTGGGTAATCATATCTTTTGGAGCCAGATAAAGATTGGAAGGGAAAATAGCAGCGTTATCCATGGGCATGATACGTTTGCCGGTAGCCAATTCAAAACTTTCGATCTCTTCGATCTGGTCGCCAAAAAAAGCAACGCGGTAGCCATAATCAAGATAAGGAAGATTGATATCTATCGTATCCCCCTGTACTCGAAAAGTTCCTCTCTTAAATTCATACTGATCACGTGAATAAAGTGAGTTGACTAATGCATGCAGGAATCCCTGACGTGAAATGGTTTGTCCTCGCTTTATACGAACGATCCCATTTTCGAATTCTTCCGGATTACCAATACCATAAATGCAACTTACGGATGCTACAACAATAATATCGCGCCTTCCGCTTAGCAATTGAGTAGTTGCCTGCAGTCGCAATTTGTCAAGCTCCTCGTTGATGGAAAGATCTTTTTCAATATATGTATCGCTTACCGGCATATAAGCTTCCGGTTGATAATAATCATAGTAGGAAACAAAATAACCCACAGCATTTTCAGGAAAAAACTGTTTGAATTCGCCGTAGAGTTGGGCGACGAGGGTTTTATTATGTGTAAGAACCAGCGTGGGCCTTTGCACCTGCTCGATGACTTTGGCAATGGTAAAGGTTTTGCCGGATCCTGTCACGCCAAGCAGGGTTTGATATTTTTCACCTTCTAAAAGTCCTTTTGTCAGCTGTAAAATAGCCTCCGGCTGATCACCCGCAGGAGCATATATTGAATGGACTTTAAATTCCATTTTTTCGAATTTAGAGAACCTTGAAGTTAAGTATTTTGACCCTAAATTTAATAGGGAATCCGTTTAAAATTTATTTTGGTCCGCCAGCTGTCGGATGGAGTTGTGAAAAAGAGGGAAAATGAAGTTGAAGTTATTAATGTTAATATAGTCTGTAAGGTAGCGGATGAATATTCTTATTTTCAAATTATCATTGGCTCATTTAATTTTCACTTTCCCTCATTTTTCACAACTCTACATTTACAACATTATATTCAGGTTTTTGGCTTTGAGCTTTGGGCTTTAAGCGCTTTCCCTGATTTATTAAAAGGATCCCAGCTGATTTTTATTTTACCATCGTCTCCCCATTTTGCCCGAAGACGGGCACTGGGGCCTGTTTTACTGAAAATACCTTTATTGGATAACACAGAATCTTTATTTGCTTTCATGTTGCTGAGTGGTACCTGTATACTGAGATCGGGACCGGTTTTCATATTATAAATGCCTTCTACGAACATAGTTAGAACGGAAGATCGGATTTCCATCCGGTTGACAGTTATACTCCGTCCGTTAATTTCGAGCAGGTCGTGAAGGTCAGCGAACTGGATGTCAGAAAAATTTCTGCTTTTAAAAACCGTTTGTGATATTTTTTGGACTGGTTCAAAATTTATAAGTTGCCCGTTCTGCAAATTAAATTTTACAAAACCTTTTAATTCACCAGGAATTAGCTGAGCATTTGTAGTTACGCCACCATCCATGGTCACTTCTGCTGATAAGGTACCTTCGATATTTTTGTCAGTCGGAGATTTCAATCCAAAATTATTAAAAGCAGTAAATATCTTACTCACATTTATATTTCTTAATTGTGCCTTGAAAGAAAAGGGATTGGAAGATGGTTCGTTTCTTAGAATGCCTTCCATAAATATACTTCCGTTCGCATGCAGGAGTTGGATTTTTTTCAGATTGATAGCATTTTCATTCATTTCTATATTCGCTGAAAGCGTATTAGCATAGAATTTTTTATAGATCAACTGTTTAGCGTTCAGATTGAGATTGAAATTAGCTGTTTCTAAAATGTTTGTGAAATCTGTTAAGGCCTCATTGAGGGAAGACTTCTTTTTCCTGGTCACAACTTTTGAATGCTTCTGTTTCAGAAAGGATATGAAATCGTTGAGATTTAATTTATTTGATTGAATCGTCCAGTCGAGGGCGAGTTTCTTATTTTTTTGATTGATGAGGTAAAAAATATTTTTTGCACTTCCATTCATGATCAAATCAGTGCTGCCAGAATGGAGGTTAAGGTTATCAACGATCATGTCTTTGCCAGTGAAATGGACAACTCCATTGCCATGGGTAAACGTTAAGTTTCTTGGTACATAATTTATAGAAGCAGAATCCATATTAAAATTTCCGAATAACATTCTTAGGCTATCATAATTCTGTTCCAGGGAGCCACTATAATTCATGTTAATTTTTCCGGAACCCTTCGTAAAGACCAGCGTATTTTCATCAAAGACACTATTGATGTTTTCCAGGGGGAAATCTGATAATAGATTGAGATTGATCCGTGGATGAATAAGATTTCGGATAATAATAGAATCACAGCGAAAATCCAATTTATCCCATCTTCCCTTCATGCCTGAAAAATGCATTATCGAATTCTCATCTTCATGACCGTGGCCTTTTATCTCTTCATTATTAAAGGATGCTGTAAAAGAAGCATTGTTAATAATTGTAACGGGGGTAGTGATGGTTTTATTATCCACTTTAAGTCGCAAATGAATAAGTGGTGTTTTATATTCGGGTTCAGTATTGTCCAACGATCCATTCATATGTGTAATGGATTCTGAAATATCGTATGGCTCCAGTTTCATGCGAATATTTTTAGAAAGAAAAGATGCTGCTTTTCTGAAAGGCAAATTTTCAGTTTCCCATGAAATCGTAAACGGGGTTGGCACTTCAGCAAGGAAAAACTTGCCTGAAAAAATAAAAGGCTGTTGATCTACCTCCAGGTGGATTTTTGCGAACTGGAGAATTTTAGTATCTAAATTGAATTCAATCTTAAAATTACCAGCTATAGTTTTTCCTTCAAGGTATGGGCCTTTTTGTTTGTTAAAAGTCATTTCCCGGATATTGCAATTCAGGGCAATATCAATTTTCAGACCCGGATCCTCTTCGTCTGCATTGACATGCGTTTCTAAGTTCAGATTGTCAAAAGCAAATATTTTGTTATTGTCTTTTTTATCTATCACCAGGTTCCCTTTGCTCACCTGCAGGATTGGAAATTTGAAATTATTAGCCATATTTTTTTTAGGTGGCGCCTTCTTTTTGAAAATTGAAGTATTGGAATATCCTGAAGTATCAGTAAAAAGATAGAAATGCGGGTTTTCCAGCTGAACCCTGTCGATACTGATTTTCCCGAAAATAATTTTGAATAAATCCATGGTAGCATAAACCCTCGTTGCAGAAATCAGATCGTGGTGGTGCCGGAACCAAAGACTGTCACGAAGGGTTAGGGAATCAATCGTAAATGCTAGCCTTGGGAAACTATGGTAAAATCCAATATTAATATCAGCGATATGGAGTTCTCCTCCATTTAGTTCTTTTTTGGCTTCTGTTTCAATTAAGGAAATGACATGTTTTTTATGCTGCTTCAGGTAGATTCTACCACCGATGAAAAGAATTAAGATCAGGACGATCAGTATGATCAGTACCCCAAGTCCAATCTTAAGTGCTTTTTTCAAAAGATCAGGTTATAGTTTTTGAATATGGTTGCTAAACCGGCAATTTCTTCTCATTGTCAGGTTCTGTTCTGAATATATCTGTGATTAACTAAAGTTAGGAACTATGAATTATCTGGGGGGTCTTTTCATATAAAGCGAATAATCTGGCTGAATCACATCATAATCCTGGTGCATTAACGGCGAAGTAAGAAGAAAGTCCGCCGTAGAGCGGTCGCAGGCAAAGGGTATATTCCATACAACACCAAGGCGAAGCAATGCCTTAATATCCGGATCGTGAGGTTGTGCTTCCATAGGATCCCAGAAAAAAATCAGGACATCGATTTTTCTTTCAGCGATACGGGCTCCTATCTGCTGATCTCCTCCGAGTGGTCCGCTCATAAACTTAGTGATGGCAAGCCCAAGCGCCTTTTCCAGCATTTTACCAGTCGTGCCCGTCGCGAAAAGGCGGTGCATGGAAAGCACGGATTTATTATAAACGGCCCATTCGATGAGCTCAGTTTTTTTATTATCATGGGCCACCAGAGCGATACGTTTGCTGGCAGTCATTTTGTAAATACTCATGTTGCAGGGTTTAACTGCAAGTTAAGTTTTGTTTTAAGCCTAAAACCTGAAGGCCAAAGCTTGAAGACTGATGTACTTTGGTATTTCACTTTTCCTGATTCAATGATTGAAGGCTAGTACTGAAAAAATATTTGAAAAGAGAATTTAAACTTTTCTCTTCTGCCAAGGTCAGAACGAAACCAAGCCCATATTGGATTTTATGAGTTGGTTTGCATGAAATAAATATTCTTTGTTTTAAATGATTGATTAGTGCAGAAATGCTTCTTTTAGAAACGGCATGGATTTTGTTAACAGTTTATCCACATTTACTATCCCATGAAGGAACTTCAGTTATGGCTCGCATCAGCATTTCTATGCTGTGCAATAATGGGCCAGTCCTCAGGCGAACATTCAATTTCGGCTTCGGCCCTGGATGCCAATTCTACTTTTAGTTTTTTTACAGTAACTCCACAGGATGGGCATGCGATTTTACGTTGGGCTGCTCCTCCGGTTAAGTCGGAGGATTATTTTATTGTGGAAAAAAGTTCAGACGCCATACATTTTGAGATGTTAAGTGCGATGGATGCTTCAGTTGGATTGGATTCGGTTTATTCATTGGTAGACAATTCTGTAGGACCTGGAACGGTTTCTTATCGTATCCGCATTACAGGAAAGGACGGAAAGGAAATATGTTCAAAAACGGTAAATATGAATTCCAATGCGGTAGCCGATTTCAGGTTTTATCCTAATCCGGTGGATAAACTTTTAATTATCCGTTCATCGCATCCTTTAAATATACAGATTACAGATATGTATGGAATGGTATGGTTTGGGCAGGAAGTAGATGCAGGTATGCAAATTGTTAATGTCTCTGTTTTACAAAAAGGGAATTATATCTTGAAAGCAACGGATAAAACTACGAATTCAGTGATTTCCGAACAGCTTGTGAAAAATAATTAGAGAATTCGGGGAAATCGAAAT
>Ga0210384_10007246_pt1 | contig 11709 bp, 8 predicted proteins | sample IncBWH2MmetaG_FD_160574 | JGI IMG/M metagenome (GOLD analysis project Ga0210384, IMG submission 160574) | Forest soil microbial communities from Barre Woods Harvard Forest LTER site, Petersham, Massachusetts, United States - Inc-BW-H-2-M | ecosystem: Environmental > Terrestrial > Soil >...
TGGGACTGGCGGGCGCCGAAAACCTCAAGGTGTTCGAAATAGCCCGCTACCAGTTCGCGGACCGCCCGTTGATGGTGTCGCGCACCGGCTTCACGGGCGATCTGGGCTACGAGCTGTGGATCGCCCCGGAGGGCGCCCTGGACCTGTGGGACCGGTTGATGAGCGCGGGCCAGACCCGGGGAATCCGCGCCATCGGCTACCGGGCGCTGGAGATGGCGCGCATCGAGGCCGGGTTCATCCTGCCCAACGTGGACTTCATCTCGGCCGCCCGCACGATTCGCCTCGATCGCGAGACGACCCCGTTTGAAATGGGCCTGGAGTGGGCGGTAGCACTGGAGAAGGGCCACTTCAACGGGCGCCGCGCGCTGCTCGAAGAGAGGCGACGGGGGTCACGCCGGCGCCTGCTCGGCATCGAGATCAGCGGCAACAAGCCCGCGCAAGGGTCCTTAATCTACGACAGCAGCAAGGCCTTACGGCAGATCGGCGCGGTCACCTCGGCCCTATGGTCGCCGACCTGCAAGCGCAACATTGCGCTGGCCATGATCGAGGCGCCTTACTTCAAGACTTTGAAGGAACTCTGGGTCGACATCTACCTGCATCGGGAATTGCTGTGGGAGCGCCGCATGGAGCGCGCCTGGCCGGTTGAGCGGCCGTTTTTCAATCCCGAGCGGCGCAAGCAGACGCCGGCGCAGGACCGGTAGCTCACCCATCGTCGGGAACAACACCCAGACGCGTCCAGGCGGCACATTCGAGAAATGCCGCTCGGCCGACGTCCGACCGCAATCGCCGCATGGACGATGAGCGGAACTTTTGAACAAATTCCGGAAGATCTCGATAGACGCTGATCTCACGGCTACCTACGCTCACGCCTCCCAAAGGAGGCCTCCATGTCGATCAGCGGCTTGTACAGAAATTCGGGCGCGCGCGCCTTCTCGTGGATACCCTCGGTTGTCGTGTTAGCTGCGCTGCAGGCCGGCGCCAGCGGCTCGGCCTGCGCCGCCATCCATGCGCTTTCGTCCGATCCACGCCTGGTCAGCGGAGGAAATGTGCTGGTCCAGGTCGATGCTCCGCGAGAGGGCGCCTCGCTGAGCATCGACCTGAACGGCCGGGACGTCACGGGAGAGTTCCAGCGCGATCCGCGTACCGGCGCCCTGATCGGCCTGGTTGGCGGCCTGACAATCGGCCAGAACACGGTCAACGTGTTCGACCATGGCACGCACGCCGACAGCCTGGCGCTCACCAACTATCCGATCTCCGGTCCGATCACATCGGGCCCGCACATCACGCCGTTTATCTGCCAGACCCAGGAGTTCGTGCTACCCGACGGCAGCAAACTCGGCCCGCCGCTGGACGCGGATTGCTCTGTGCCGACCGTCGTCCAGTATCTGTATCTGGCGACCGGCGCCAGCGCGCTGGTTCCGCTGCCCAGTACCAGCCGCCTGCCGGACGATGTATCGAAGATCACCACGCTCGCCGGACTGACGGTGCCCTTCGTGGTGCGGGTCGAGACGAGCACGATCAATCGCGGCGTCTATCAAAGCGCGATCCTGCACGATCCGACGTCCGAGCCGGCTCCGGGTCCTTTTGCTCCGCCCAGAGCCTGGAACAAGCGCCTGCTCGCCGTGGAAGGCTTCGGCTGCCCGGGTGGGTGGTACATCCAGGGTCCGGCCGAGGGCAATCTTCCCGGGGCGGCGACGCTGCTGGACCTGACGCGACTGGGCGAGGGCTACGCGCTCTTCGAAAACACGCTGCAGCACCCCTCGAACAACTGCAACGCGGTGCTCCAGCAGGAAACGGCGATGATGAGCAAGGAGCACTTCATCAAGACCTACGGCGTGCCCCGCTACACGGTCAGCGTCGGTTGCTCGGGAGGCTCCTACACGAGTTTGCAGATCGCCGACAACCTGCCCGGCATGTTCCAGGGAGTGCTCGTCTCGTGTACGTTCCCCGATCCGGACGGCATCGCCTTTTCGGGTATGGATGGCCATTTGCTCACGCATTACTTCGCCGTGACCAATCCGGGCGGCTTCAGCAGCGATCAGCAGGTCGCTGTTTCGGGATATGAAGGCCTGCAGGCCTGGTACGACGCGGCCAACCAGGCGGGACGCACCGACCCGGTTCCGAGCCGCGCCGATGTCACGGGGTACGTCTCAGCCGTGTGGAGCCCCGATGTTCCGGTTGCCGAACGCTACGACCCGGCCGGCAATCGGGCCGGGGCTCGTCCGACCGTGTTCGACTGGCAGCGCAACGCCTACGGTGTCGATCCCGAGACGGGATTTGCCCGCCGGCCGTTCGACAACGTCGGCGTTCAATATGGCCTGCAGGCGCTCAATGCCGGAACGATCACGACGACACAGTTTCTCGATCTGAATCACGGCATCGGCGGTTACGACGCCGACAACAACTACATCGCTTCACGTACTAGGGGGGACTCGCGGGCGATCGCGCGCACCTATCAGAGCGGGCTGCAGCTGTACGGTGGTGCCGGACTGGCGTCGATCCCGGTGTTCGATCTGAGCGGTCTGGTCGGCGTGACCGACAGCCACGGTTACCACTACCAGTGGTTCCACTTCGCGACCCGGCAACGGATGATCGAAGCCAACGGCAATGGCGCCAATCACGTGATGTGGCGCGGCAACGCGATTCCGACCGAACAGGCGTGGCAGCTGTTCATCCAGTGGGTGGAAAACGTTCAGAACGACCCATCGGAGGCGAATGTGCGCACCAAGGTCATCCGCGACAAACCGATGGCCGCCGTCGACGGCTGCTGGCCCACCTCGACCCAGTTCGTGGCCGAGCCGCAGACATTCAGCCGGCTGCCCGATTCCCGGTGCAACACGGTTTATCCCTCGTTCGCCTTCCCGCGCCACATCGCGGGCGGGCCGCTGGCGGCCGACGTCATCAAATGCCAGCTCAAGCCGATCGACCGAAGCGACTACAAGGTCGCGTTCAGCCCGGCCGAGTGGAAGAGACTGGCGAGCATCTTCCCCCGCGGCGTATGCGACTGGTCGCGGCGCGGTGTGCAGCAGGGGCCCGTGGTGCCGTGGGCTTCCTTCGGCCCGTCGCCGTACAACCTGGTATTCGATATCACGAGATCGGACGAGTGATATTCGGGTCCACGGAATTCACAACGGCTTGCGTACCCAAACACTGCCGTCGGCGTCAGCTCGCCATTGGATAAAGCCGCTCGCGAGGTACATCGCGAGCGGCCCGAAGTGATTTGCGGCGGCGCCTTGTGCGCCCGGGCGGGGATTCGCCTCGGCGAATCGCAGCCCTTGCGCCCGGAACCCATCGCAAGCGCCTGCAAGCAGAGCTGTCGCTACACCCTGGCCCCTGTGCGAAGGGGTAACCAGGAAGCACAGGATCGTGCCAACTTCGCTCGAGTCTTCGATGGGTTCAGCGTCCAGTGCGCCAAGAAGCCTCCTCGGCGCCGCATTGCACCAGCCGACAACCTCATCGTCTCGATATGCCAGGTAACCCCGCATCTGCTGGGCGCTGATACGACGCCTTGCGGCCTCCCGATTGACTGCCGCTGTCCGCTTCGACCATTCCACGGTCCGGTGGTCTTCGTAAAAGCACTGGCAATAGCAGGAAGACCACTGCGGGTTGTCTTGAAACGCAACGCCATCAAAAAACCGAAGAAAATCCGGAAGTAAATCCGCATTAAGCGGAACCACCCGCAAAGAAATACCCGACATTCAGACGATTCTCATTGCAACGTCGTGAGTTTCCTTGGTCTGTCCGGTAGTGGCTTGCAACACCATTTCGCGCTCGGAGAGTAGCGGTCGATCAAGGCCGCGCTTCGTTTGAGCGATTTCAGTGCAGGTTAATCGGGCAGCTAATGGCCCGATCGCAGCAGCGACCGATGTCCGCAGTCGGGCACCAGAATCGTACGTCGGCTACCTGGACTCGTAAATCGCCGTGCGAAGCCCGCTTGGTCCGGCAATCGGTCGGACTCATCCCTGGGAATCGAACGTTCATCGGTCCCTGGGCGGTTTCGTGCCGATTGCGGTTCAACGGCGATTAGTCCGGAAATAGAATGACTTGACCCGAATCCACTTCGAGTCGAGACGGCCGGCATTCATTCCGGTCCTGATTAAAGGAGGGTTGCCATGTCAAGCTACCAGCGGTTCGCCGCTCATGCGGCTTTTATTTGCCTTTCGTTCACGAGTATCAGCGTTCTCGCAGAAGATCATCCATACACAGAAGGGCCGGTCGTCAACGTGGCTGGCATCCGGACCGCAAACGGGAAGTTCGAGGAATACATGAAGTTCATCGCCACTACATGGAGGCAGACCATGGAGGCGGGAAAGCAGGCTGGTGACGTCATTAGCTACGAAGTACTTACGGTACAGCCACGCGGGGAAAATGATCCGGATATTTATCTGGTGACAAGATATAAGAATTGGGCAGCCTTGGACGGGTGGATCGCAAAGGGGGACGCAATTTCCAAGAAGGTCGAGGGCTCCGTTGAGGCTTCCAACCGCTCATTTAGTGACCGCGACAAGATGCGCCGCACTGTCGGCTCTGCGACTATGCAGGTGCTGAATCTCAAATAGCACAGCGGGGCGCATGCGTGCCGAGCCGGGCTTCGCGCCCGGCATCTTTTTCGCGCGTGGTCAGTAGCGAACTTATTGCGAGCGCGAATTGGCCGGTACCCGCAGTTTCGCGACGGTTTCGGTGGTCGCGTTCGCCAAGGCCGAATTGCCCCAGCTTGTGCGCAGATAGTTCGTGATCTGGACGATCTGCGCGTCGCTGAGGCTCGACGCGAACGGCGGCATCCCCGCATAGTCGCCGTGCTTCGGACTGCCACCAAGTACAACGTTGATGACATTGGACGGATCGGACGCCACCACAGACCCATTCCCCGCGAGCGGCGGGACCACTCCGGCAATCCCACGACCCTCGGCCTGGTGACAACCACCACAGTTGTCGACGTAAAGGGCCGCGCCTTGTTGCGCTGTAGGATCGGCTTGTTTGACGCCGGTGTGCAGCCGCGAATCGGCGGGAATCGACTTCAGATATTCGCCCATGGCCTTCAGATCGGCGTCGCTCAGGTGACTCGTGCTAGTCCGTACGTATTCGCGCATGGGTCCGAGGGCGGTGGTCTTGCCGCTTGCCGCACCGGTCTTGAGATAGGAGGCAATTTCGTCGATGGTCCAGCCGCCGAGACCAGTCGCGATGTCGGAAGTCAGATCCACTCCGAACCAACCGTCGTTCAGAGCACCGGTGAATTCCTTCTTTTTTTCAATGCCTCCGAGAAAATTTCGCGGCGAGTGACAATCGCTGCAATGTCCCAGTCCCTCGACCAAGTAGGCACCACGATTCCATGATGCGGACATCGCTGAGTTCGGCTTGTAGCCGCCCTCGCTGAAGTACAGTTCACGCCACACTGCCATCGACCAGCGCTGGTTGAACGGAAAGCGCAGGTGGTTGACGTCGACGGCATTTTTCACGGGCTTCACTGTCTTGAGGTAAGCGTAGATCGCGTCGATGTCCTCGCGCGAAGCCTTCGTGTAGAAGTCGTACGGCATCGTCGGATACATGGCTTCGCCATGCGCGTTGACGCCCTCGTGCAGCGCGCGATAGAACTGGTCGGCCGTCCAGCGTCCGATCCCGGTATCCGGATCGGGTGTGATGTTCGACGCCAGCATGTAGCCAAACGGCGTATTGAGCCGATTGCCGCCCGCAAACGCTTCGCCAGAGTTTGCCGTATGGCAGGAAAGACAGTCGCCGACGCGCGCCAGGTACTCGCCGCGCTGGACCTCGGACGGCTCGGCCCATACCGGGTTCGCGCATCCGACCGCAACGAACAGGATCACCGTCAGCTTCACAAGTGGCATTGCTGCGCACCTGCTTCCTTCTTCGTGCACGGTTTGCCTTTCTCATCCGGGGCGTGCGTACGCGGCGCGCCAAGCGCCCCCGCCGTCGCCCCGCGCCTCACGTCGAGGCTGATGGCATTTATAGACTTGTCGATCGAACGTGTATGTTCGCCAGCAAACATTGTCTGCGCGCTCATCCGTGGCATGCTTGTCTATGCGATTTAGCACCCACCCCTGGCGTTCCGTTGAAGTGCTTGCCGGCGGCGACCAGGGCGCCCCGCTGGCGTACCCTAAACCGCAGGCGCACTTGCCGTCCGCCCAGGAACGCCGGGAATGCTCCCGAACGACACTCCAGCCTTCGCAGTCCGCCGGTCCGGCGCTCGGCGGCGTGCCGATTCCTCGCTACTTGGCGCAGTTGTACTGGTGGGCCTATGTCCATCCGAAAGCCGTACACTTTTTCGACCGCAAATGGCTGGTCAATTTGATTTTGCTCGGCAACTACCGCCGACTCTGCAACGCGTCGCTGGCTGAGTTCGGCGAAACCTTGGGCGGCCAGACCTTGCAGATCGGCTGTGTCTACGGCAATCTGACCTTGCGTCTGCGCCAACGCCTGAGCCCGAATGCAAGACTCGATGTAGTCGATGTTCTGCCCATCCAATTGGACAATCTGGCCAAAAAGCTGTCACCCGATGAACGCGTGCAGCTCTGGCGTGGCGACGCTTCGTCGCTTTCTTTTTCGAACGCGAGTTACGACTATGTGCTGCTGTTCTTCCTGCTGCATGAACAACCGCGACCGGTTCGCCGCGCGACGATGAGCGAAGCGATGCGCATCGTCAAACCGGGCGGCCGCGTCATCATCGTCGACTACCATCGGCCGCGACGCTGGCATCCGATGCTGCCGCTCGTGCGATTCGTACTCCGCAAGCTCAAGCCGTATGCCGTCGACCTGTGGATGAACGACGTGGAGTCGTTTCTTCTGCAGACGCACGAACCGGCGACCTTGCATAAAACAACCTTCTTCGGCGACCTGTACCAGAAGGTAGTTCTGACCCGCCAGCATCGGCGATAGCCGACGCTGCGCCGCCTTCGGAAAGCGCTAAGCCTGTGGTCTGCGCGACCTTAGCCGAGAGAACGATCGAGGGGACGCGGCCTTCGATTCGGTCTGAAAAGGCAGCGGGTTTGAACGTCCGGTCTCGCGAAAGTTTGGCGCCTGGGCGCGATGACCGGATCTGGCCGGGACCGTCGAATTCGGCGTGTCCCCTGTTCATTGTCTCACTGGTCGCGATGCGCCACATACCCGACCTCCGGCCATCGCCGCGGCTCCTTCCGCATGTACTGCGGGCAAAGCCCGGCGTCGCCGTTACCGACAACATTTCCGCGTTCACGACCCTCTGCCGACATTGCGGCCGCCGAAAAGCGGTCGTATGTCGAATGCCAAGCCGCTATCTCGGCCAGGCAGTGCTGCCAGAAAACCCCGGACCAAAGCCTGGCCAGGCTGACCAGCCGTCTACCGAGGCCAACGGAATCACGATCGGGGCAGATGTAAGATGTCCTGACGCCCGCGGTCCTTCGCCTGTAATCCGTGACGCCACTTTGACGCAATTTTTATGCGCCCACAGGGACAATGCGTTGGACGATCTGACGGGTCCGCCTTTGGTACGCCGGTCGTGGGCCGGGGTGGTTGTTCGCGCCTGCACGGCAAAGGCTGCGTGCGAAGCTGAAGGAGGGCGTTGTGGTCCGCGTCAGTATCTCGCGATTGCTCCGGCTCGGCGCCGACTTGGTGATCAATTCCGTCGCCGATCTTCCCGAAATTGTCTCGCGACGACGCGACGCAAAATCGCTCGAAGGCTTTCATCTGAGCGAAGGGCAACGGCCGAATTCGTTGTCTCTGCACCTGTCGCCCGAGGATGTCTACCTCGACCTGGATGTCGCAACCAAGCGCCAGCTATTCCATGTGATCGGGCAGCACATGTCCCGGCAGCACGGCCTTTCGGCCCAGGAAGTCGTGTTGAACCTGTCGCAGCGCGAGCAGGCCGGCTCGACCGGCGTCGGGGACGGCGTCGCGCTACCGCACGCGCGCGTCGATGGCCTGACTCGCATCTATGCCTTCTACGCGTACCTTAGAACTCCGATTCCATTCGATTCGCACGACGGCAAGCCGGTCTCGGACGTGGTGGCGTTGCTTGTGCCAAGGCCGGCCACTCAGGAGCATCTGACCGTGCTGGCTGATGCGGTGCAATTGCTGTCGAGTCGTCGCCTTCGCAAGCGCCTGCATGCCAGCCGAAGCGCGCGCGACGCGATGGCGGTGTTTCGGGAGGGAACGGTGCGACAGCCAAATGATGTGATTCAGCCCGGAGTCAGGTAGTGATCGTTTCCACGAGGCTACAAGGTCGGTTCCCGGACGGTTACGATCAGACGACCAAAAGGCGGGAACCAGCCTCGGTGCATCGAGACGACGAGTAGCGCCTCGCCGACGATACGCCACCGGCCAGCTGCCGCTCGTCGCTATCCAGTGTCAGCCCGTTGCAGGCCAGAGCACCGGTCACTTTTGCAGCATGTTCTCGCGCGGCTTTCGTAGTTCCCTTTTCGCGCAACCCGGAATTCATCCAGTTCGGCTTTTAAGCTGATCGACTACATAGTCGATCTCTCCGGGGGTCATCGGTTGAGCGCTTAGCAAGGCTCGGCGGTCGGACTGCGGGGACACGGGTTTAGGGACCTCAGTCAATAGGCCGGAGGCACCGGACTTCGATCGGCCACTGAAACCCGGCACCATCCCGTGACTTGGCAACTTGGCAAGTTTCATCCCATTCCGCCTCGCTCACCACAACGCGAAGACTGGGCGGGACTCAACTTGACGAACTCAGCGTACTTCCTGTGGCGCTGGCCAGCGTCGACAAGCGGCATCTTCCTGCGGCTCCTTTTCGTGATAGTCGCGATGACAGAGCCCATATCTACTGAACCACTAGCTGCACCGTGGTGCTATGAGTCACGCCGCCGCTGGTTCCCCTGATCCTCAATGTGAAGGTCCCGGTTGACGTCGCTGCGTTGGTGTTCACGGTCAGTGTCGATGTTCCCTGGCCTGTCACCGAGCCAGGGTTGAAACTGGCGCTCGAACTGGACGGCAATCCGCGAACCCGGAATGTCACCGTTCCGTTAAAGCCGTTGATCGCCGTCGCGGTCACCGTGTAGGTCGTGCTGTTGCCTCGCGCAACGGTCCGCGACGAAGGAGAAGCCGAGATGGAGAAGCCCGCCGAGCCCGTCGAGGTCACGACCAGAGTGACGGTCGTGGTGTGGCTGAGGCTCGGGCTGCTGCTGGTTCCGGTAATGGTGACCGTGTAGGTTCCCGCCGGCGTGCTCGCGCTCGTGGTGACGCTCATCGTGCTGCTTCCCGAGCCACCGCTGATCGAAGTCGGACTGAACGTGGCGCTGGCGCCCGTGGGCAGCCCGCTCGCGCCCAGAGTCACACTGCTGGTAAGGCCTCCCGAAGGAGTCACCGTCACCGTGTAACTCGTCGAATTGCCCTGTGCGAGGCTCTGTGAAGACGGAGACGCCGAGATGGAGAAGTTCGGCGAGCTCGCCGCGGTCACCACCAAAGTGACGGCCGTGGTGTGCGTGGTGGTGCTGGTTCCGGTAATCGTGACCGTATAGCTTCCGGGCGGCGTAGTCGAGCTCGTGGTGACGTTCATCGTGCTGCTTCCGGAGCCGCCGCCGATCGAACTCGGACTGAACGTCGCAGCGGCGCCCGTGGGGAGCCCGCTCGCGCTCAAACTCACGGTGCCGGTAAAACCTCCTGAAGGAGTCACCGTCACCGTGTAACTGGTCGGATTGCCCTGAACCACACTCTGCAAAGCGGGCGACGCGGAAAGCGAGAAGTCGGGCGTCGGCGTACCGCAGGCGCTGAACTTGAAGGAGGCGATGAAAGTGGCCCAATTAAACGAACCATTGCTTGGCTGGTACTGGTTTGTGTACCAGAAGGTGCAGTCGTCGCTCGGGTCGATCCGCAGGGCCGTGTAATCGCCCCAGCGATTCAAGCCGCCGGTCTGAGAGCCGGACCCTTCGAGCAGGCTCGTTTCGGCTCTCATCGTGCCCAGCGCGTCGGACGCAGTGCGGCCGGTGTGGCGGATCGCCGGAAACACGCTGCTACTGGAGGCGCTGTAGCCGATCGCGATGTCCCCCGCGCTATCCATCGCGGCGCTTCCCATCCAGCGATAGGTGGAATCCGGAGCGAACGTGCCTTGCTGATACAGCGTGAATGCGCCGTTGAGAGGGCTGCGCAACTCATACCAGCGCACTCCAGCGCTCGAACCGGCGGCGACTGAGTGGTTCACCACCAGAGCGTCGTGATCTCCGAAATTGCGGTAGGCCATGCGATACATCGGACGGTCGCCCAGGGAATCGAGCTGCTGGGAGGTTCCGGGTTGCGGGATGCAGGTTCCGCCGCCGCAGGCCTCGCTGAAGGAAGCCACGCCGATGTCCACCGGTGCGCTCAAGGTGGAACTGCCCGGATTGGCGAAGTTTGGCGCCAATTGGTAGTACCTCAGGCTGCTCAGGCTCTCGAGGGTCAGGAAGTAACCTGCCGCGCCAGCAGGCGGCAGGGTCGAGCCGTCCAGGTCGGAGGGCAGGTAGCTGAAGTCGTTGGTAATCGTGAAGCAGATCGAAGTCGGACTCGCGGAGCCGCTTAGCATCGCCGAGCGGTCATACGCACAAAGCGCAGCACCGACACCGGGCCCGCCATTCGCGAACAGGTTGTACGTTGCGAGGTAGGCGCTGTTCGTGCTGGCGGGCCAGACCCCGATCTTCGGGTAATCGTTCAGATCGGTGCCGAAGCTGTAGGCGTAAAGGTTGTAGGCACCGGTGGGATCGTTGGTCTGCGAAACGGCGATGCACTCGTAGAAGGGGGCATTGAAGCTTCCCAGCTGGCTAATCAGCCATCGGTCCGCCGCCTTGTCGTACTGCACAATGGGGTCGCCGAAGTTGCCTGTGCAACTTCCGCCAAGATTGTTGAAGACAGAGCCGATGGTCTTCGGATACCCAGGGAAGATGTTCCCGCTCTTGTCGTAAACCGCGACCTCCGTGTTGACCATCTGCACGATGTGGTTCGGCCCGACCGCGAGATTGGGGTCGGGAGGCGCAGAACCGCTTGCGCCCACGCCTGGAAAGCGCGGCTTCTTTTCCTCGTCGTCAAGCTCGAGCGGCGCGCCGGGCGCCGTCTGCAGCGCCTGGTCCTGCAGGCTGGGCGCGAGCGCGCGGGCACCCGCCAGGGGCCGCGTCCGCCGCAGCGGGATGATGGTCTGGGACGGGTTGAGGGGCTGTAGCGTGGGAAAGGCGGGCCGGCTGATCTGCGACAAGGGTTCTGAGACGGCAAAACCGGCCGGATAGCTGACTGTCGGGTTGGATTGTGTACTTTGGGCTGACGCGCCTCCTGCGGCCAGGAAGCATCCCAGAGCGGCAATCAGAACCAACAACTTTCTTCGTCTCATACAGTCTCTCCCCGAGCAATTACCGTAATCGTGGTCAGTCGGATACGGGTCTGATCGAAAACAGGGCGCGTGCGGACCCGCGCGCCCCGGACAAGTGCGCAACCCTCGGCGATGCGCTCGATGGTCTTCGCCAATACCGCGAGGGTCCGGCTTTTATTCCCACGCGAACCAACCGCAATGGACGAATGGAGGAGATCGAATGGCCGGGGAGGGCTCTAGATAGGCCGGTCGGACTACGCCGCGCGCCGCGCCTGTCTCGACGGCGATTAAAGGTGGGGTTTGGGGTGAAATGCCGATTGCCGCCTGTACGGTTGGCAGGACCGTTTCAATGAACTGGGCCCGCCGCGTGGGTCGGGGCGAAGATTCTTCAGCTCTTCCGCGCACACGACCCGAAGTGGCCGTTGCGC
>Ga0210384_10007247_pt1 | contig 11708 bp, 8 predicted proteins | sample IncBWH2MmetaG_FD_160574 | JGI IMG/M metagenome (GOLD analysis project Ga0210384, IMG submission 160574) | Forest soil microbial communities from Barre Woods Harvard Forest LTER site, Petersham, Massachusetts, United States - Inc-BW-H-2-M | ecosystem: Environmental > Terrestrial > Soil >...
TCTCCAGGTAATCAAGATTGCCTCCCACGATACTCCAACACGCTGCTTCTGACGGAAGTTCCGGGTTGTCAGCGGCACGTGCCGGTACTGATCTACCAACAGCACGCCCACACCTACCCTGGGTAGCGACGCGCCATCTAGACGATCGTCGCGCGTATTCACAGATCTCTTTTCGCCATCCACTAGGCCGCTGACAGCGTGCTGTCAACGGTTATTGACTAAGCTTCATGTGTACCGGATTGAACAGATAAGATGTTGAACGATAGCGTACGCTACCTAAGTAGCACGTCGGGAAGCCGCCAGCCTGGTGGATGACATATGGTTTCGACGTGTTCGGCTGCTTCCCTCCGCACAAGCCTCCTGGGCGTGACTGAGTTTCGCACTATGGTTTCCTCTCTGCCTTGGATGGGTACTTTGAGAAAGGCCCCGTGCCCAGCCGTCTTCATGCTGTTCTCGCCAGCGCGTCACTTCTGCTGGGTATTCTTCCTGCGAGCGGGCTCGCTCAGGAACGAACTGCCGGAAGCGCGACCAGCAGTCGTTCCCTTCCAGACACACCCTTAGCCAAACCGGATCCGCAGAATTCGGCACCGCAAGCACTTCCGGAGGAAGGATCGGCCAGCGTCGCAGGCACCGTGGAGGACGCAAGCGGAGCCACCATTTCCGGCGCAGACGTCGGTTTGATGCATGAAGACGGAACACAATTGCATGCGATGGTTTCCGAGGCTAACGGCGAATTTAATTTTGCAAAGATTCCCGCCGGTTCCTATCTCGTAATCGTGAGCGCAAAGGGTTTTGCAACTTTTACATCCGCGGAGTTCGATATTGCGGTGCGGCAGGCCTACGAGATTCCGAACGTCTTATTGTCTGTGGCGACAGCAAACCTGGAGGTGACCGTGCGTCCCACCGAGCTGATCGCCGCTGAACAGATAAGGGCTGAAGAAAAGCAGCGTCTGGTCGGCTTCTTCCCAAACTTCTATACAAGTTACGTTTATGACGCCGCCCCGCTCACTGCAAAACAGAAATTCTCGCTCGCTGCGTGGGGCACCTTCGATCCGGTTGCGATGATCGGCGTTGGCTTGGCTGCCGGGATCGAGCAGGCGGGGAACACCTATGCCGGGTATGGGCAAGGTGCCGCGGGATACAGCAAACGTTTTGCTGCAAAGTTTGTCGACGGACGGAGTAGTGACTTCCTAACTCACGCGGTTTTCCCCACGCTACTTCACCAAGATCCGCGCTACTACTACCAGGGCTCCGGATCCATTAAATCGCGCCTCGGGCATGCGGTCCGCTCCGCATTTTTCACACGCAGCGATAGCGGGCGGACTGTGTTCAACTCTTCTTATTTGCTTGGCGACATGAGCGCCGGAGCGCTGTCCAATCTGTACTATCCCAAAGCGAATCGGGGAGCGAACTTGGTCTTCACCAATGCGGCCCTTGGGCTCGCGGGACGAGTGGGTACAAATTTAATGCGCGAATTTCTCTCGATGCGCATAACGACAAACGTGCCGGGCGATGGAAAAGAATAAACTCCGTCGCCGCCAGGGCGGCGCCTTTGAGTTCTTTACATTTTGAGGGTGATTAAGCGACAGAGGCGCAACTATGGACGGTCGCGATAGTGTTCGTGATCTTCATCGCGCCAGTCGCGCTCCGTGTGCCAGCGATGTTCGTCTTCATCCCACCACCTGTGATAGGTATTCCAGCAATGCTCGCGAGCTTCAGCTAAGTTGTGGCGTGCGTGTTCGGCTCGCTCACTTCGATACCCGTGGTGCTCGATAGCCTCATGCAGCCTGTGATCGGCTTTTGCGATTCGACGATGGCACTCTTCATATCGATCAGCGCGGAGATTTGGAGCCGCGCCGAGCGCTAGAAATCCGATCGCTGCAGTGGCAACGAGCACCTTTCTTCCGAAACAATGTGGCAATCGCGTTAAGAAGTTCATTGACCCCTCCGGTTGGAACAACAAAAAGCGAATTGCAGGTAATATACGCCAGAGTTTTCGATTTTGGCAAAGTCACCGCCCTTCAGGCTGACCCACGCTTCAGTATCACGCGTGACCTACGAAGCGGTACCGGCAAATCTGCCGGCACCGCCCACTTTGAGCAGTCCCCGCGTGGTTGTACGTGGTGACTTAAACCTGCTCGTTTTATTTTGTTGGATTTGTTACCGCTGCTCCGGTTTGATTCCGGGCTCTTAGCGCCTGAGGAGACGAGACTCCGAGCCACCCGCCGCCCAGCGCTTTTACAAGAACAACGGTGGCAACCATGCGTTGCCCACTGATCTGCGTAGCCACGCGTTCGTTGGACAAAAGCGTAGTTTGCGCGACGAGAACGTCCAGATAGCCGACCAGGCCGGCTTTGTATCTGTTCATGGCGATTTCCTCCGTTCGCTTGGCGTCGTCGATCGCGTCGTTCTCCGATTGCGCCTCGCCGGACAGGATTCGCAGAGCCGCGAGCTGATCCTCCACTTCTTGATAAGCGGTGAGCACGGTTTTTTCATATTGCGCGACCGATCCGCGGTAGGCCGCCTTGGCTCGATCCACATCGGCACGAATTCGGCCGCCGTTAAACACTGGCGTTAAGGCTGCTGCGCCGAGCGACGCCAGCGCATTTTGCCAATTGAAAATGCTAGTGGTGTTGGTGCTCTCAAACCCGGCGTACCCGGTTAGCGATATCTGGGGCAAATACGCTGTTCTTGCAACGCCGATCTGTGCGGTAGCAGCCGCGACATTGCGATCGGCTTCGGCAATATCGGGGCGCCGTTCAAGAAGGTCTGAAGGAAGACCGGCCGGTATGGAAGGCGGCCGGCCATCGAATGGCGCTTTGGGCAAGGAGAAATCCGACGCGGCGCGCCCATCGAGAACGGCGATGGCGTGTTCGAGTTGCGCGCGCTGGACGTCCAATGCCTGGGCCTGTGCCATGGTCTGATCTACGAGAGTCTTTGCTTGTTTTACCTCAAGCTCGCTGGAAATTCCTTGGTGGAACCGGTTGTTCATCACGTCCAGGGCTTGCTGCAATTGTTGAATTGTGGAATCGAGCACTGCACGTTCGGCGTCGGTCTCGCGCAGACTGTAATAATCGAAGGCAACACTGGCTTCGATAGACAGACGTACGAAGCGCAGGTCCGCTTCAGTGGCCTGCTGAACGTCGCGCGCGGACTCCAACGATCGCCGCACGCGGCCCCAAACGTCGAGTTCATAGTTGAAGAAAAGAGGAAACTGGAAATCGTTGAAGGTTGCAGCGCGGCCGTTGGTATTTCCGTTGTTCGGCCGGTTTTGCGCTTCCCGGGTTCGCGACGCGCTGGATCCGAGACTTAGCGTTGGAAACATGAAGGAACGCGCGTACCTCGCGCCGGCTTCTGCCTGATCGACTCTGGCCACTGCAATGCGGATGTCCTGGTTGGCGGAGTCAGCATCTTTCTCAAGCCGATTGAGCGTGGGATCGTTAAAGACCAGCCACCAATCGCAGTAAGCGATCGGCGGTGTGCCAGCAGTTTGCGTAGACGGCGCAGTGGATCCTTTGAATTGAGTCGGCACGGGAGCAATGGGGTGCTGATATTTCGGGCCGACCGCGCAACCCCAGAGTGCTATCAGCATCACGAGGCCGATCGCTGCGGAGGCCATTCGCACGGTGATTCGCAGGCGTGCCGTGGATGAATTCATTGGCGTGAATCTCGTAGCATGCATGTTCATTCCCTACTTTCCATCGGCGGCTGGCTCTGTACTGCCACCGACATTCCATCGACAAGATAGTCAGGAGGATTGGCAATCACTGCATCCTGCTGGCTTACTCCGCTCAAGACTTCGACTCTATTGCCGAAATCGCGGCCTAGAGTCACCTTGCGGAGTTCAACGTGATTTTGGCTGTTCACTACACCCGCCTGCGGACCCTGGGCCTGGAAGAGAATTGTGTTTCCTGGAAGCACCAGTGGCACAACTTTCAGTGAGAGATGGAAATGCACCTGCGCATAAGCGCCGGGAAAAAGTTCACCCTTGGGATTCGGTACGTCCACTTCCGTAAGCAGCGTCCGCGAGTTCATCCCGATGGCGTGACTGGTTCGCGCGACAGCACCGATGAACTGACGGTTAGAAAGTGACGCAACCTCCATCGTAGCTTTCACGCCGCCCGCAATGGCCTCGCTGTATACCTCCGGCACGTTGACGTAGACACGCATGGTGGCGATGTTGGAAATGCGGAAAAGTTCTGCACCTACACCGCTGTTGCCGGCGTTGATCAGGTCGCCGACTTCTGTTTTGCGAGCGGTGATTACACCGTCGAAGGGCGCGTAGATCTTCTCAAAGCCCTGCATCTGCTCGAGCCTGGAGACTTCTGCGGAGGCGGCTTGCACGTTCGCGGTTTGCGAATTGAGGTTTTGGTTGTTGTTGTCGACTTCCTGCTGCGAAACGGAATTAGATTGGATCAGCTCACGGTAGCGTGCAGCGGTCACCGTGGCGAGCTGGAGATTTGCTTGCGCTTGTGACAGCAGCGCGTGAGCGTGGCTCAACTCCTGATCGACCTCCGGCGCTTCGATTACCGCGAGCAGCTGTCCTTTGCGTACGTGCGCTCCGATATCAGCGTTCCAGGCGCGAAGGTAGCCGTTGGTGCGCGCGTAGATCGGCGATTCCGAGAAAGCCTGAACGGTGCCGGGGACCGTCAGGTCGGTGACCGGGCTGCCGAGTTCCGCATGAATTACGTTGACGTTCTGCGCCGCCAGCGTCGTGGTGGTAGCGGCCAGACTCTTGTTGCTACTGCGGCGTGCGTAAGCGGTGACTACCGCAAAACACGCCAGTACGGCCGGAACCACCAGGAACCACCGCAACAGTTTTCCCTTCGAGCGGGAGGTTTGCTTCGGGTGCTCGGTGTTTGATGAATTCTTATTTATCGCTACGGAAGTTTCTAAATGTGGATTCATAAGTCCTCACGAATTCTGTGGAGTCAAGTCTTGAGATTTTTTCGGCCCGCGAACCATGGCGAAAACTACTGGAACAAAGAACAAAGTTGCGATAGTGGCGAAAAGCAAACCGCCAATCACCGCGCGGCCGAGGGGCGCATTCTGTTCGCCTCCCTCGCCGAGCCCGAGAGCCATAGGCACCATGCCGATAATCATCGCGAGAGCGGTCATCATTACCGGCCTGAGCCTTGTCGAACCGGCCTCGAGCGCTGAGCGGAACGCATCCTTGGTTTCGGTAAGACGTCCGTTCGCGAAGGTGATGACCAGAACGCTGTTGGCCGTAGCGACGCCGATGCTCATGATCGCGCCCATTAGCGAGGGCACGTTTAACGTCGTGCGCGTCAAGAAAAGCATCCAGCAAATGCCGGCAAGCGCACCGGGCAGGGCTGTGATGATGATGAAAGCTTCGCTCCACGATTGGAAATTGATCACGATGAGTAGGTAAACAAGCAAAACTGCGAAAGCGAGCCCGCCAAGGAGCCCGACGAAGGAAGAGTGCATGGTGGCAACTTGTCCGCGGGTTACCAGCGCGCTGCCCGCAGGCAACTGCTTCTGAGCCGCAGACGTGATTTTCGCGATGTCCGCTCCCACTGCCCCCATATCGCGTCCTTGCGTGCTCGCAAAAATATCGACGACGGGGAGCACGTTGTAATGGCTGACCACCGCAGGCTCATCCATGCGTTTCATCGAGGCCAGGTTCTCAAGCAGCTGTGGCGTCGTTTGATTTCCGGCGTTGATGGGAATGCTCCCCAGGGAGTCGATGGAGTTGATGGTGTACTGGGGCGTCTGAACGGCCAGGCTGTAGACCACGCCATTTTTCGAATTCAGCCAGAAATTGGGAGTGGTTTGGAAACTGGAGCTCAGTGACACGAGAAGATTGTTCGCCACGTCTCGCTCGGTGAGTCCCACCTGCTGCGTTTTGGCGCGGTCGACCGAGTATTGCAACCTCGGTTGGTCCAGGGCCTGTTGTATGTGGACGTCCACCGCGCCGGGCACAGAACGAAGCTGATTCGCTATTTTGCTGGCAGCAGCGTAGTTGTCCGCGAGGTCCGGACCCACGATCTGAATATCTATCGGGGCGGGAAGACCGAAGTTGAGAATCTGGCTGACGATGTCTGCAGGCTCAAAGAAGAATGATGTTCCCGGGAAAGCTTTGGGCAGTTGTTCGCGCAGCTTCTCGACATACTGCGCCGTAGGATGATGCTTGGCTTGAAGCGATATCAGGATTTCTGCGTCGGCGCTGCCGATCGTGCCGCTATTGCTGTAGGAAAGATTGATTCCGCTCGTGGGCAGGCCGATGTTATCGAGAATGCCCGCGAGTTCCGCGGACGGTATTTGCTGACGAATTACATTTTCGATTTGATCGGTCTGGGCGGCGGTAGTTTCGATTCGCGTGCCGGTCTTGGCGCGGATATGCAAACGGATCTCACCTGCGTCGACCGTCGGGAAAAAGTCCTCGCCAAGGATTGGAACGAGGGCGAGACTCGCGATACAAAAAATCAGAAAGCAGGCGGCAAATACGCGCCGGTGCTCCAGGCACAAGCTGAGCAAGTTCGAATACTTTTCCCGCAGAGTCTCGAAGCCGTGTTCGAATCGATGGTGAAGGCGTGCGAAGAAACCGGGCTGCTTTTCCGATTCGGGGTTCTTGCGCTTTTCCACTTCGGAGCGCATCAAATACATGACGAGGGTGGGAATCAACGTTCGGGAGAAGAAGTACGACGCCAGTAAAGCGAACACGACGGCTTCGGCGAGCGGTACGAAGAGGTAGCGCGCCACACCGGTCAGAAAAAACATGGGGACAAAGACGATGCTGATGCTGAGAGTGGAAACAAGCGCGGGAACCGCAATCTGCGCCGCTCCCTCAAGGATTCCATCGTGAAGATCCTTGCCGTCGCTGAATTGCCGCTCGATATTTTCGATGGTAACGGTGGCATCATCCACAAGAATTCCCACCGCCAACGCCAGACCACTGAGGGTCATGATATTGATGGTTTCTCCGAGCGCGCTCAGGATCAACAGCGACGTCAAGATAGAAAGCGGAATAGAAATCGCGATGATCAAGGTGCTCCGCCAGCTACCCAGGAACACGAGAATCATCAGCGACGTCAGCGCAGCGGCAATCGCTCCTTCGCGCAAAACACCTTGTAGCGAGGCACGCACGAACAAGGACTGATCGAACAGCGGCCGTATGTTCAGCTGCGATGGTAGAGTGGCCTTAATCTTCGGAAGTGCCGCGAGAATGTTGGAGACGATTGCGATGGTGGAAGAATTTCCGGCTTTCTGGACCGTGAGAAGGACGCCGCGTTGCCCATCCTGGCGCACGACGTTGGTTTGCACCGCATAGCCGTCACGCACGTTGGCGACATCCCGAACATAGACGGTGCCCCCATCGACGACTCTGATTGGAAGATCGTTTAATTCTTCCACGGTAACGGGATTGCCATTGAGACCGACGTTGTATTCCGTGCGGCCGATTTTTGCGGTCCCGGAGGGCAGCACAACGTTCTGGGTGTTCACGGCGTTCACAACATCCGTCGGCGAGAGACCCTTGGACAGGAGCTTCTGTGAGTCGATATCCACCATGATCTGCCGCACTTTTCCGCCGTAAGGAATCGGGACCGATGCTCCTTGAATGGTGGCGAGCTGCGGGCGAATGAAGTTCAATCCCAAGTCGTTCAATTGCTGTTCGGAAAGACCTTTTCCGCTCAGACCCAACTGCAAGATGGGCACCGAAGAGGCGTTGTAGCTGATGACCAGCGGCGGTGTGATCCCGGCGGGAAACTGCTTCAGTCCCACCTGCGCTTCCGCGATCACTTCAGAAATTGCGCCATCGATATTTGCCGACGGCTGCAGGAACACTTTGACTACCGCCACGCCATTCAGCGACTGGGATTCGATGTGCTCGATATTGTTGACGCTGGTGGTAAGCGACCGCTCGAAGATGGAAACAATGCGAGTGCCCATTTCGGCCGGCGCCAAACCGCTGTAAGTCCAAATCACGCTGATTACCGGAATATTGATACTCGGGAAGATGTCGACCGGGGTGCGCAGCAGCATCACTGGGCAGATAAGAATGAGCACCAGCGCGAGCACGACGAATGTGTAAGGACGTGATAACGCAAGCTTAACGATCCACATATTCACCTTCTTTTTCGCTGTTTGAATTTGATGGCCCAGTTGAAAGTCTGATCGTTCGCCAGCCGGAGAGCCGCGCGTCCAGCGAATAGCCGCCCGGGCCCAGCAAAGCCAGACAACTCGACAGGAAAAACACGATTAGGAACAGGAATAACCAGACATCCGTGTCGCTGCTTGGTACGTTTACGTGGTGACGGGCGTATAGCGCCGCCCCGGCTGTGCAAATAGCGGCAGCGGTACCGGCAACGGATGTCCGCAGACCAAAGACTAAGAGGATCGCACTGGCCACCAGTACCATCCCCAGTAGGAGCGCGTTGATTGGTTCCCACGAGGTTTGTGCGGGCGTAAAGGGGTGCGTGCCTTCCAGAACGAGCCCCAGCCCGTCAACCAATCTCAACAGAAGTAGCGCCAATCCCACGCTGCCGCCGGGAAACCTGGAGTAAAGCGTTGATGGCTTCAATGCAAGAATAGCCATCTCAATCCTTCGCTTCCTGAGCATGCTCTTCTGCAACATGCTCGTGAAACGCCTGCAACAGCTCCATGGCGGCCTCCTTCGGACTTCGATCTTCCGGTAGGAGGAAAACCTGGCCACACACCGAACACTGGTAGTCGGTAGGTTGGCCCTCGGTCGTGATAATCGTCAGGTGGGGCTTTTCGTTGGGCTGCATAAGTCTGCGTCCTGCTCCGCGCGAAACGTCTTGAAGAATTCGCGTCTGAGGCACACGGTACGCGTTTGGCAGCAATGCCAAAACGCCAAGGCGGGCGTATAGCCGATAGCTATTTCGGGTGTATGGCGGGGTACTCGACAGGATTACAGGTGAATGATGCCGCGACGGAGTGCGATCGTGACTGCCTCGGTGCGGTCGCTGACGTGCAGCTTGGAGAGAATATTTCGCACGTGCATTTTTACGGTGTCTTCGGCGATGGAAAGGTCGCCGGCGATTTCTTTATTTCGCTTTCCGCTGGCCATAAGCGCCAACACTTCCAGTTCGCGCCCACTGATCGGCTCGTCTGCCAGGTGTTCGGCCAGGTTCTGGGCTACCGATGCAGGAAGCCGCCGCTTGCCGGCGTGAACGCTACGAATGGTCTCCAGCAATTCCTCGCGTACTAGCCCCTTTACAACGTATCCCTGCGCTCCTGCTTCCAGCGCGCGTTGTATGTCAACGTCCCCTTCATGCGAACTCAAGACCACGATGCGGGCGTTCGGCGACTTATCTCTGATTTTTTTGATCAAATCGAAGCCGTTCATATCGGGCAATTGCAAATCAATTAAAGCCACATCTGGGTGCAATTCGACAAATTGTTTAAGCGCCTCGCCGCCGTTTCCGGCAGCGCCCGCTAACATCATGTCCGGCTGTAGATTTATGATTGCTGCGATTCCGTCGCGAACAACTGGGTGGTCGTCCACGCAGAAGACTCTAATTTTTCCGGCGTCCTTCATCGATTGGTTTCGTCCGATTCGTCTCTCGGTGAGATACCGTTTGAAGTTGCAGTCGGGTGCTCTGTGCCCAGCTTGGCCCTACGAATCCCAAATTTTCCAGTCAGGTACCGCCACCTGTCAGCCACGCGCGCACGGTGATCAGACGACGAACTATCCTGATACAACACACTCGCCGGAACGCACAAATTAATTTCCGTTCCCTCTCCCATCCGGCTTTGCACCGAAAAAGAAGCGCCCAGACGCGCGGCCCGCTCGTGCATTCCTGCTATTCCGTAGTGACCGGGACGTCGAAGTTTTAGGTCTTCCTCATCCATGCCGTGACCATTATCCTGAACTCGAAGCCGCAAATCTTGTTCGCCATAGGTTAATAGCACGTGAATCCGTGTCGCGTCTGCGTGCTGAAGTGCGTTGGCGATCGCTTGGCGTCCAATTTGCAGCATGTCGTTTCCGGCGAGCGCATTTAGCGGGCGCTCGCGACCTTCGACAATTACATCAATCTTAGTTGCGGCGTCTTTCGTTAGTTCGTTCGCCAATTGCGAGAAGGATTTGACGATATCAGCAGAGTTCAATGCCGTGGTGCGCAGGTCATTCAGCGCTCGCCTTCCGGCGTCCAGCGCGGATTTGCATAATACCAATGCGCGTGTCAGCGGTTCCTTTGCCGGGAAACCGGCTGGCAGCAACTCATCTGTAACTTCAATCTGCAGACTGATGCCCATGACGTCCTGTATCAAACTATCGTGCAGATCCTGGGCGATTCGGGTCCTTTCCTTTAAGCGTTCTTCAAAGCGCTCTTTCAACTGAGTCGTTACTTGCCACACCCGCAGCCGATAAGCGCCGAACAGGAAAATTATCAGCACTAAGACAGATAACAGACCGAACCACTGCGTTTGATAGAAGGCCGGCAGGAGATCGAAGTTGAGATTGGCGCCAGACTCATTCCAAACGCCGTCGTTGTTGCACGCTAACACTCGGAAACGATAAATATGAGGGCGCAGATTCGTATAGAACGCCTGACGTCGCGTACCAGCGTCCTGCCAGTCTCGATCAAATCCTTCGAGCTTGTAACGAAACCGAACCTTCCGCGGCTCTGCGAGGCTGATCGCCGTGTAATCGATCTCAATATCTCTGGTCAATGGTTGTAGTGGAACGGGCTGCAATCGCGCCACCTGCGTGCCATCAACCGCTGCGCCGTCGGCAAGCATACGTTCGACATAAACCGGTGGGATAACCAGATTTCGCGTCAGTTCTTGTGGATCAATAATCGCTACGCCTTCCGAAGTTCTGAACCAGAGCTTGCCATCGCTTGCTCGAACGGCGCTCGATTGCCAACCTTGGTCCGGGTTGCCCTTTAGTCCGTCACCATCGTCTAGAAAGTTGTAAGCCATGCGGTGGGACTGCTCCTTTTGTGCGCGCTCGAGTTCGGACACGCTGACGCACATTACGCCGGTGCTGTACCCTAGCCAGAGGCGCCCTTCTTTATCCGAAAGAACCCACAGGACACGCTCTCCTGGAAGGCCATTCGAGATATTCCAGGTAACAAACCGCTGACCATCGAACCGGCTTAATCCGCGCTCTGTCCCGATCCAGACTGTAGAGTTATCGCCAATATGCACGGCATTGACGGATCCGCCTGCCAAACCGTCAATTTCTGAATAAAGACGAAATCGGTTCCCATCAAAAACAACAACGCCTCCCCCATTGAGTCCGAACCAAACTTTTCCGTTGTGGTCTGCATTTGCCGTGAGGATTGATTTCCCCTTGAACAACGGCTCGTTCGAAAAATCGGTGATGCTGCCGTCGGCCCAGTGGTGGAGTCCTTGGCGAGCATCAAATAGCCACATGCCCTTTTCATGATCGGCGGTCAGTGCCGTCACATTCCGCAGCTGCGTTTCAATGGGCACCGGCAGGCTTGACCACTTACCGTTTTCCATGCGCACCACGCCGCGATTTGTTCCCGCCCACAAATTATTTTCCCGATCCTTCGCTAATCCCATGACGCTGTAGCCTTGGAGGTACAGCTCGCGGTGCTCGCCGTCAATTCGATTGAGTCCCGTCGATATCGAAGCCCACATACTTCCGTCCGAGCCGGCGGCCAGCGCACCAACATCGTCACTCGCTAATCCTTCGCGCTGCGTCAATGTCGCAATTTTTTCGTCTCGAAAACGGTTCAGGCCATTTTGCGTTC
>Ga0210384_10007248_pt1 | contig 11707 bp, 12 predicted proteins | sample IncBWH2MmetaG_FD_160574 | JGI IMG/M metagenome (GOLD analysis project Ga0210384, IMG submission 160574) | Forest soil microbial communities from Barre Woods Harvard Forest LTER site, Petersham, Massachusetts, United States - Inc-BW-H-2-M | ecosystem: Environmental > Terrestrial > Soil >...
AGGGAGCGAGACTACGTTTACATTCACCACCATCATTCGAAGCTCTATGCGGCGGCCCGGAACCAATTCGGAAACTGGCGTGAGGCGCTCCGTCTGTCGGGTCACCTGAAGTGAGTCCTTCGGGATTCAGGAGGAATTGTTGAGTGCTATGTTTAGGATCAATATCAGAAACCAGCCTATCTCTCGTGTTTCGCGAGTACGGCGTAAGTAGCTAGACTCCAGTCATTTGCGTAGCCAGAAGCCTGTGGGCTCCCCGCAATCGGCTCACGGCCCGCTCGCGTTTCCCCGGTGCCGTCCGTGAACTTCTTGTCTCAGAGATTTCGCTGTGCTTAATGGAGGCCGTGGCTCCTTCTCGATTCTCCTTGGGCAGGGCGGCTGTCCTTCACGTCATTTTCGCCATCTTCGTTCAGTTCGCACCTTCAATCCATGCCCTCACTCCGCACGAACACCCGACCTCCTGCAAGCACCCCTCGGGTGTGGTTCATTTTGAGGCGACTCAGGATGGCGACCACGGATCCCCCTGCGCCGTCTGTGCTCAACTCCTGGGTCGACAGGCCCTGCACATCTCGATGGGAGGATGCGCCGACGAGATCCTGAGCGTCTGGTCGAACCCACCCAGCCCGAAGGTCAATCCGGGGAGCCCAGTTCTCAAGCTTCCCGATTCCCGCGGACCGCCTCCCTCTCTCTAGGCTAGGTTCTGCCCCGTCGTACTCCGGCCCTCTTTCCGTTTGTGTCCAGACGCAGGGCCATCTCCGGATTCAGAACATCGACTAGGGAGGATTCATGAGGCATATGCCGCTGTCCGGCGTCGTCGGAGGATTCGTGATCTCGCTCGTGGGGACCGGCTTCGCCCAGGAGAAGAATCCGCCTGTCGGCGAGGAGAAGAAGGCCGAGGCGGGGCAGGGCACAGAGGATGGTCTCCCGCGCAAGCTTTCAGACGACGTGAAGACGCTGATCGAAGAGGAGGTACAGCGGCGGGTCAAGGAGGCGCTCCAGGCCGCCAAGCCCCAGGCGGAGGCTCCCCAGGACAAGAAACTCCAGGAACTGGATGAGAAGATCAACCAGGTGATCGAGGATCAGAAGAAAGTCCGGCCCAGCGAGTTCAACCCTGCCATCGGCCTGGTCGGCGAGACGATCTTCTCCTACGAGACCCGAGGCACGAACCAGACGGGAAACGCCCGGCCCGGAGGATTCGATGTCTTCCTGCGATCCGTCGAATTGAACGTCGCCGCTTCGGTGGACCCCTTCTTCCGCGGCTACGCCGTCATCAACGGTTCGGCGGACGCGGCAACGGGCGAGACCCTCTGGGGGATCGAGGAGGCCGCCCTCGTGTCGACCTCGCTCCCGTGGAATCTGACCCTCCAGGCGGGACGGTTCTTCGCGGAGTTCGGGCGCCTGGGGTACATCCACGACCACGAGTTGCCGTTTGTGAATCGTCCGCTGCCGCTCGACCAATATATCGGAGGCGAGTCGAGAACGGACGGCCTCCAGCTCAACTGGCTGGTCCCCGTGGATCACTACATCAGCGTGACCGCGGGAGTCGGAGATGGAGTGGGAAGCCCTCCGAACAATCCGGGCGCCAAACGAGGCCTGAACGAGCTGAACTTCTGGGGGCGAACCTCCACCTACTTCGATGTGACGGACGATTGGCAGCTCGAAACGGGCGTTTCGGGACTGACGAACCCGCGGACGGAAGATCGAGGAGGAGCTCTCCTTGCGCCCAACGGGATCACCACGCTGACCGAGCGGAAACGGCAGCTCGTCGGGGTCGATCTGAAAGTGAGTTACGTGCCGCTGCAGAACAATCAGTTCAGCGGCCTCACGTGGGGTTCAGAGCTTCTCTACAGCCATAATCGCTACCTGGTCGACCCCAATGGAACTCCCTTCGATGGAGACGAGTTTGAGCGGTCGAACGGCGCTTACGGTCTGTATTCGTACCTGACCTACAAGTGGGACCGGCAGTGGAGCGCCGGGTTCCTCTATGAGCGGATGGAAGACGCCCAGGATCATCGCGACGTGACGGCCGCCTATTCGCCGTACATCACCTGGGCGACCAGTCACTGGAATCAGATCCGCCTGCAATTCACCCACACCTATCGTGAACCCATTTCCGGGAACAAGAGCGACAACGCGATTTACATCCAATGGGCGTGGATTATCGGGGCTCACTCGCACGGGTGGCAGCAGCGCTGATGAATACTTACAACGAAAGGAGTTCTTCGCCATGAAGTCATGTCTCAAGCCATTCTGGGTCGTGTGCTTGGCGGCCGTTGGAGCGTTGATGGGAGCCGGCCGGCCGGCGCAGTCGGGGGAGATTCGAGTGGTCACCACCCTCACCGATCTGGCGGACTTGGCCCGAGCCATCGGGGGCAGCTTCGTCACCGTCCGCAGCCTCGCCACGGGGGTTGAAGACACCCACGGGGTGCCCATGAAACCGAGCTTTGTTCCGGGAATGAACAAGGCGGACCTCCTGATCCTGGTGGGATTCGATTGCGAACACGCCTTCCTGCCCGCGCTCCTCGAGGCGAGCAAGAATCCGGCGATTCAGAAGGGACATGCCGGCTACGTCGATTGCGCCAAAGGAATCGTCCCGGCGGAGGTTCCCAAGTCCACCGACCACTCCGAAGGCGACGTCCATCCCTACGGCAACCCACATTACATGCTCGACCCCGTGCGGGCTAGGCAGGCGGTCCAGACCATCACGGAGGCGCTCATCGCGAAAGCACCGGAGCACGAGGCGGACTTCAAGAAGAACCGCGACGCCTACCTGGTCAAGCTCGACGCCAAGATCGCCGAGTGGAAGGAGAAGTTGAAGCCCCTCAAAGGCCTCAAATTTGTCTCCTACCATGGGCACTGGTTCTACTTCGCGGAGCGCTTTGAAATGGTCTACTACGGCACCATCGAACTGAAGCCAGGGATCGATCCCACGGCACGGCATATCGAGAACCTGGTCACCTCGATGAAGGCGGACCGAGTTCCCATCGTCGTCCGCGAACCGCAGTTCCCCGAGAAGGTACCCGCGCTCATCGCCGAGCAGGCCGGCGCCAAGCTCATCAAGCTGCCGATCATGCCCGGCGGGGTGCCGAAGACGGACACGTACCTCGAGATGATGGACTACATCGTCCAGTCGTTTGTTGATGCGGCGCCGAAGAAATAACCCTCCTGGCCACGGTCGTCCGCCGTCGCCCCTCAAGCTTCGCCGGACGACCGGCGGGCCGAGGGCTTCCGGATGGAGGAGAGATATGACCCCTTGGACTGGATTGGAACGACCATGAGCGATGCGCTCATCACGCTCGACAATCTCGCGATCGGATACAACAACCGACCGCTGGTTTCCGGCATTTCGCTCGCCATTATGCGGGGCAGTTTCTCTGCCCTTCTGGGCACAAATGGTTCGGGGAAATCCACCCTTCTTAAGACGCTCATCGGTCTCCAGGCGCCCGTCGCCGGACGTCTCAAGATCACCGAGGCGCCCGACGCCCCGGTCGTCTTCGGCTATGTCCCCCAGACGACCGTGATGGATCCGCTCTACCCGCTAACCGGATTCGATGTCGCGCTCATGGGCGTCTACGGCCGGATCGGACCCGGGCGCCGCGTCCCGGCGGCCGAACGGGGTTTCGTCAAGGAGTGCCTGCGGGCGACGAACGCAGAGGAGTTCTCCGGTCAGCGATTCTCCGACCTCTCGGGGGGTCAGAAGCAGCGCGTCCTCATCGCCCGGGCTCTCGCGACCCGGGCCACCATCCTCGTTCTCGACGAACCCACGTCCGGTCTGGATTCCGCCGCGACGCACTCTCTCCTGGAATTCATCTCGAAAATTCATGGAGAGAGGAGGTTGACGACGATCCTGGTCTCGCACGACCTAGCGCTGGTGCGAAAGCACGCGCAGCAGATCATCTGGCTCCACCAAGGCAAGGTGCTGCAGGGGTCGGTGGCCGAGCTCCTGACGCCCCAGCGCATGGCGGAGATCTTCGAGTTGGAGCTCAACTGACATGGAATCGCTGGTACAGCTCCTGAAATCCGAGCTCTTCCGCAACTCCCTCTACGTGAGCATCCTCATCGGATTTGCCTGTCCTCTGGTGGGCGTGTTCCTGGTGCTCCGCCGGCTGGTCTTCATGGGTGTGGCGTTGCCGCAAATCTCTTCCACGGGCGTGGCGTTTGCCTTGTCGATTCCGATGTGGCTGAGCACCGGGCCCGTGGAGCATACCTCAAGCAAGGAACACCTCCTCGCCTTCATCGGATCGACCGTGTTTTCGCTCGTGGCGATTCTGGTCCTGGCGTTCCTGGAACGCCGCGGGCGAGGTCTCTCCGAGGGCCGGCTGGGAACCGGCTACGTCATCGCCTACGCGCTGAGCATCATCATCCTTTCGAAAAACCCCCACGGGGAGACCGGCTGGCTCGATCTCATGAAAGGCGAGGTCATCACCGTCTCCACCGCCGATTTTGTCATGACCGCGGTCGCCCTCGGAGTGGTGCTTGCGGTGCTCGCGCTGTTCTACAAAGAGTTACTCTTCGTCTCCTTCGATCGCGCGATGGCGATCACGCTTCGCAAGAACGTCGTCTTTTGGGATGCGGTGCTTTACCTGTTGATCGGTATGACGGTATCGATGGCGGTGCTGAGCGTCGGCCCCCTCATCTCTTTCGGTTTCCTCCTGATTCCCGCGCTTGCGGCCCATCTGATCGGCCGCACGTTGCGCCACGTTCTGGTGATCGCGGCCCTCATGGGGGGCGTCTCCGCCTTCCTGGGATTCTGGATCGCCTATGCGAACGACCTGCCTGTTGGGCCGACGGATGTCATCGTCCTGGGATTGCTTTATGCCGCCGTGTGGATCGTTCAGCGCGTGGTCCGAATATTTAGGAAAGCGGTCAACGTTGTCCAGCCAGGATAAACGGTTCGCCTGGGTCCCTTCGCTGCTGGTCGTGTTGGGCTGGCTGGCGGGGTGCGCGACCCCATGGCCTCCGCCTCCCGAGCACCTCGGTCGCAAGATTGCCGTCTTGCCGGTCAACAACCGGACGGGCGAGACCCTCGCCGTGGCCGGGAGTGGCCTCATTGATCTCTACGTGCTTCACGAAGGGGAGATCACCGTGTCGGAGGTTCTGGCCTCAGAGGCCCGCCTGGAACTCCAGCAGAAGGGATTTGAGGTCACCTCGCAGAGGGTCGTTGAATCGTCCATGAAAGGGGCGGTTCCGGTCGATCCTCTCTCTGCCATGGACGAGGCCTCGCGGGGCGGCCTGGGGACTCTTTGTTTGTACCTCGAGATCCGACGGTGGGAACCGGATGTACCGATGCACCCTAGGTACGTGATCGTCGGCATGACGGCCAGTCTGGTCGATCCATCGACTCGCCAAGTCCTATGGCACACCGAACGCCGACCCGCCCCGGTGGCCACCCTTGGGGCGGTTACGATGGAAGCATCCTATGTCATTGCGGTCCGGAAGGTAATGGAGGAGATGCTTGCGCCCCTGCGAGCCGATTCGTCGGCTTCCCCCAAATGAAGTCGGCCTAGACGAATCGAGTGTCCCTGATCGATATTCGAGACGCAGTTGAGGCTGTAGCGAAAGTCCTACGTCAGATGGGGCATCGAGGGAAGAGTCCGGCGGTCAGGTCGCCTGGGTGGCGTTTTCCGCGGGAGGTGCTGCAGGAGTCGCGGCCGGGCGATGCTGAGGCTCGGTCTTCTCACCGGCTTGGCACCACCGGAGAAACTCCTCTGCGTCCTTCTTGAGGATCGCCGGCGCCTTGTCCACCCAGGCCAGGCGCGCGAGCGCCCGGGCGTCCTGACCGAAGAGCTTGGCGTACTTCTGGATGATCTTCACCGAAGGGGGATTCACCTTGTCGTTCTCGATCCCGGAGACGTAGCCCTTGTGGGATCCGATCTTCTTCGCCACGGCCTCGAGGGTCAGTCCTTTTTCCTTCCGCAACTTCTTCACCAGGTCGCCGAAATGGGACACAGGCTTCTCCTTTCAACGATGCCAGTCAGGGGTGTACCGAGAGCCGCTATTCCATCCGAGGAAGGGCATCGAGCGTGGGGTTCCGGCGCACATCCCGCTCCCGGTCATACCGGAGCGTGGTCGCGACGTCCTTGTGCCGAAGGTGGCGCTGGACTTGCTGCACCGGGACGCCGTTCGCAAGGGCGAGCGTCGTCACCGTGTGCCGGAGCGAGTGGGCAGTGACCCTCCTCCCGATCTCGGCTTCCTTCACCCGCGCCTTCACGATCTCGTTGATGGAGGACGGCGCGAGGCGTCTTCCGAACGACCGGAGACGGGAGAGCGAGACGAACACCGGGTCGTCCGGACCCGTCCGGAGACGCTCAAGATCGCGGTTTAGGACCTCAAGATAATCCTCGATTGCGGTGCGGACCTCGGGGCGGAGCCGGATGGTGTCGTAAGGGTTATTCTTGGCTCCTTTTACCTCGAGGAGGCCTTTCTTCGTCGTGATGTCCCGGTACCGGAGCTTCGAGGCCTCGCTCCGGCGGAGTCCTTCATAAAAAAGGGTCATGAGGAGCGCCCGGTCCCGGAGGCCCCGGAGCGTCCCGTCGCAGGTCCCGATGATGGCCTTCACCTCAGGCTCGGAAAGCCCTTCGGTCCGCGAGACCGCGCTCACCTGGCCTCCTGACCGGGTAGACGTACAAAGTGCAAATTGACCGCCGGATGACTGTCACCGCCAGGTAACACGCCCTCCTTTATTAATGTCGCCTATCCCCTCGCGGGGTAGGGGAATGACCCCACCCCAGATCTCCATCCGAGCCGGCGACTTTGGGCACATTTGAAAGTGCATAAAGTGGAGGGAATATCGAGGGGATGACACCGGTGTGAGATTGGAATCTTCGAGACGGACATGCTGGGGATGCCCCCTGGTAGCGAGGCATTCGAATTCCGCAAGATTCCGATGTTTCGCCCCGTCGTACCAGTGAACGGAACTCCGGCTGCCTGTTCGAGGAACGTGGCCGGTAGGAGCGGGCGGGCGAGTCAGGGCGAGGGCGGGGCGATGAGTTTGCGGCGACTGATTGCGGTCTGGACGGCGCTGGCCTTCTTGGCGGCGGCCCCCGGGGCAACCCAGCAGACGGGGCTAGACCCCCGGATCAAGCCCGGCCAGAGCTTTGTCGTGCCGTTCCCCGGCCTTCCCAAGACGCTCGCGAACTCCCCTTCCGAGCTCCACATCTATATCCCGAAAAAGTACGACCTCTCCCGAAAGCACCCTCTCTTTGTCTGGCTAAACGGAGGCGCCGGGGGACCCGGCATCCGGACGGGACCTGTCGGAGAGGACCATTTCGTCGTCGTCTCGATGCCCCTCTACAAGGTCAATCCCGCGGCGGGCCTCCTCCTCACCGCCGAGGATTCCGGTCTCATCTGGTCCTGCCACAAGCAGATGTTGGCCGAGGTGGAGCGCCTCGTGCCCAACATAAGCCCCGAGCTACGCGTGATCGGCGGCTTTTCCAACGGCGCCAACTGCCAGGCGGTGCTCCTCAACCGCGTCCGCGAATTCGCGGACGCCTTCAAGGGCTTCCTCCTATGGGAGGGCGGCAATATGCTCGACAACTTCAAAGCGATTTCGGGCAAGTCGCTCTTCGTCCTTTACGGCCAGAACAGCCTGGGCAAATACGGAGCTCCGATCGCCGCCTCGGCCCAGAAAGCGGGCGCGGATGCCGAGTTTTTCGAGATGAAGGGGGTCGGACACGACGCTCCCGCCAGCTTCGACCCCAAGGTGCACGACTGGATCGACCGTAAGGTGATCTATCGAGACCTCCCGGATGCGTTCCGGGCCATGAATGCCTCCCTCGGACGCTCCCGATGGGCAGAGGCCGTCTCCCTGTACAACCGCGTGTCGGCCATGCTCCTGGACGAGTCCCGCGAGGAAGTTCCGAAGACCCAGGAGGCCCACCAGAAGCTCTGCCTGGCCGCCCAGGATGCCGCGGCCAAGCTCCCAGGATCCGAGCCGACGAAGCAGACGATCACTTTCTGGAAGAAGTTCGTCTCGGACTGGTCTCCCTGCCCGCCCAGTGAAAAGATCCGGAGCGCCTGTAGCGCCTTCGGAGAGGCCGAACTCAAGGACGTCCTCCTTGAGGCGGAGACCGGCCGGGCCCGCGCGCTCAGGAAGTTTCTGGACGAATGGAGCGGGTATGCGGTCCGCGCCTCCGCGATATCGGCGCTCGAAGAGCTGGCCGGCAGGGAATTGGGAACCCTCTTGGAAAAGCACAAGGGCCCGGCTCTCCTGGGGCCGCTCCAGAAATTCGCGCATGACTACACGTTCACGCCCTCGGCCCAAAAGGCGCTCGACCGGATCCAGGACATCCGCGAGGATCAAGCGTCGACCCTTCTCGCGCAGATCAAACAGATGTCGAGCGCCGCCGATCGGAAGCGAGCCGCCCAGGATCTGATCCGCAATTATGACGGGACGCGCGCAGCGATTGAAGCTCGGGAGATCCGCTAGAAGTTCTTTTCCTCTCAAGGGATCAAATTCGATTCCCCTGCCTCACCTGCCCATCCGCCGCCCCCCCGCTGGCCCTGGCTCCCGGGGGCCTGCCCGACGCCGATCGCGCTCTACGCATGCTGAGCCGCTTCATCCGAAGGCCGCCGGCGGGCTTGGCCGTGGGGCGTTCAGGCTCGGTGGGCGGGGCGCCCAACGGCAAGGTGGGGATGGGACTTATCAATGCCAGTACAGATTTGCCGAGGCCTTCCGTGCTTGGAACTATCCTGTGCGAATTTCCCTACTTCCTGGGATATTTCTTGGCGACGTCATCGATCTGTGTGAGCACAGACCCTGAATCGCGGGCCTTGAGCCGATCAATCTCTTTACCTTCGGGGTCGGTGAAGACAACAGTCGGATACCCGCGAATCGCGTATTTGTCACTAACGTCCTTGTTCTTCTTGCCCCAGTTGCAATCCACAAAGATGCACATGAGTTTCTTTGATGCCTCGACGACCTTGTCGTCGCTGAACGCGCCCGCGCTCAGAACCTTGCAAGGGCCTCAGCCTTCGCTGGTAAAGAACATCATGATGGCCCTGCCGTCCTTTTTGGCTTGCGCCATGAGCGCCTTTACGTCGTCGTCCTTCTCCTTGCCCTTCCACCCGATTTTCCCACCGTCCTGCGCCTGAACGCCGCCTGGGAGTCCTGCGACAAGTGCCATGATCATGCCGATCTTGAGCTTCATTTGTTGCCTCCAAGAACTGGTTCCTGAGCTCTGAAAAACTGGCTCGTACATCCATGATCATACCACTGATTTGACCTGAGAATGCCAAGGGTAGAACGGGAAGTTGCGCTCAGCATCCTGATATGCAATTCACCGGCAATCGCCCCGTCCACATCCCTGCCCCTCCTTCCCTACGCCGGCCGGGCCGGGTTGCACGGGGCGCGGCCGGGCAGGGCCGGCCGCCCCCCGGCTGCACGCCTGAGCGCGCCAATGCTCTCTGCTCGACTTACATCCATTGCACCGTAACCGACGTCGTGCCCACAATATGGCATCCCAAGATGGGAAACGCACCCAGCAGGAGGAGGTCACGGACCCTATGCGACAGCAACCAAGCCGGCGACCGCGGCGCGAGGACGGTACCCCTCCGCTTCGGGACCGGGTCGAGGAGCCCAGTCCGACCCAGACCTATGTCTGGGCCGGGGTTGCCGCCGCCGTCCTCATCGTCATCCTTGTCGTCGCTTTCGGCTCCTCCGAAGAGCCCGCGGAGAAGAAGGCGCCCAAGCCCAAGGCCACGCCCATGCCCGCGGCGCCCGACCCTGTTCGTCCCGTGAAGCCCGACCTGGGTTCCATCGTCTTCGTCTGCGCCAACAGCGGGAAGCACGATGACGAGGAGGTGTTGCTCGACCGATGCCCCTGCGGCGCGCTGAAGAAGTTCTACGTCGACAAGGCGGGCGGAGGCTATCGCTGCCTCTCTTGCGGCAAGATCTTCGACAATGCCGAGGTGAAGTGCCCCAAGTGCGGAAAGGTGGCTGTCAAGACCCACCTCCGGCCGTCCTTCAACTGAGGTCCCGAGTCTGCCACTCCAAGCGGCGGATCTTCCACCAGGCCGTCTTGGGGCCGGCCGGAGGGCCGCCCGCCGCGGAGCGGCCCCGTGTCGCCAGTCCGCCCCGTGGGCCTCGCCCGCCGGGGGTGGCAGGCAGGCCGCCGGTCGGACCGGTCCGCCGCCGACGGGCCTCCCAGGCGCGGGGAGATGTCATTCCTAAGGACACCATACGTATTTACATTCGTATTACATTTTAATAAGCTTAGAGGGTGAAGCGACTCCGGCCAGTCCCCGCGAGCCAGGAGATCCTGGAAAAGATCGAGGAGAAGCACGGTATCCGATTTGAGGAAATTGAGGAGCTGTTCCGACGCCCGCACGTGGTGCTCCGGGGGTCTGTAGACCAATATGGCGAACGACGATATAGCTCACTTGGCCAGACCTCAGCCGGCCGTTACCTGCTTGTGGTCTACGCCGGGGCGGAACCGGGAATTGCCAGGGTAATCACGGCTCGGGAGATGATGGAGCGCGAAAGGCGATTCTACAAGAGCGCGTCGGGCCAGCGGAGGAAACCATGACGAAAACTAGGAGCGTCAAACCGGTGAAGGAGGGGAAGCCCATTCCGAAATTCAAGTCCGTGGCGGAGGAGAGCTCCTTCTGGGATCGCCATAGTGTCTTGGATTTTGGGGCCTGGGAGGTCGTTCCTTACGACCATGTGTGCAAGGAATTGGAGTCGCGTGCGGAGGCGAAGCAGCCGGTGACGTTCCGACTCGAGAAGGCACTGGTGCGGAAGCTTAAGGAAGCGGCACGGCACCATGGAATCAAGTACCAAGCCTTGGCGCGGGAGATCCTCTGGCAAAGCCTCTCAAAGAAGGCCGATTAGCAGGAGGGGATCCCTCCCCGCCTCCTCCGTCCGTGCCGGGCCGCGCCGTTAGGCAGGCGCGCGCCAGTGTGGCCGCTCACCCGGAGGCCGCCGGCCGGGCCGGGACGCGAGGGAGGGGCCGGGCGGGGGGCCGCCGAGGACGGAGGCGGCCTGTCAATCGCCTTCCGTGCTGACGGTTACGTTGGGAGATCCGCCGCCGCGAATCGTGACGCGCACGTGCCAAGGCCTGCAGCAGACGGCGCAATCCTGGACGAATTCAGCGTTGCTTTCTTCCTCTTCGAAGGTAATGGTGCCAGACTCCCCGCAGTATGGGCAAGTGACCTCGACGGTGCCTGGCATCCCTAGAGACTAACTTCGAGAGCGAGTCGGCTCAAGGGCATGGCGTCATCGTCGGCCCCTCCCCCCCCCGTCCAGCCGGTCTGAGGGCGTCCGGCGGGCAGGGCCGCTGCCCCGGGCGGATCGAGCTTCGCGAGTTGGAGGTGGGGAAGGAGTCGAGCAGAGTGGAGTTGTGGCAGTTTCGCCTCCCGCTAGAACGCGGGTCCTTCGAATCAGACGGAGCGCATCCCTTTGCATAGCCATTGCGCTCTCGCTCCTCGTCTTCCCGGAGTTTCTTCCCTGGATGCTCCTCGGGTGGATCGCGGGATTCGCAATCCAATACCTCCGTGGAAGCTCGCGCCCGGCGGCCGGGTGGCCCCCCTGCAAGTGCTTCGGTTCGTCCGAACACCTTCCGCTCCCGGAAATGAGCTCATCGAAGCGGGCAGGCTCAAGTAGGAAGACCGGAGGTCGGACCGGTGTCGAGAACGCCTCGGCGGACATCTGCGGTGGTATCACCGCGACGTCGCTTGAGTGACGGATGGATCTTGAGACGCCACCAGGCCG
>Ga0210384_10007249_pt1 | contig 11706 bp, 8 predicted proteins | sample IncBWH2MmetaG_FD_160574 | JGI IMG/M metagenome (GOLD analysis project Ga0210384, IMG submission 160574) | Forest soil microbial communities from Barre Woods Harvard Forest LTER site, Petersham, Massachusetts, United States - Inc-BW-H-2-M | ecosystem: Environmental > Terrestrial > Soil >...
GCCAGTCATTTCAATTTCTTCTTTAGCATTGGACAGGCATTCTGATGCGTTACCTCTCCCATTTCCTATTGCTCGCTCTTCTTTTTATTTCATCCTCGTTTGTTCGCGCTGCTGATGTCGTTGATCACATCGTGGCTACCGTCAATGGGCACGTGATCCTGCAAAGCGATTGGGACGACGCCGTCCGCTACGAAGCCTTTGTCGAAGGACGTCCCCTGAACCGGCTCACCGACCAGGACCGTGGCAAGGCGCTCGACCGCCTCATCGATCAGGAACTGCTCCGCGAACAGTCCCCGACCAGCGACACCGCACAGCCACCCGCCGACGAAGTACAGCAACGGGTGCAGGAAATCCAGAAGCAGCACGACGCCACCGATCCGGCTTCCTGGCAGTCGGCCCTTGCCAGCTACGGCCTCGACCAGAAACAGCTCGAGACCCATGTCGCCCACGATATTTCCATCCTGCGGCAGGTCGAAGCCCGCCTGCGTCCGGCCGTGCAGATCGCCCCGCAGACCATCGAGTCCTACTACCGCGACACCTTCCTGCCTCAGCTGCGCAAGGCCGGTGCCGCCGTCGTTCCGCTCGCCCAGGTCTCCGGCAAAATCCGCGAGATCCTCACCGAGCAGAAGATCAATGAGCTGTTCGCTTCCTGGCTCCGCAGCCTGCGCTCGGAGAGCAAGATCAGTACTGCTGCTCCTTCCTCCACTCCATCCTCGAATCCGCCTGCTCCCACTGGAGGCCAGGGCAATTGACCGAGGAGAGCCCGAAGCCCGCTCCTCGCCGTCTGTGGAAATACCTGCTGGTCTTTTTCGTTCTCGGCCTGCTCGCTCTCGCCGGCGGCGCCTGGTACATGACCACCGAGTCGTTCCAGTCCTACGTGCGCGCGCGTATCGTCGCCGCCGTGGAGAAGGCCACTGGCGGCCGCGTTGAACTCGGCGCTTATCACACCATTCCGTTTCGCCTCCAGGTCGAGATTCGCGACTTCACCATTCATGGTCTCGAACCCGCGGGTGAGGTTCCGCTGGCGCACGTCGATCGTATGGTCGCTCGCATCAAGGTCATCTCGCTGCTCGAAACCAACTTCGGTTTCGAGTCGCTCGTGTTCGAGCACCCTGTCGTACATTTGATCGTCAACCCCGACGGCAGCACGAACCTGCCCGAACCCAAGGTGCAGCTAACTTCCTCGACGCGCACCCCCGTGGAGCAGTTTTTCGCGCTCTCCATCAACCGGCTCGAAGTTCGCCGTGGCGAGTTCCTCTGGAACGACCACCGCACGCCCATGGATTTCAACGTCGCCGGCGTCTCCACCGACCTCACCTACTCGTTCTTTCACGGTCGCTACGAGAGCAACCTCCTGCTGGGGAGGGTCGAGAGCCGCTATCAGAATTTCGCTCCGTTCACCTGGATGGCCAGCGCTCACTTCAGCCTGGGCAAGAACGACGTCGAAGTCACCTCGCTGAAGTGGAACTCCGCTCACTCCCATGTCGAAGCCAGCGGGCACATTCGCGATTTTCACCAGCCCTCCGTCGAAGCCGCCTACACGGGTGCGATCGATCTTGCCGAGGCCGCTGCGATTACCCATCAACGCCAGTTGCGTGCCGGTTTCCTCGATCTGAACGGGAAGGGAACGTGGTCCGCCGAAAAGTTCGCTTCCGAGGGAAAGGCCGCTCTGAAGAATTTCGAGTGGCGCGACGATCAACTGGCCGTCCGCGAGGTCAGCCTTGCCAGCGACTATTCTCTTAATGAAAAGCAGATCAAACTGACCAAGGCGCAGGGCCGCGTGTTGGGAGGATCATTCTCAGGCGACGCCGAACTGACCAACTGGCTCGCTCCCGCTGCGCCGATCGCTCGCACTGCCAAAAACAAAAAGCCCGAAGAACAGCAGGGCATCGTTCGACTCCGCCTCAAAGACATCTCCGCCGGAGCCGTTGCGACCGCTCTGAGCTCACGCCAGTATCCCCTCGAGCGTCTGAAGCTCGCCGGCTCCGCCGATGGCACCATCGAGGCGCGCTGGACCGGCAACCCCAACCGCGCCGAAGCCAACTTTGCTCTCAATCTTGCGCCGCCATCGAAACTTCAGCCGGGAGAGGTGCCCATCACTGCCACGGCGCGCGGAGTCTACCGTGGCTGGAACGATGAACTCGAGTTCGCCCAGCTCGACCTCTCGACTCGCGCCACGCAAATTCACGCCAGCGGGAAACTCGCCACCACTTCTTCGCTGCAGCTTTCCGCCAGCACGTCGGACCTTGCCGAGCTCCAACCGCTGATCCTCGCCCTGCACGGTCCCAGCCGTCTGCCCGTCGCACTTCACGGCAGCGCCCGCTTCAACGGCGCAGCCAGCGGGAAAATTTCCTCCGCCAGCCTCAATGGCCATCTCCAGATTCAGGACTTCGATACCACCATCCCCGCTACCGATCGCGCCCCCGAGCAGAAGGTTCACTGGGATTCGGCCGCCGCCGATATTCAGGTCTCCCCGCACGCAATTGCCGTTCGCCACGCCGCTGCCGTTCACGACGACACCTCCGCCCACTTCGACGTCAGCCTCGCGTTATCCCAAGGCGAGTTCCGTCCGTCCGATTCCTTCACCGGCAGCCTCAACCTGCAAAATGCCGACGTCGCCGAGATCGAGGCTCTCGCCGGATACGACTATCCCGTTACCGGCCGCGCCAACCTCGTCATCCAGGCTTCCGGTACCCGCGCCCAGCCCCATGCCGAAGGACACGTTCACCTTTCCGATGTCGTCGTCTACCAGCAGCCGCTGCGTCAGTTCGACTCCGACTTGCGCTTCAACGACAATCAACTCTCGCTCAACAATCTCCACCTGGACTACTACGACGCGGCGGCCAGCGGTGGCGGTACCTACGATTTCGACACTCGCACTTACCGCGTCAACCTAACCGGGAAGAATTTCGATCTCTCCCGTGTCCCTCACCTGCAAACCACGCGCATCCCCGTCGAAGGCCACGTCGACTTCACCGCCCAGGCCTCCGGAACGCTCGACGCTCCCCAGATCAACGCGAAAATTCTTGTGCACGACCTTACCCTCGACCGCGAGCGCACCGGCAACCTCGCCATCGAAGCGGTCTCTGAGGGAGACGCCATCCGCGTGAGCGCGCGTTCCGAGTTCGAGCACGCCCAGTTCAATGTCGACGGCACAGTCACTCCCCGCGGCGATTTGCCCGTCGATATGACCCTCCGCCTCGACCACCTCGATCTCGATCCCTTCTTCCGCGAATATCTCAACGGCCGCATCACCGGCCACTCCGGCATCACCGGCGAAGTTCAGCTCCGCGGCCCTCTCCGCCATCCTCGCGATCTCAACATCGTCGCCAATCTCGAAGGCCTCGACGCCACCATCGACAACGTTCGCCTGAAAAATCAGGGACCCATTCGTGCCGCCGTCTCCCAGGAAACCCTCCGCCTCGAGCAATTCCACATCGTAGGCGAGAATACCGACTTCTCCGCCCACGGCACCGCGTCCCTGGCCGCTGGTTACGATGTTGACCTCGTCGCCGACGGCCACCTCGACCTGCAACTCGTCCAGACGCTGAACCCCGACTTCATTTCCGCCGGTCAGGTCGACGTCTCGCTCACCGCGACCGGCCCCGTCGCTGACCCGCTCCTGCAAGGCCGCGTCAACATCAGCCACGGGTCCGTTTCCTATGCCGACCTGCCCAGCGGCCTCAGCGATATGAACGGCTCGCTGATCTTCAACAAGAACCACCTGCAGATCGAGACTCTTACCGCCCGCAGCGGCGGAGGCACCATCACCCTGGCGGGAGGCGCCACCACCTATCAGGGCCAGATCAACTTCGATTTCAGCGCCACCGCACAGGACGTCCGCCTGCGCTATCCCGCCGGCGTGAGTTCCACCGCGAGCGCCGATCTCCGCTTCTTTGGTTCCCGCGAAGGATCCACCCTCAGCGGTGACGTCACCATTACCAAACTCGCCATCACGCCCGGGTTCGACTTCGCCGCTTACGCCGCCAGCAATTCGCAATCGGTTGTCGTGCCCCCGGCCACCTCGCCGCTCTACCGCGTCAAGCTCGACGTCCACGTCGTCACCGCGCCCGACCTCCAGATGCAGACTGCCATCGCGCGCCTCTCCGGCGATGCCGACCTCCGTCTTCGCGGCACCGCCGCCAAACCTGCACTCCTCGGACGCGTCGAAGTCCTCGAAGGCGAAATTAATTTCAACGGCGCCAAGTACCGCCTGGAACGCGGCGAAGTGCTCTTCCAGAGTCCGGTCAGCATCAAGCCCGTGCTCGATCTGCAGGCCAGTACCCGCGTCCGCGACTACGACATCACCGTCAGCATCAATGGCGACACCAGCAAGCCCCTCAGCATCAAGTACCGCTCCGATCCGCCATTGCCCGAAGCCGACATCGTCGCCCTGCTTGCCGTCGGACAGACCCGCGAGCAGTCCGCGCAACTGTCCCAGACCAGCACCTCTCCGTTCAGCGAAACCGCTTCAAACCTGATCCTCACCGAGGCGCTCAACTCGACCGTCAGCAACCGCGTCCAGAAATTGCTGGGCGTCAGCAAAATCAAAATCGATCCCCAGGGCCTCAGCACCGAAACCAACCCTACCCGCGGCCCCCAGGTCACGATCGAACAGCAGATCTCCAACAACTTCACCCTGACCTTCAGCCAGAACGTCTCCCAGGCTTCGCAGCAGATCATCCAGGGCGAGTACTACATGCGCCGCAACGTTTCCATCGTCGGCACCCGCGACCAGAACGGCGTAATCAGCTTCGACATCAAAATCCGCCAGCGCAAGAAGTAGTAACTGTAGAGAGAAGCGAGAGGTTCGTATCAGGGCGCGGCTTCAGCCGAGCCGAAGTGTCACTAAATTGACTCAACGTCTGTTCATCAACCTGCAGGTTTTCGGCATCGGCCAAGACAGACCGCCTGCGCAACGATGATCTGCTCGTTGACTGTCTGGGCCGTCTACTATCGGCATCGTTGGTGTTATCGGGGATTTTTCGCCAACTGACTTGTTGAAGTGACGAAACTCGGGCTGAATATACTGGTGCGAGTTCAGGTTAGGAGCACCCGATGCCCAGTGAATCATTGCACGATTTGCTTGCAGTAGTGAACTCCGAGAGATCACTTCTTGATTTCATTGCGGCACTCGTTAAAGATCGCCGGGATGCGATGATCGCTGAGAAGCAGAATCCGACGAGTCCCTACGGCGCAGATGCGGGTGGCTGGCAGAACACTTCTATCGAGGCATTTCTTGAAGCTGCGGCAGCGTGGGCAGAATCCACGAATTTCGGGCTTACGCAGGGATTCCACCCGGACAACCCTTGGAGGCGTTTTGCCGCTTTCCTATATGGCGGGAAAATCTACGAATGACCCCATCTCGGCACTGAGTGTAACGGGATGTTCCAACCGCTACGAACGTACATCCGAGCGCTCCAGATCACTTGTGGTAGAAGTACCTGAATGCAACACCGTATGTCACGACCCCTGCGCTCATTTCGTGCGATCAGGAGGACCGCGCCCCTAGCTCTAGCCATGGTTCTCCTTGGATGTCCTGAGACGAGTCACAAGAAGAATGTTTGCCCAATTGACGGACAACCCCCTGAATGGTCAGGGGCACAAAAGGAACGCTCCTGCGAATATTTCCACTACAGCATTGTCGAAAAGAAGACGCATTCTTGGTGGGCTGACTGCTCGACCCAATAAGTGTAAATCGCGATTTCATAACAACTGACCGCGTAACCCTTGTCCTGCGTCCCCCAAAGTGTTTTGCTATCGCCTGCAGGAGAAGTCTGGGACGCCTGGAGGACTCGGCCGAGGACGCTCCCGAAAAAAAGGCGAGGCCGCAGCCCCGCCCTTTCAGGTCGTCCTTACGCCAGGCTGCCTACGGGCAGTAGGTTGCCGGTGTGGTGATCGAGGTCGGGTCTGGGAACGTGTACCAGCCATTCTCGGCGGAAGAGGGAACCTCGTCCGTGAACCATTGGAACAGCACCAACTGCTGCAGGTGGTACTGCACGCCATCGATGGGCACTACAACGGCGGGAAAGTCGTCGAAAGTTGGGCCATTCCCCTGCGGATCACCAACTTCGAGGAAATTGTTCCCGGAGCAAACGGAACGAGGGTCGGTGACCGGCGGGTACATCCAAACCGGAACGATGTTGGTGAGAAAAGGATCATTCATCCATTCCAGGTTCTCGTGGTTGAAGGTGCTGACATCCGCAAGAATTGAGGGAACCAACGCCGGGTCGAGCCAGCTGGTATAGATGTATGTCTGCAGGCTCACGCTATTGTCGGGGTTGTTAAAGGTAGCGGCGGCGTGGTACCCAAGCGCCTGGGCGATGGCGTTCCCCGTGACGAAGACCGGAACCTCATCGGCTTGGATACCCTCAGCCTGAATGATGGCCTGCGCCAGGGAATCGAGGAAGTCGATCAAAACGTTGCCAATGAGGTCGTTGCCGATCTGGACCAAAGGGAAATTCGGGTCGGCATTGTCGGTGAAAACTTCAACGTCAATCGTCCGCAAGATGCGCGGCGGCGCCATCCTGACGCCCCACTCCCTGTCTTCATCCATCTTGTTCCAAAACGCTGCCCGTTGCATCATCTCTCCGAACTGCCCGTCTCCGTTCACGAAGCTCGCGTCACGATACATTGGAGAGTGAACCATGTTGGTGACGGCGGCTGCGGGATCGAAGGTGACATTAATGTCTCCGTTCGGCCCAAAACCAAGAAAATTCATCCTTAAGGGGATGATGACGGAGCGGAACGTAGCTCTGCGTCCCGATTTCGGTGGATTGCCCAGCATGGTGTAGGGATAGGTCACCCCGTTCACCGTAAACGAGGAAGAAAAATGGGGGAAAGCTCGAATGTTGGGGGCGCTGCTCTCCGCCTGGCTCCTGCTAATTTTGCCGGCGCCGCGGGTTCGGTATCCGGCGCTCCGCAGGAATTGATGCAAAGTCGTACGATCCATTTTTACGATCGCTCCCCTACCTGGGGCTGAAGTTGCCGCGCTCTGCGCGCTCAGCGCTTCAGGGGCGACTAGTCCAATTGCGGCGATGCAGATGGCTAGCGAACCCAGGACAGAAGCCGAAAGTAGCCGGATGGGGGACGTCAGAAACTGCTGAATCTCGCGTCGCATAGCTCTCTCCAGTGCTGCATTTTTGTCGCGCAACTCGGGCCGGATCCCAAAGGCCAGAATTTGGCTGGTTCAGAAACGGGGCCGAAGATCTAGATTGTGATGGAGCCGATGGAACTGGGGCCGATGTACCAAACAAGAACCCCGGAAATCAAATGAAAGGGGCCGCCAATCGGGAAGATTGCCGCAAAAGCTATCAGCGTTGTACACGAGTGTCAAGGCGGAATGCGTAAAACCTTTTTGGGAATGGCATTTCGGGCCGTTGGAGACGATAGTTGTTTTAAACAGGCCTTAGCACAAGCTTGCGCTGTTTGTTCGCGAAAATCGCAGCGAATTCGCCGCGTTGACACTCAAAAACCCCGGTCGGGCAAGAGCTCACCGCCGAATCCAGCCGGTTAGAAGCATTTAGTGATACTAGTGCTCGGCTTCAGCCGAGCCGTCAATATCCAGTAAACGATCGCGGCTTGAGCCGCCGCCGTCCCTTAACTCTACGAGCAAACCCTGCCATCCGACACCCCCAGCCCCGCATCTAATGCCGGAGATTTTCCACAAGGAGGAAGTTGTCGTGTTCCCAAGAAAACTCTTCGCATTCTTGTCTTTTCTGGCGATCTCTTTTTTCGCCCTTTCGTCTCTCGCCACCGCGCAAATTCCTAAAGGCAACATCTTCGTCGGATACTCCTACGGCAGCGCCGATCTCAACCACAGCGACCGCTCCAACCTCAACGGTTGGGAAGGTTCGCTTGAAGGCAAGATTTTTCCCTTCGTCGGCATCGTCGTTGATTTAAACGGTCTCTACGGCTCGAACAATTTCCCCAGCAGCTCGACCACCTTCCACGTCAATGCCCACGAGTACAACTATCTGTTCGGTCCGCGCCTCTCGTTTTCCGTCGGCAAAATCCGCCCCTTCGCCCACGCTCTGTTCGGCGCCGCTCACGTCAACGTCAGCACCACCGGATACTCCGCCAGTGACACTTCGTTTGGCACCGCTCTCGGCGGAGGCCTCGACTACAAACTCGTTCCTCTCATCTCCTGGCGCTTCCAGGGCGACTACCTGCAAACCCGCTTCTTCGGCAACACCCAGAACAACGCCCGCTTCTCCACCGGCATCGTCCTGAATTTCTGATTCGACTGGAATTCGCTGACACCAGGAGCGCGAAGAATTCATCTGCATGACGGGATTTTCTTCGTGCTCCTCAGTATCCTCGGTATCCTCGGTATCCTCGGTGTACTCAGTATCCTCGGTGTCCTCAGTATCCTCGGTGTCCTCAGTATCCTCGGTGTCCTCAGTATCCTCGGTGTCCTCAGTGCCCTCTGTGGTTCCATCCTGTTCGTTGCGAACCACCCAACCCCAGCAAGCCATCCCGCAGTAAACTTGCGTCTTTGAAACTTTGAAACTTTGAAACGTTGGACCTTGTGAAACCTTGAAACTTTGAAACCTTGAAACTTTGAAACCTTGAAACCTTGAAACTTTGAAACTTTGGACCCTTGAATCTCTCCCCCCAACTCCGCCAGCGCGGCATTCGCGATGAGCGTGTCCTCGCCGCGATGGCTCGCGTGCCTCGCGAGGAGTTCGTCGCTGAGCCTTACCGCGCCCACGCCTACGACGACAACCCGCTGCCCATCGCTGAGGGCCAGACCATTTCCCAGCCCTACATGGTGGCCATCATGCTCGAACTGCTCGAGCTCTCGCCCGAACAAACTGTGCTCGAGATCGGCACCGGCTCCGGCTACCAGACCGCTCTTCTCGCCGAGTTGAGCCGGCACGTCTACTCCATCGAGCGCCATCCCGCGCTCGCCGCGCAGGCACAAACGGTTCTCGAGCGTCTCGGCTACACCAACGTCACCCTCGCCGTCGGTGATGGCACTGCCGGTTTGCCCGCATACGCTCCCTACGATGCCATCATCGTCTCTGCCGCAGCGCCCAGCCTGCCGCAGGCACTGTTCGCGCAACTGCGCGAAGGCGGCCGTATGGTCGTTCCCATCGGCCCGCCCGAAGCCCAACTTCTTCAGCTGGTCAGAAAAATCAATGGAAGACCGGAAGTCTCCGAAGAAATCCCCTGCCGCTTCGTTCCCTTGATCGGAGAACAGGGATACCCAGGTTAGCTTTTCTATGGATCACGCCCAGGAAAACGACAGCCGGAGCCTAACTCCGCGACCTCAGCAAGACAAGAAACACGTCCCTCAATTCACCGCGCTCCGAGAACCCCGCCTCGAAAGCCAGAACCGGGACCTCTGTCACCTGTGACCTGTCACCTGTGGCCTGTGGCCTGTGACCTGAGACCTGAGACCCAAGACCTGAGACCTGAGACCCGCCCTGCTCCTGCTAAAATCTCCTCGTGCTCCTGTTCCGCAACCTGCGCGTCACGCTCGAGATGATCAAGTGGGAGCACTCGATTTTTGCGCTGCCCTTCGCGCTCTGTGGAGCCATGCTGGCCGCGGGGGGCCGGCCCACACTCCGTCAGCTGACCTGGATCATCATCGCCATGGTCTCCGCTCGCTCGGCCGCGATGGCGTTCAATCGGGTCGCCGACGCTGCCATCGACGCCGCCAACCCTCGCACCCGGACCCGCGCTCTGCCGGCCGGAGACCTGACGCCGGCATTTGTCACGACCTTTGTCGTGGTGTCGTGCGCCATCTTCGTTCTCGCAGCCTCCGAACTCAACCACTTCGCGTTCGTGCTGTCGCCAGTCGCGCTTGCGGTCATTCTTCTTTATTCGTACACAAAGCGCTTCACCCGTTGGTCGCACCTGGTGCTCGGTTTCGCACTCGGCATCGCCCCAGCCGCCGCCTGGATCGCCGTCCGCGGCTCGCTCGACCCGCGCATCCTGCTGCTCACCGCCGCCGTCACCTTCTGGGTCGGAGGCTTCGACGTCCTCTACGCCTGCCAGGACTACGAATTCGACCGTCAGTCCGATCTGCACTCGATCCCGCGCTACCTCGGAATCCGCGGCGCGCTCGCCGTCGGACGAGCGTTTCACATCATCATGCTCATCCTCCTGATCGCGTTGATCGTGACCTTCGGCCTCGGCAAGCTCGCGATCGCTGGCGTGATCGCCGTCGCGCTTCTTCTCGCCTACGAGCACTCGCTCGTCTCAACGCACGACCTCTCAAAACTCAACGCCGCCTTCTTCACCATGAACGGCGTCATCTCCGTCGTCTTCTTCGTGTTCATCGCCGGCGATCTGCTGACCCGCCACTGACGCAGTCGGAATCCCGCCCGCTCAATCAAGACCTTGAAACCGCAAAAGCTCGATAAGCGAGACTCCCAATTTGCCGCCAAGGAGAAATGGCAAGACTCCTTTGCGGTCTTCCCGGCTCTCTTTGCGTTCTTTGCGGTTAAAAGCTTCTCCAAGCGCGAGTTCGCCGCCCGAAGTCGCCGATCAGGTTCTCTCCGCGTCCTCTGCGGCTTTTCTCCGCGTCCTCTGCGATTAAAAGCTCTTTTACCGTCAGCCTGCAGCTCCCATGTGGCTCGCTCACCCCGAATAAACCCAGGTAACTAGCGCGTTAACTCACCCCGTAGTATTTTCCCCGGGAAGATCCCGAAAATGGCAGAACGCAAAACTCGCGTGTGGCTGGTGAGTCTCGCAATCGGATGCGGCACTTCTCTGATCCTCACCGCCGCCATGCTGAAAATGAGCATCGGATTCTGGTTCCCTCCATTTTGGCCCGGTCTGTTTCTCGCCCGCGCCTTCTCCCTCGTCGGCCACGGCCAAACCTGGGACGGCGGTCTGACTCTCGCCCTGATCCTCGCCGGGAATGCAGCCTTCTACGCGTGGTTATTTCTGCGTATTCTCCGCGCCGAGATCCATGCCCGCGGCCACCTCAGCCGCTACTTCCTCCGCTGATTGCCAACGAGCTACAAGCTACCAGCCACCAGCTGCTACCACACCCCTTGCTTCCTGCCAAACCACCACACCAGCCCAACCGTCGCCGTATTCTGCTGCCGGCTGCGGCCCAGGAAAGTGTCGGTCTGGAAATACGGCTGGTTGGAAAAATCGCGCCGCCACTCGTAGCGCATCACGAAGCCTTCCGCGATCTTGTAATCCAGAGTGGCCGTCGTTTCTTTCAACGACTGGCTCACGCCGCTGAACATGCCCTGCCGGTCCGACAAATACTCCGCGCGTACTCCCACCGCCACCCGCGGCATCCACTGATAGAGCGCATACGTCGCTCCACCCCACACCTCCGTTGGTGCTGAAGACCGTCCCGGCGCCGCGTGCCGCCACAAGCGCTCGATCACGTAATCGCCTTCCAGCACGAATGTAAGTTTCGGCGTGCTCTGCCAACTTACGTAGCTGTCCAGAATGTGCAAACGCCCGTCGGGCGCCGGCCGGATCGGCACAAAGCCCAGGCCCGGCTGCACCGGCACCGGACCCGGATTCGCGACCTGCGCGACATCCGGATGCTCCTGGCCCAGGTAGTAGTTCACGTTCCAGTTGATCGTCTTTCGCGGCGTGAACGCCAGTCCCACGAACTGATCCTTGAACGCATTCGTCGGTTCGGTCTGATCTGTCCCGTTGATCACCCAGTAATTCACGCCAAACTTGTCGTTGAACTGATAATTCGCGCGCACTCCCATGTGATAGAAG
>Ga0210384_10007250_pt1 | contig 11706 bp, 9 predicted proteins | sample IncBWH2MmetaG_FD_160574 | JGI IMG/M metagenome (GOLD analysis project Ga0210384, IMG submission 160574) | Forest soil microbial communities from Barre Woods Harvard Forest LTER site, Petersham, Massachusetts, United States - Inc-BW-H-2-M | ecosystem: Environmental > Terrestrial > Soil >...
AATTCCGTGGGCCGGTCGGGATCGCGAGCCGCGGCACTGCGAGTGGCGTCGTACCAAGGGCGAGTGCGAGGAACGCGGCGGCGCTCGGGGATGTACATCAGCATTTTGTGGCCGGGAGGGATGGAGAAAACCCCTTCGAGAAGAGTGACCGGCTCGGAGACGCTGCCGAAAAGAAGATAGGCGGTAAGAGCGTCCTGCGAAATTTGTCGGGGGCAAAGACCAGAGGCGAGCAAAGCGCGGATTTCCGAAGCGAAGGCGAAGCCGTCGGAAGTTTGCGTGTAGTACAAGGGCTTGATGCCCAAGGGGTCACGCGCCAGAAAAAGAACGGGCACAGTAACAAGGCGCCGGCGCAAATCGAGGAGCGCGAAAGCAAACATGCCGCGCAGCTCGGCGACACAATCTTCGCCCCATTCTTCCCAGGCATGCACGAGGATTTCGGTGTCGGACTGCGTGGAGAAGCGGTGGCCGCAGAGTATGAGGGCTTCACGCAACTTACGATAGTTATAAAGTTCGCCGTTAAAAATCACGGCGACATCGTGGCCTTCATTCCAAATAGGTTGGTGCCCGCCGGGCAAATCGATAATGGATAAGCGGCGCATCCCCAGAGCGAGACCGGGCACGCGTGGTTCGTCGATGATGAAGCCCTCGCCATCGGGACCGCGGTGCGCCATTGCGGCGGTCATAACGCGCACACGGGATGGAGTGTCTTGATCAGGAGCAGAGAAGGCTGCGCCACAAATTCCGCACACGCTATTCTTCTATCTCAGGAGGAGAGGAAAAGGTTGCGCCGGCGCGGGCAATGTGACGGCGAAAGTGAAAACGGGGCACCCGCAGATGATGGTCGGCGTACCAGGCCAGCAGGAGGCGAGCAAGAAATAAGAAAATGAAGACCGCCGAAGAGACGAAAAAGAAAAAGAAGGATTCGCGCTCGAGCAGCAGACTCCAGTCAAAATCTTCGTCCCAGGAGGGATCAACCCTTCGCAGCAGGTAACGCAGGCCGAGACCGTCGAGGGGCAGCCGTGCGATGCGGACATGCGCGAACTTTTGATAATCATAAATAGCACGATAGCCAGGAATGGCGCCGGTAGCTTGGGCGAATATGGTGGGATTTTGCAAATCCTTGCGGGTAAGGGAATGACCTTGCGCATCACGCAGGATAACCCGATAGGTGGGATCTACGATGATCCAGCGGCCATCCACGAGCACCTCAGCGACGACATGCTTGGTAGTGTGTTCCGGAGTGAGCAGCAGGAGACGGCGGGCGGTGATGCCGGCACTGCGGGAGAGATTCAAGAAAGCATTGGTGGCGGTGCCGCAAATGGCGAGCAGTTGGCTGTAATTCAAGGTGGTTTCGGGATCGCGGATGGCAAGTTCATCGAGGTTAGGGGCCAGAGGGCGAGGAGCGCCACTGCGGATCCAAGTCAGGATGGCATCGATTTTTTCTTCCTGGGTGGCTGGGCTCGGAACGATGGCATCTGAGAATCCCTTGAGGTAGCGGCGCACGGAATATTCCCAGGTAGCGGAATAACCGACAAACAATAATGAAACGATGAGCAGCGCATTTACGGTGCGCCAGAGTACTCGAAAGATGGCTACTTGATTGGGGGTCACCACGGGCACCGAGTTACTCCATGGACCGGGATAAAACGCCGGAAACTGCCGGCGTGGTCAGCGATGCATACAAAGATTCCATTTGCGTTATAGGTTCCTCCCAGCTGAGACGGGAGGTGAGCTCGGCGCATCCGGAAACGAATTTTGCGTGAAGCTGCGAATCGCGAAGCAAACGCTCCAACGCGTTTGCAACGGACGTTTTGTCGTGGGCGACCACCAAGCCGGCGACATTTTTAACCAGCGGAGCAATACCACATTTTTCAGTAACTACCACGGGTGTTGCGGCGGCCACCGCTTCTGCGGCGGTATTGCCAAAGTTTTCGTTCAGCGAAGGCAGCACAAAAACATCGGCGTCACGATAGGCCGCCCATTTATCATCGCCATACAATGGGCCTGAAAATTTTACGCGCGGGGATAGGCCGAGCCGGGAAGCGCTAGCAGCGAGATGCTCTTGCATGGAGTTGTCATCCGGTCCTGCGAAAGCCAACATCAAGGTATGTTCCCCAATTCGTTCTGGAAGGTTCCCGAAAGCTTGAAGCAATAATTCCGGACTTTTCTTCAGCGACAAGCGACCGAAAAACAAGATCAGCCTGGTCTGTTCAGGAATGTCGAGAGAGGCGCGGAATTTGCCGCGGGGCGGCCAGGAAGCAGGCGACTCGACGCCATTCCTACGAAGCACGATTTTCTGAGTAATGACGCCGGCGGCAGCCAACTCCTGAACCTCCAGGTCTGAGGTAGCAATCACGGCGCTGGCACCGGCAAATAATCGCTGGCCAACAAAATAATGATACATCCGTTTCAGCCAAACGTTCCGGACAATCGGCACGAACATGCCGATGGGCTCGACAACGTAAGGTATGTTTCGTGCCCGAGCGGCGGCGGCCACGGGGGAGCCCAGAAGATCGTAGATGCCAAAAATGTGCACAAGGTCAAAATTCTGCAGACGCGCGCGGCAGTAGCGCTTCACCGCCGGATTCCAGCTTAACGCGCGGTAGCGAAACCAGCTGGGCAGATAGATGGATTGCACGCCATTTTCGGCATGACGCCAGCCGAACGGCGAACGGTCCCAGCCGAGAGCTTGAAGATCGGGTTCGGAATGGTGGCGCAAGCGCTTTTCAAGGCCCCAATCGGCAGTGAGCACGTTTACAGTGTGGCCGCGTCGTGCCAGTCCTTGTGCCAAGGCGCGCACTTTTACGGGAGGACCGCCAAATTCCAGAAATGGGGCGTAGGTTTCGGTGACGTTCAAGATTCGCATTGGTCGCGAAGAATTTTTTTTAGGGCTTTACCAAAAATGCTGAAGCGAAACTCGTGCTCCACACGCTGGCAGCCGCGCGCGCCCATCTCGCGGGCAAGAGCCGGATCGGACAACAACGTCTCGATCGCGATGGAAAGTTGGGGTGCGTCGCCGTGCTGCACGAGGTATCCGGTTACTCCATCGATGATTACTTCCGGCGCGCCGCCATGCGCGCCGCCGATGACCGGCTTGGCGCAGGCCATAGCTTCCAGATATACGAGGCCAAAACCTTCGGCCTGGCTAGGCAGCGCAAAAATTTCGCAAGCAGAGTAGCACGAGGCCAGCTGCGAATAGGAAAGTCCGCTGAGGAAGTGTACATGGGAGAGCACCCCATTTTTGTCGGCGAGATTTGCTAGCCAGTCGCGATCATCGCCTTCGCCGACCATGGCGAGCTGTAGCTCGGGCCAACGCGGGAGCAAGCGCGGAAGCGCGTTGATGAGCGTGTCCATGCCTTTGTAGCGTTCGGTGGCGAGCCAGCGGCCGACGGTGAGAATTACGCGGCCGGTTGGAAAACCGGGAGGAGTGGGCGCCTTTGATGCAGCGGGCAGAATGGCTTCGAACTCCGGATCGAGAGCCCAGGGAAGAACGCGAACGCGTTCGGGGTTCACTTTTTGCTGAGTGATGACGTGTTGGGCGGTGCTTTGACTTGGGGCGAGGACGAGGTTTGCACGCCGTAAGGAACGGCGGCGGACGGCAGACAGCGGCTCCCATACTTCTATGCCATGGGTGCAGATAATTGTTTTCATGCGTGGCGCGGCCAGCCGCATGGTCTGAGTTACCGGGGCCAAATTTGGATGCCCGGCGAGGACTAATTTTGCGTGGCGGCGAGCAGTGCGAAAAGCGGTGGCGGCAAAGCGGCCCTTAGCGCGTTCGCAACCGGTGAAAACAAATTCGCGGCCGCCCACGGACATGCGGTGAAGGTCCGGAGAGTCATTGAGGCTGAAGAGACGGCATTCCATGGAACGGCTGGCGGCAAACTCGGTAAGGACGGCTGCGAGGTGGCGGCTAGCACGCTGAACACCACCTGGCGCGTCCAGTTCAGAAAATATGCCGATTAGCACTGGGTGAGTCTGCCAAGCGCGGCGATGGAACGCAAGCGTGAGTAAGAGAAATCACGAATGTGTTGCGGTGAGAGCGGGTACGATATCTATGAGGCGGTCGAGGTACAGGTCGGCGGGATGAGCAACGCGATCATGCACGCCGAAACCGTAATTCACGATGGCGGAGAGAATGCCGGCATTGCGGGCGGTTTGCACATCAACTTCGGAGTCGCCGATGAGCAGGGCTTCGTTGGCATTGGTGCTAAATTCGCGAAGGATGGTGTGCACACCGAGGGGGTCCGGTTTTTTTGTGGCAAAGCTATTTCCACCATAGATGGCGCGAAAATATCGGGAAAGGCCGAGGGCTTCCAGAATGCGCACGCTGATGCGAACGGGCTTGTTGGTAAGCACGGCCATGGGCATGGAGGAAAGTTCGCGCAATGCTTCGGGCACGCCGGGATATGTGCAAGTGTTGTCCATTTTGTGTTCTTCGTAGTGGGAGAGGAAAAATTTGAGGGCGCGGTCGAGCTCTTCGGGATTCACCTCCGGGCCCAGCGATTTGGCCACTAGCACGGGCGCGCCGTTGCCGACGTAGCTGGAAATAGTTTCTTCGGGCAGTTCCGGGCGATGCAGTTTGCGGAGCGTGGCGTTTACGGAATGGACCAAATCAAGTTTCGAATCGATGAGGGTGCCGTCGAGATCGAAAATCAGGGCGCGAACCGCGGGGAAATTTTTATTGACCATCGGTATCTAAATATTCTAAAGCATTAAGAAAAAAACAGGTACGCAAGGAAACTCGCTTTGAAGTTGAAGTAGCTCCCTTCTACAATCATCGCGTGCATTTCGCGCATTCCATCGATCATCATTTGCTGGCCAGCGTGAGCATTGCGGCTACATGCTTGGACGTGCTCGGCACGCTGTATCTTGCATACGATTTGCTGGGCGGCGAACATGGGCCGTTGCGGTTGCTCACCAGAGCGGTAACGTACTCGATCGTATTCGGTATCGGATATGGAATTGGACTGGGGTTTTTCTTTGGCGTGATTTCCGGTGTGGCTACTGGAGTGACCGTAGCGATTGAACTTAACCGCGCCGCGCGACATGAAGGTCATTACTCGTTATCGTGGGAAGCTTTTTTCAGCGCGGTGCGCGGAGCGGCCTTTGCCGCAGGGCTATACCGGATGGTGGGGCTGCGGTTCGCGGTGGCTTTCGGCATTCTGATCACTACCGGGCAGGTGATCGCATATTCGCGCGGCATGCGGCCTGGTTTGGACTACGAAGCGTCGCGACGGCCACGCCTCAGCCGCAGACAATTTTGGGGGACGGTAGTCCGAACCGTGGGTTACAGCACGGCGGCGTTGGTGAGCGGCGTTCTGGCGCAGCATCTCGAGCATCCGTGGCGGTTTGCAGTGCGCGTCGGGGTAGTGACCGGACTGGTCACAGCGGTAGGTATTATCGTCAATCCTTACATCGAATACTATGCGGATCGGCTGCCCAAGCGGGCACTTGGAGTGCTGGGCATTGCGCTGATACTTTGCGGGTTCGCGCTGCAATCAATTCAATACTGGGCCGAGTTGCTGGATGTGAAGGTGGTTTAGCGATGATCGAATTACGCGCGCGGGTGAGGACGGCGTTCGACGGCGACTTCGCGTAAACTAGACGACTACAAATTCAGAAAAATTTCCGGAGAGCACATGGCAAAGGTTTTTCCGTTTCGCGCGTTCCGCTATAACCCCGCACACGCGCCGTTTGAAGAGGTGCTTACGCAGCCGTACGACAAAATTTCGGCGGCCATGCAGGACAAGTATTACGCCGCCAATGCGCACAATCTGATCACCGTAGAAAAAGGGCGTGTTTATCCCAGCGATGGGCCAGGCAATAACGTGTACACGCGCGCGGCTGCTGCGATACCGGAGTGGATCCGCAGCGGCATTGTGGTGCAGGATCCGGCGGTCTCATTTTATGGGTATACCCAGGAATATACGGTGCCAGGAGCGAATGAGCGTCACACCCGGCACGGATTCATCGGAGCCGGTCAGCTGGAGGAATATTCCGCAGGAGTGATTTACCGGCATGAACATACACTATCGGGGCCGAAGGCGGACCGGCTGGAATTGTTGCGGCACACGCGGATGTCCACTGGACAATTGTTCCTGATTTATTCAGATGCGCAGAGGCGCGTGGATGCGCTATTGAACGAAGCGGAAAAGGCCGCGGCTCCCGCGACAGAGATGACGGATGAGAATGGAGTGGTTCATCGGTTGTGGGTAATTTCTGATGCGGAACGGGTGAAAGCGATTCAGGAAGCGATGGCGGACCAAAAACTGGTGATCGCGGACGGGCATCACCGCTATGAGACGGCATTGAACTATCGAAACGAGCGCCGCACGTTAACGGGTAAGATGATTGCGGACGCTCCTTACGAACGCGCGATGATGACGTTTATCAATACGCAAGGAGCGGGGTTGACGATTCTTCCGACGCACCGGGTGGTTTCAAAATTGCGGGAGTTCAATTGGTCGGAATTGCGCAGGCACCTGGAGCCGTGGTTCACGGCGGAAAGCATCGAGTTTGGGGACGGGAGCGGAAAGGATAGGGCACGAGGAGAGTTTGTGCGGAAACTTTCGGCGGCGCGAGCGAAGCGGGCCATTGGGGCGTATCCGGCGGACAAGGAGAAGCGGGCCTTTTATGTGCTGACGCTACGCGATGGGGCGGATTTGAGCCGGCTTTTGCATAACGTTTCACCGTTGCAGCGAGAGCTGGACGTGGTGCTGTTGCATGACGGGATTCTGGAGCCCGGATTGGGGATCACGCCACAGGCGGTAAAGGCGGAAGCCAATCTTAGTTACGAGCGGGAGGCCGCAGCGGCGCTCCATGCGGTGGACAGCGGGGCGGCGCAAATTGCATTTTTGCTGAATTCTTGCGATGTGGAGGAAGTGGTGAAAATTGCCACGGCTGGGGAAGTGATGCCGCAGAAGTCCACGGATTTTTATCCCAAGCTGATGAGCGGAATCGCGATGTATAGCGTGGATCCGTAACGAGCGTGAGGATATCCGGGAATGCGATGGCGCATGTTCACGCGCAAAATCCGCACGCACAAAAGCGTGCGGCATTCGCTGCGGCAATTAAGAGCCAATGCGGTGTTTGCTAAAGTTGCTGGATAGTGGTTCGGCTTTGCTTACTTGAAACTGGCCACCGCTTCCGCTTCGCTGTTATACACGTCGAAAACGGTCAGCAGCTTGGTGATCTGCAGAACTTCCTGGAACTTGGCGCCCAGGTTGCAGAGTTTGAGAGAAGCGCCTTGTGCCTTGGCGCTATGATGCGCGGCGACAAGGGTACCGAGGCCGGCGCTGTCAATGAAGGTGACATTAGCCATGTTCAGCACGATTTTCTTTTTGCCTTCGGCGACCAAAGCCTTCACCCGTTCGCGCAGTGCGTTGCTTTCTTCACCGAGCACGATACGGCCATCCAGGGCAACGACGTTGACGCCGTCCACTTCGCGAGTCGTAAATTTCAATGCCACTTTAGTTTCCTCCTCATCAAAAACAGAGCTCCGGACCTAGATGAACCGGCGCCGCAAAGCTTATCAATAATAGTCCGCGCAGGACATGTAATAACCGCATACCACACAAATCAGTTTGCAACGGCGGGATTCGAGCCGCTGCGAGCAGACGGGGCAAAAGTGCGAAGCATCTTCGTACGGCGCAGAAGTAGAAGCATTCGGAGAGTGCCTCGAATGATCCGGGTGGGGAGCGCCGTCGGTTGGCACCTGCTTGGTTGCGGGTTGCACGGTTCGAAGGTTATAGCACATCCCCGGAAAACGGGGAAGCTTTGCGGGGGCGGTAATGGGTTATTTTGAATTTTGGCTTTTGTAATTGCGGCCAATGGCAGCTATGGAAGCGGAGGTTATTGAATTTTCTGTAGCTCGCAACGCTGTGCTTCGAAGCTAGCGATTTCGCGCTGCGTGGAACGCAAAGTCAGAAGGGCCGCATGGCGTGGCGTAGCGCCATTGAAGTCCGGGACGCTTTGCAAGAGAGATCTTGGGGAACTTGTACCATCTTCTACGCACTGATTTTCTGAGGCGCACCACATTCGCGAACAATGCGAGCCATCGGGCTCCACATAAACCATCGCGGAAGCGCGCGCGCCAAGTCGCGCGGTCCCTCGACGACAATCTCGCCTCGACGCACGGCAAGGTCATAGTCGAGACGGCCTAGCCAAACCCGATACAGCAAAGAAATGTCAGCTCGCAAGATCAGGTCGGATTCAACCCGGGAGGCTTTAAGCAAACCGAAATCTCTCTCGGCTCGAGGACCAGCCACAACCTTCGCCCTTGGCGGCCAGCCAGATCAAACTCCAGCACCGTGCGTCCGCTAGGGAGTTGGCTCCTATCGATGCGCTGATGGATTTTCCAAACCAACAACGCGGGATCCAATTCGTCGGCCCTCGGCTCGCCGAAGGCCCACTTGACACCCCACGCGCCCAGGTGTTCTATCACGTCCTTCAAGGCATTGCCGGACTCGGTCAGAAGGTACTCGGTGAGATTTGCCCGCGTCCCATGTCGCACAACGATGCCGTTATCCTCAAGATGACGGAGACGCGACACGAGAAGTGAGCGCGAAATCCCAGGCAATCCCCGGCGAATTTCATTGAAGTGTCGGCCGCCAAGCACCATCTCGCGTACGATCAACGGCGTCCAGCGGTCGGCGAAGACCTCTGCAGCACGTGCCACAGGGCAATACTGGTGATATTCGGCCATGCGTCATCCTCCTAGAATCCAGTGACAAAGGTCTAGTCCGAAAATCGGACTGGGAGGGTCCGATCTTAGGACTATGCAGGGCCACGCGTCACACCTATACCTTCTCAATCGCGCCGCCGCAACTGCCGGTTCCAACGCTTGACATGAAGGCCAAACTCCGGCACGCGAGCGCGGCGAACGTCCTTTTCGAGGAGGCCATGTCAGTGATGAACGGGTACAGGCATACGCGAACAGGCCCAAGGAGGATGTGCGGTGTGGCTTTGCGGGCGGTCGCTCTCAGTGCGTTGCTTTTGCTCGAAGCTCGCGTCAACGAGGCCGACACGGTGCTCGACTGGAACGTCGTTGCCCTGAAGACCACGGCCGCAGCACCCTTCAATCCCCCACTGGAATCGCGCAATCTGGCGATCGTTCATGCGGCAATGTTTGACGCGGTCAATTCCATCGTGCGCGAATTCCAACCTTATGCGGTGCAACTGGGTAACTCCAAGGCAGCATCTCCTGACGCCGCTGCGGCAGCAGCTGCTCATTTCATACTGGTCCAGCTCTATCCCGCGCAGCAAGCAATGCTAGACGCGGCTTACGTAGTATCACTTTCAGGAATTCATGAATCGTCTAAGACTGACGGCATCGCTGTCGGTGAATCGGTCGCCGCAAAGATTCTGACGATGCGAAATGACGACGGAGCCAGTGCGGCGATCAACGCCGCGTACACGCCGGGTTCGCAGCCGGGTAACTGGATTCCAGCGCCGCCGACTTTCCACTCCGCGCTGGATCCAGGTTGGGGTTCTGTGCGGCCATTCCTCCTGCGCGAAGGCTCCCAGTTCCGTCCGGAGCCACCGCCGCCACTAACTAGCCCGCAATACACGCGGGACTTTATTGAAATCAAGGAGATCGGCTCGGCGACTAGCAGCACACGCACGAAGGAGGAGACCGATCTGGCGCATTTCTGGGTATCAACAGCTCCACAGATTTGGAATCCTGCCGCGCGGCAAGTCGCCATGGCGAAAGGTCTGACCATTTCGCAGAACGCGCGCTTGTTTGCCCTTCTGAATCTGGCGGGAGCCGACGCCTTTATCGCCTCGTGGGACGCCAAGTACACGTACAACCAGTGGCGCCCAGTTACGGCCATTCGGGCCGCGGACAACGACGGCAACCCTGACACGATAGCTGATGCCAACTGGACCCCGCTTTTAACTACGCCGCCGTTTCCCGACTACATCGCTGGCCACACCACGTATGGCGGGGCTGCAGAAGAAGTGCTTGAGGACGTCCTGGGCGCAGATCCCAGTGTGACTATCACATTGACGAGTGCAGCGGCGCCAGCCGTTATCGAAACCTACACGACATTTGATGAGATCTCTGAGGGAGTCGTCGAAGCCCGCGTGTTGGGTGGCATCCATTGGCGAACGTCAAGCGTGCGGGGAAGACGAGTCGGGCAACAGGTCGGTGCCTTTGCCGTTCGCCATTTCCTCACGCCAAAGCAAGAAGGTTGTGACGATACGCGATAGCGGCTTGAGGGCCTGAGATACCCAAGGGTGTTTCGCACTGAAAGAAAACTGAACGTCAAGACGGGAGCCGGGAGAAGCAAGGGAGGCGTGAATCGTTCGGAAAAACACTCCTTCCAAGATATTGAACACCCATAAGTCGGAACGGGTCGGCAGGCCTTGGCTGTGAGCGTAATGGAGCTGGTCGCGAAGCCATCCCCTGATTGCGGGAGGAAGTAAGTGGGAGTTCGTTATGAACAGGAGAATAGCACGAGCGCCGGGGCTCGTAATTTTGGGAATCCTGACCGTCGTCTTCTTTGCGGGTTGTGGAGGCAGCACGAGCATCGCTGCGACGGGTAACAACCAGCCTCCACCGCTTCCGCAAGCCACCGCGGTTACTGTTTCGCCAGCCAGCGTGACCGTTCAGCCTGGTGGCGTTCAACAATTCACTGCCATGGTGAGTCCCAGCGGAATGAACCAGACCGTCACTTGGAACGCCTCCGGGACAGGCTGCACGGGAGAGAGCTGCGGAACAATTGATCTGACCGGACGGTACACCGCGCCGGCGACCGTCGCCAATCCCCTTACTATAACGTTGACAGCCGTCTCGGCGGCAGACCCTAGCAAGTCTGCCTCGGCGATTGTCACGGTTATGGTCGAATCCAGCGCCAATAACGCCAAGCTGAGCGGGCAATACGCCTTGCTGTTAAGTGGATTCGGCGGAGCGAATCCGGTCGCTGCCGTGGGCAGTTTCATCGCGGACGGGAACGGCAACTTGGTCGCCGGCAGCATGGACGTCACATGGGACAAGACCGTCTACCGCCGAACTCTTGCTAACAGCACTTACTCGGTTGGATCTGACAATCGCGGCATGATGAGCCTACATTTTGCTATAGCCACGGGCCCTGACTTGTTCTTTACGTTTTCCTTCGCGCTGGACTCCTTCTCTCCGGCTGGGCTGGCCACACGAGGGCGCCTGATTGACTCGACGGTAGCAGGGATGAGCGGGACCGGCTTGTTTGTTAAGCAAGACCCGGCAGCGTTCTCGATTGCGGCGATCAACGGCGGTTATGCCTTTGGCCTCATGGGCCCCCAGGGAATCTACGAGAATGTAGCCCTTGGTCGCTTCACGGCCAGCGGTGGCTCGCTCAGTGCTGGCCATATCGACTTGGTCGGTTTTAGCACCAGCAGGCTCCAAGCCGACCTGCCGTTCACAGGAACATACTCGGTTGATGGGGGTGGTCGCGGAGAAGCGACGTTGAACGTTTCCGGTCAACCGAACCCTTTGGGCCTCATTTTATACGTCGTTTCCTCGGACGAATCACTCTGGATGGATGCTAGTGGTAACAGCGCGACGGGCACGGTCCTACAACAGTCGGGGGGACCTTTCACGGCGAACTCGCTAAACGGTACGGCGGTATTCGGTACAGCTGGCTTCACAGTTGCGGGCAACGATGTCGCCGTGGGGGAGGTGCAGTTCGACGGCCAGGGAAACCTGAGAGGGACCAACGACGAAAA
>Ga0210384_10007251_pt1 | contig 11705 bp, 8 predicted proteins | sample IncBWH2MmetaG_FD_160574 | JGI IMG/M metagenome (GOLD analysis project Ga0210384, IMG submission 160574) | Forest soil microbial communities from Barre Woods Harvard Forest LTER site, Petersham, Massachusetts, United States - Inc-BW-H-2-M | ecosystem: Environmental > Terrestrial > Soil >...
TGCTGACCAGCTCATGCATGCTGTAGTCTGCGGAACTCAGAACGGGCACGCCTCCAAGTTTTTCCGAGATTCGACCAGCTGGTCGCGCGTCCAGACGCTCCGTCGCAGCCAGCACCACGAAAACCTTGCGCTGCCTGCGGAATGCGGCGACCGCGTTGGCGATTGCGGTCAGATAGTGTTGCAGCGCGCGGTCGGCTGCCGGGCCGGAGTTATGAAAGTACACCGAGCGGTAGTGGCTCTCTTTGTAGGCGCCAGTCAGCGTGCGCGCCGCAAACTTGGCGACCGACGCCTTGACCGGCCACTCGAAAGGATTGATGGGACACACCACCAGCACGGGCGCGCTTCCGTCCCAGCCAATTTTCCGCAACACTGCCTGCCCGTATTCCGACGGTGCAGGATCGAATGTCCACGCCGTGTCGGTGCCGAGTTCGGTGGGTACACCAAGGTCTCGCAGCAGGGTCCGCGATTCTTCATTTCGTGTGATCACCAGCGAATTCTGGCAATAGCGGGCGCACATCTTGGCGATCAGCGGATCCATTTGTCCCGCTTCCGCCCCGTAACCCACGGAAAGTTTGTTCTGGGCAGCCGCAATACCTAAAGATCCGATCATCATGGTGGTGAGGGCATTGGCGAACTTGCTTTTGAACATCGACCCCTCGCACGCCACCACGCCGTGATGGCGGGGCACTTCGTCGGAAAGAAACGGAGGGAAAATATCCGGCAGATGAACCTGCCGCGTGCCCTCAAAGTAACTCTCGGTGAACTTGAAATTCTGCGTCATTACACTAAAAGCGGTGTTTTCTGCGCCCAGAATGTGGCGGGTCTGGCGCAACATTTCCGACACGCGTACATCAGAACCCATGTTGCGTGTGCCGTTATAGCCGGCAAACAGCAGCTTCAGTTTTTCCCCGGGCTGCCATGATTTGCCTTTGCCCATCATCCAACCCAGCTTGGCAGCTTCGATGCTGCTGCTGACCCAGGCTTCCAGAACCAGATCCATCATGCGGCGGACCCTCCGGCTCTCGTGCTCGGCCACTCCCGGTAGGGATAGGTGAAGTTGGTTTCGCGGCTGAATTTGAGCAGCGGATAGCTGTACTGCGAGAAGGGTACGGGCTTACGTCCCAGTTCCTGCGTGACGCGAGTATTGTCGAATACTGTGTTCCATACCAGATAGGGCATGAACACTTTCATCAGCGAGGCGCCGTAGGCCAGCGAACCGTGCCGGTTCGACAGGAAATTCACGGTCGAATCAAAAGGCTTCTCCAGAAATGGCATAAAGATGGGGCCACGCTTGTTCTGCGCCGCCGACAGCGCGCTGGTCAACTGGCGGAACGTCTGCGAATCCGCGCCGGATGAAAGATGATAGGTGTCATGCAGGGGACTTTCCTTCTGATGGAGGGTCGCAATCGCCTCGGCAACAAAGTCGACGTTCACGATGTCAATTTTATCTTTCGCCCGGAATGGCAGCACCGGCAGGCCGGCCAGAAATACGAATGCCTTCACCATGTCGAACTGCGTAGTCTCGGGATGGCGGCTATCGCCCAGAACTATGCTGGGCCGAAAAATGGTGATTGGCACATCGGGAAGAAGCTGCCGCATCATGTGCTCGGTAAACTTCTTGGTGCGGGCGTAGGGATCGTAGTCCGAGCGGTCCCAGTCGATGGAACGATCTTCCGCCACGACTTCGTCCTGACGCTTCCCTGCCACCGCCACTGTACTCACCTGACTAAAGCGGCGCAGCCCGTGATAGTAATTCGACTTTTGTGCCAGCAGCAGCACTTCGAGCGTGCCCCGCAGGTTCACGTTGAGGCAGGCCTTTTCCGACTTGCGATTGAGCGAAGCGGCGCAGTGGATCACCGAATCCGTGGTGTGAATCAGGCGATCGTAGTCGTCGTCGGAGAGGCCAAAGTGGGGCGTCGTCAGGTCGCCACAAAAAACTCGCATGCGGGTCTGGAAGTGTTCGTAGAAGCGCGGGAACTCCAGGTGCAGCTGTAGCGCCTGCCACAACCGGCCCGCCGCTTCCTGCGGGTCACGGGCGCGGACCAAAAGGTTCAGGGAAGCGCCATGCTGTTCCAGCAGGTTGGCAGCGACGTGCGCGCCGATGTATCCGGTGGAACCGGTCAGGAATATCGCCACGTTGCTCCGTTCGTGCCGGTTTTGACCACTTCTCGGTTTTCCGGGATCGCCTCAGGCTGCAGGCTGCGCGAGGGACGCGCTTCCAGCGGGCGTCCTTCGATCAGAGGATAGGTCCACTTGCGCAAGGCTGGAATGTGGATATTGATCCAATAATCCCACCAGTCGATGGATCGCGTGTTGTACCCGAACGCAACCTTCTCTTCTTCGGTCAGCGCGTAGGAAAGCCTTTCCACGTTGTCTGCCGAGAAGTCCTGTTCGTTATGCAGAATGAACGGCTCGAATAGTTTGATCAGCTTCTCTACCTTCTCCAGGTTGCGTTCCGCGCGTGCCAGCGGAGTCTTCTTCAGTGGCAGTGGTGACATGACGCGCTGAATGGATTTTACAATCGCCTTCTGGGCTGGCGCCGACATCCGGTTATAGCGCTCCTTGGAGACAGGGATCGCGTCCAGGCGCAGCCGCAGCCAGTATTCCAGGCCTTCCTGGGCGCGGTAGTGCTTGCGATGCGCCAACGACGTCAGTTCGATGGAGCGCCGCATGTCGCACGGATTGGTCACCGAGGTGGCCAACTGATACAGCGGCTCGTGACGCCTCTCCACGATAGCCGCAGCGATCAGCGTCATGCCGCGGCACACTGAATCCACCGGGATAATGTCCAGCCGCTTTTTTTCGTTCGTCGGAAGCTGGCGAAACGAAGTCCCGAGCAAATACGAGAGCGAAGCTGAAGTATTAATGCCCTCATTCCAGCCAACGAACGGCTCTTGCACCGAGGTTTCGACAATCGCAGGCCGCACCACGGCAATGGGCAGACCTCGACCGTACTTGGCAATCAGCGACTCAGCGAGACTCTTGGTCAGGGTGTAAGTATTGGGCCAACCCAGTTCTGCCGCACGTTTCATACCGGATTCAGTCAAATGCTCGCGCAGCCAGCGGAAGCGATTCTTCCGGATCTGATTATCGAGCGCCGCGCCTCCCAGATGTTTAGCCGCGTGCTCTTTGCTTAAAGCTTGCTGGCGAAGGTCTTCCGTCACCTCGGCGCTCTCCGCCAGTTGTTCCGTCTGCTTCACAAAGGCATGCAGGGCGCGCCATTCGTTTTCCGCATCGAAGTCGGCAATTCCCGCCGGAGTGTAATCGGGGAGCGTCGTCTCGCCTACGCGACCGTCGCGCGCGCCCGCCACGTAGCAGGTGGAGAGATGCAGAAGCCCGGCATGGTCCGATTGGCGCACAAATTCAGTGACGTTCACCGCCGCGTCGACATTGGTAGCCAACGCATCCCGCAAATCGGGATTGAAGTCAGTCAGCCCTGAACTATTGATGATGAGGTCGAGATTCTTTTGTAAAGACTGGCTGACTCCGGGCGCAACACCCAGACCGGGCTGGCAGACGTCGCCCTCGATCACCTCCACCCGCTCCCGGAGAAATCGTGAAAGGTCTGCGCCGTAACGCGCATACAGCGGGTCGAAAACTGGAGATTCTTCCACCAGTTTTTCGAAGCGCCGCGACGCCGGATTCGACTTCTGTCGCCGGATGAGCAGATAAATACGCCCGATCTCAGGCAGCTCCATCAGCGTGTTGGCCAGCCAAACTTTGCCGATGAAGCCGGTCACGCCGATCAGCATGACCTGCTTTCCGGAAAATGCCCGGCGAACCGAAAGTGGGCCCTTATAGCGTATTCCATCGAAATAAACAATCGGCCGCTCCCGCACCGGGACTTCACGTGAAGCCGGAACCACGGCGGTTTCCAAAGCTTCCGCGCTCGACAGACCCAGGTCGCAAACCAGTCGCTCCCCGGCACGCCTGCCATCGGGCCCAGAGCCGTTAATGCCCGCGAAGGGTCCGCGTGGCCGCACCACCGGTTCCAGTAGTCTTCCTGTAGCAATTCCGTCGCGGAATTCCAGGCGGTTCGCGATCACCCATTTCACGCCCAAATGCTGGGCCAGGGGACGCATCACGTGTTCCAGGCCCTGGCTCACCAGGACGACCTCATCGCCAGCTTCGATACGAGATTTAAGCAGCTCCATACCATCAAGTTTCAGGTAAGGTCGTAACTTATACTTGAAGTATTCCTCGCCCAGCAGATCGAGCCGGTCGCGGCTGATTCCCCGCAGCACGGTGTGGACAACGCGGGTGGCAAAGACGCGGTGGGCGGCGTAAAGAAGTGGCCGCAGTACGGCCATCAGCAAGACCAGCCCACGGCGCACCCAGCGCTCCAAAAATGTCTGCGCGTTCCAGGTGAAGAAGGCCACCGGGCGGACCGTGGTCAAATCCGCAAGACTGCCTTCTACTCGCCAGTACACCGGGGCCGCGGAGCCTGAATTGTGGTAGGGCTGTTCCAAATCGTTTTTGTCCTGATACTTAGAGGCCGTCCCCTGCTGCGGGCCGAAGCCTATTGTAAACAATCGAGTCAAAAGGGCGAAGAAGGTAAACTCCGCATATCCCGCATGGTTACGGTGCAGGCGCTTAGACCTTACTCGGATCCTTGCTGTAGGCCAGAAGGGCCAGCGTGCCGCTCACCGCCAACAGAGCCCCGACCGCCAGCAGACCGCCGCGAAAGCTTCCCGTCCAGGTCCGCACCAGCCCGATGGTGTATGGTCCGAGAAATCCGCCGAGATTGCCAAAAGAGTTAATCAGAGCGATTCCGGCCGCCGCCGAGGTTTCGGTCAGCATTTCCGTAGAGGTGGCCCAAAACGGCCCATTCATGGAGAACGCCGCCATCAAGGTCACACTCAGGAAGACCACATCAGCGGTAGTCGACGTCGAGTATGCCGCGCAACCCAAAGCGATCGAACACGCGAACGCAGACCCCGCCAGATGCCATTTTCGCTCCCGCGTGCGATCGGAGTGCGCTGCCACCAGCACCATCCCCAACATCGTCGCCAGATACGGAATCGCTGAAAGCAGTCCGACAACAAAGTTGCTCGTGCCCGATACATTGCGTAACAGGCTCGGCAACCAAAGACCTATTCCATAAGCCGCAGTGGTCACGCCCAGATATACCACCACGAGCATCCACACTCTGGCCTCGGCGAGTGCGGAGAAGACACTGCTCGAGGCCCGAGGTTGCGGCCTCTCTTCGTGCGCCAGTTGTTCGACCAGCCAGTTGCGCTGTTCCTCCGAGAGCCAGGTCGCGATTTCGGGCCGATCGGTGAGAAAAACGAGTACTACCCCGCCCAGCAGGATTGCCGGCAGACCTTCGATCAGAAACAGCCACTGCCATCCCGTGAGATGGCCGCGCTGCACGCCCAGCAGCAGGCCGGAGATCGGACCTCCTATGACCCCAGCCAGCGGCGCAGCCGTCATGAACAACGCGATGGCCCGTGCCCGCGCTGCGGAAGGAAACCACCGCCGCAAATAGAGGATCATCCCCGGGAAAAATCCGGCTTCGGCCACGCCCAGAAGAAAACGGAGCAGGTAAAAGCTTCGGGGTGTGCCGACGAAAATCATCGAGGCGGAAATGACGCCCCAGACCACCATGATCACGGCAATCCACCGTCGCGCGCCAAAGCGGGCCAGCGCGAGATTGCTCGGTACCTGGAAAAGGAAATATCCAGCGAAGAAAATTCCGGCACCCAACCCATAGACTTTGTCGCTGAATCCCAGCTGTCCTTTCATCTGGAGGGCAGCAAATCCGACATTGATGCGATCGAGGTAGGCGACGATGTAGAGAAGAAACAGGAAAGGCAGCAACCGCCGCGTAAGCTTGGCGACGACGTTGGCGCCGAGGTCAATTCCAGTTAGCGATTGCATAGGGAAGGCACGTGTCGAGTCACAGGATCATGACCCTTTATGATCGCGGTCCACACCGAGCTGTCGCACGATCTCGCCGACAATCTCTTCTTGTGAATGATCGATATCCACGGTGATCGCATCGTCCGGTTCTTCCAGCGCGGCAAATTGACTGGCCAGTATGGTTTCTGATGCAAAATGACCATGCCGCTGCCGCAGCCGCCAGGAAATCAGGTCGTAGCTTCCCTTCAGGTAAACAAACCTGGTCTCCCCGCCGAGGAAAAGCTCATCGCGATAGCTTCTCTTCAGCGCCGAACATGCCAGTACCATGCTCTTGTGCTCCGCGGCCCAACCTTCCATGGCTTCGTGTAGAGACCTGAGCCAAGGCTCGCGGTCGGCATCATCCAACGCAATTCCCTGCCGCATTTTTTCAACATTTGCCGCCGAGTGGAAACTATCCGCGTCTACGAACTCCCAACCGAGCCGCCGGGCCAGCAGCACGCCGATGGTCGTCTTTCCGGAGCCGGTTACACCCATCACCACCACGATCACCGGGGCGTGCCCGACAATCCGACAGGGCAATTCATGCTTAGATCTTTTATCACTGATTGGGAGGTTTTGAATCAGGAGATTTGGGACAGGTACCCGGCGGGAATCGCACATCACCAAAGCACACTGTCATCCTCAGCGGAGCGAAGCGTTTCGCTTGAGAAACGTTTCGCGCAGTCGAAGGGACGCTGTGAGCTGATATGTCCACGGCCCGGTAGGGGTCTCTCGACTTGCTCTCACTGCGCCAGCGCGGCTCGAGCCGCGTTCGGGATGACACGGCTATGCGACCTTGCGCAGCTTCGTCACTCTACCGGACTCAACCCACTCCACCACAAAGATGTTGCCTTCGTGATCGAAGCAAGCGCCGTGAGGACAAACAAACCGTCCAGGTACGAACGTCCCCGGGGCCTGAGTTCGAACCGTGCTCCAGTCCGCCTTCGAATATTCGCCCTCGCCCAGGCTTGCGACCACTCTATTTTGCCGGTCGAGAATGGTCACCTTGCTCAACAGGTCTGCGATCACCACGTCGCCGTTGCGCTCGTGTAGGAAACACGGCATCTTCGATGTGCCCTGAATGGAATCGATGCGCTTCCCTTCGAGGGTAAACCGTTGCAGGCGGCTGTTGCCGCGGTCGGTCACGACCAGCACCGGCGTCTCCGGGCGCGTGTCCACCCACAAACCGTGAGGACAATCGACCCGGTCGTCCCCCCTGCCCAATCCGGCAAAGGTGCGAATATATTCGGCTTTCCGGTTGTATTGATTGATGAAGCTTGATCCGTATCCATCGCCAACGTAGATATCGCCATTGGGGGCGATGGCGACATTCGTCGGCCTGTAGGCTATGGCCGAACCATCACCTTTCTCCTTGTAGGCGGCCGATTCCTCTGGATACCCAAGGGTGAATACTTCCTCGCCCTTCAACGTCCGTTTGGTCACGATGCCATGCTGGTAGTCGCAGAGGTAGAGAAACTCTTCGCTTCCCTCCTTGCGAATCGTCAGGCCATGCGCCCCGCCCTTGAACTGCCGGCCCCAGGAGCGGACGAACTTACCCTTCTGATCGAAGACCACCATTGTGTCCGTGCTCTCGCTGGCGGCATTGACCGTGTGATGGACATAGATGTGGCCCTGCGAATCCTCGCAGACACCGTGAGTGTTGCCATAGCGAATGTTGTGTGGCAGCTCGCCCCAGTCGTGGAGCGCTTCGTACTTATGCTCGCCTTCTCCAAGGATGGCGGGCTTGTTGCCAGCTTTGTCGGTCGCGTACAGGAAAATCGGCGTCGCGGCCGCAACGCCTGCGGTAACCAGAAAACTTCGCCGTGTTACGTTCATGGTAACCACGCCTCCGGATCAGGAAATCTGCGGAACGCCGATCCCATCACTTTGCCTGCGCCAGCGACGCTTTCGCATCCACGAGTTTGGGATCGGCAAATTGCAACCAGAAACCCATCATCTCTTCGTCGCTGGGCTCGCCCCAGCGAATCGCCTTCGAAGGATCGGGGTTCTGCGGATTGTTGATCGAATTGTCGAAGTATGCAGTCGTCACCAACTCTGTCCCTTTCGGCAGCAGGAACTGGTGTTTCAGGAAATAGGTTTCCTGCCAGCGGAAGTCATAGTTCGGCACGTTAAGTATCACTTCATGTCGGCCGTCGGGATAGACGGCCTCCGTCTTCATACTCTTCCCGCGGAAATGCATGTGCGCGGTATAAGCCAAAACGGTGACATCTTTGGGCAGGGTGAAACACGAAGTGACTTCATGATTGTCGGCATTCGGAGGAATCAGGAAGAGATTGTTCCAGATTTCATATTGCCCAATCTCGTGCTTCACAGGTTCCCTGGCAAACACCAGACCGATGCTGGTGCGATCTTTCACGTTTTCGCCACTATGGTTGCTGTAATGAACCTGAAATTGCAGGTACGAGCCCGCTGGAATTCTGAGCGCATAGCCCGAAGGTCGGGTCTCCGCCAGGTGCCCCGGCAGGTAGATGCCCGGTACGATATTCACGTAGCCGGACGGCTCTCCCGGAACTCCACCGCCATCGGGCGACGAGCAGCCATCGTTCAGCACCGGTGCATCCTTCCTAATGTGCAGGACCCTCCCGGTGCGGTAGTGGTACTTGTCTTCTCCTGCGGTCGATTTCGCGTTCTCTTCTTCTTTCTTCGCCACTTCGCTGGCTGCGATCACCGAGACGGTCGCGTGATGCACCACCCGCCGGTCGCCGGGAAGCACTTCGGCTGCCTGGATCCATTTATCTTCGGTGAAATTGGTGGGAACATAGATGTATTCGTAGTCGTCCATGCTCGCAGCGGTCACCAGAAACTCGGGAATAGTCAGGATCACGTCAGGCTTGATGTGCCAGCCTTCCACGAACGTTGGAGCCGGCGGCAGATCCTTGGGATCCCCCTCTTTGGCCCCGGTTCGCACCCAGGAATCAATGGTGGCGATTTCAGCGTCCGTCAACCGCGGATCATTGATGAAATCGCCCACCTTGGGATCAGCATGCCAGGGTGGCATTTTGCGAGTCACCACCGCGTCACGAATCGGCCGCGTCCAGGGACGGGTGTCCTGATACGTCATCAGCGACATCGGAGCGATGTCGTTGGGACGATGGCACACTACGCAGTTTTTAAAGAGAATCGGGGCCACGTCCCGGTTGAAAGTGACTTCCTTGGGAGCACTGGGGCTTTCGTTGCTGGCCCCCAGCAATAAACCGCAAAAAGCTATTGCCGCCAGGCTAAACATGACTCGTCGCGGACCCATGTGCCCTCCAGCCTAACCGGGACGGTGATTGCTGAAATCGCTTCGATGGGTATTGTAAGGCCGCAGTCCAGGTAACTCCAGCCGCGAGGGGCTGTGTGGGGCGGACACTCCTGTCCGCCGCCTTTGACTTGAAGTTTAGCTTTCGAAGGCCCAGGGCCCGAAGAACCCAAAGCGACTCGCGTCGAAGACACAAATCAACTTCGAAAGCGGCGAACAGGAATGTCCGCCTCACACAGGTCCAGCACTAACTCTGACTATCGGTTGACGGATCGTTGAGCGCGATCAGTTTTCCCGGCGGATAATCCGCTTCGCTAAGGGGATTTTCCGGATCCGCGTTTTTTATAGTCAGGACGTCTCCGCTGCGGATCCCCCGGAGAACGAGGTTCTGATCGTCAATGGCGATAACTCTGTATCTTTCACCGAATATCGCATTGTTGTCCATAGGGTGATTAGATGCGAAAATCTTCGAATGTGGTACAAGAATCCCAGGCCTATGTTAACTATCGGACTGACCCGCCAAGTTCATTCTTAAGATTCACTTAGCCACGCCTATCCAGGCAGTTTGGCAGCCAGCACATCGATTTTCTCAATGGCCGGGAGTTTCGCCAGCGATTCGGACGTTTACATCGCGCAACATGAACAGCAGCCATGAAGGGATGTCATTTTTGAGTGCAGTACTTACATCGCGTCTATAACGCAACTCGAGGCGCGGTTTGTCACGGATTTGTCTCGGCCGATTTGAGGGTCTGGCTTCGCAGTTACGAGGACGAGGTCTGCCCCATAAAATCGGGATAGGGGGGAGAGTCACCTCCCCTCCCCTGCTACACCACCGCACGTGCGGGTCCGCATACGGCGGTTCAGTAAGTTGAGCCCGTGTGGGCCGTGAGGTTCAAGTCGTCGTTCGCCGCAGGGGCTTCGCCACTCGACAGGGTTCCGTTTCGGCTTCACCGTGTTCTGAACCTGTAAGGCTCAGCCGAGGCTGATTGGCGGGCGCAGTGCCACCCATGAGTTCGACGTTCTACTATTCACTCTTACTGTTTGGGCCAACCTCACTTGCACGAGTACTACGCCCTCTGCTGACTTCTGCTGCAGGATCAGTGTGAATTGCTCCACCCTCAGTCACGATTCCGTGACAGGGAGCAGCTCTCCCGAGATAAGTTCGATCGCCGTCCACGCGCCACCGTCGGATTTACTACCAGTGTCCTTGATGAGTATGGGCTTCGTCGTCATTGGAACCTTCGCCCGGCATCGTAGGCCTCATATCCGCTTCTTGTTCATCGGCTCGCGGGTTTGCTCCACACTTCCTTCAGACCTCACCTCACGGTGACGCCCTTGCGCTTCGCTATCACTTCACCCTCATCAGGTTGTGAAGAAGACTTTCACCTCCAAGCTATCGAACATGCTCGGCGTACCAAGAAAAGGCCGCCCGAGAGGGCGGCCCCTATCACGTTGGATTGGTTCTGACTACTGCGTCGGTTTTTCCTCCGCCTTCTTTGGTGCGGCCGCCGTGCTCGCCTTGGGTTTCCAGAAATCCGGATCGGCCTTGATCCATTCGTCAGCAACATAGCTCATGGCCGGACTGAAGGAGAACAGGTTGTGCTGGCTGAACTCAATCGCCCCCGCCAGCAACTCGCTGAATTTCTTCATGCCGTCTTCACCCATGTTCGCCATGAACTGCTTGTCCTGAGCAAATCCCTTGTCAATCTCCGACGCGGATTTCATGGGGGTGAAGACGACGTAGGTACTGCCCTCCTGACCGTACTTCGCATGATAGACGGCCCAGCGGACGTCAGGAATCTTCTCATAGGCTGCCTTTACCATCTTGACGATTGTGTCCCAGTCACCGTCGTGTCCCGGACGCACGCGATACAGCGAGATCTCGAAATAGCGCATGTGGGGGATATCGACCGCCGAGCGCAAGCTGTATTCGTCGCTATAGACAAGCGCGCTGGCATCGGCATCACTGAGCAAATCTCCATCAGCGACGGAGGCCCGGTCGAGCGCAGCGGAAAGCGTCGCGTTGTTCTGGGTTGCCCGAACGTCTTTCTCCCAGGCTTCAAATGAATCGTAGCCAGTCAAAAACAGCACTCGTGGCTTGCCGGTAATCGCACTCACCGCCAGATAGTGCGTCGGCCACTTCGCCCGTGTCATAGCTTGCACGAAAGCGCTCTCGGCTTTCTCATGTGGCGCCCCGGCTTTGCCCGGTTTGATAAATTCTCGTTGGACGGAGAGCACCTTGGGTGGCGGAGTCGTCTCCTGCGCCATCGCAATGCCCAGTCCCCCGACTGACACACACGTCCCCAACAGCAATCCCGCTATTCTTTTCATGGATGCTGACCTCCTCGGTCGCGAAGTAGACTAGATTTTGATTGAACCTACGAATGGGCCTGACTCCGAGGCACGATCCCAGTGTGGCGGCTCAGAGTCGGGCGGAGATTATCTGAGAGCAACTGTCAAGTCAAGCGCGGGGCGATGGGGGCGGGCGTCCCGTCCCGTCCGGCGGCCACGACGGGCGTGGACGCCCGCCCCCATCAAAAGA
>Ga0210384_10007252_pt1 | contig 11705 bp, 12 predicted proteins | sample IncBWH2MmetaG_FD_160574 | JGI IMG/M metagenome (GOLD analysis project Ga0210384, IMG submission 160574) | Forest soil microbial communities from Barre Woods Harvard Forest LTER site, Petersham, Massachusetts, United States - Inc-BW-H-2-M | ecosystem: Environmental > Terrestrial > Soil >...
ACACGAACCCGGAAGGCGTGAAGCTCAATGCCTGCGTGTTCTGCGGTTTCTGCGAACGCTACGCTTGCGAGCACTATGCCAAGTCCGTACCGCAGACGGTGATCCTGCCGGTGCTGCTGGCCAACCCCAATTTCGAGCTGCGCACCGGCTGCCAGGTGCAGCGCATCGACCTCGATTCCACCAAGAAGCATGCGACGGGGGTCACCTACATCGATGCCGTGGGCCGCGTATTCGAACAACCGGCGTCGCTGGTGATCACTTCCACATTCGCGATCAACAACATCCGCATGCTGCTGTTGTCGGGCATCGGCAAGCCCTACGATCCGGCCACCGGTCATGGCGTGGTCGGCCGCAACTACGCCTATCAGACCATGAGTACGGTGGCATCATTCTTCGACGAAGACGTCATCATCAACCCATTCATGGCCTCGGGCGCGTCCGGCACGCTGATCAACGACTTTGCCGGCGACAACTTCGATCACAGTGGACTTGGATTCATCGGGGGCGCCTACATCGGTGCCGTCAACACCAACGGCCGTCCCATCCAGTACCACCCCGTACCGCCCGGCACCCCGGCGTGGGGCAAGGGCTGGAAACAGGCGGTGGTCAAACACTACAACCACACGGTCATGTTCAGCTGTCATGGCAGCTCGGTGTCGCAGCGGCAGAATTATTGCGACCTCGATCCCACGTATCGGGATGCCTGGGGACAGCCCGTGCTGCGGATCACTTTCGATTTCCCGCCGAACGACATCAAAATGGCGGCTTACGTGACGGCGAAGGCGGTCGAGATCGGTAAAGCCATGGGCGCGAAACAAGTGGTGGGTAGTCCGCGCAAGGGTCCCTACACCGTCACGCAGTATCAGACCACGCACAATACGGGCGGTACCGTCATGGGCGACGATCCGAAGACCAGCGTGGTCAACCGTTACTTGCAATCCTGGGACGTGCCGAACGTGTTCGTGATCGGCGCCTCGAACTACCCGCAAAACGCCACGTGGAATCCGACGGGTACTTTGGGCGCGTTGACCTACTGGGCCATCGACGCGCTCAAGAACAAGTACCTGAAAAATCCCGGCCGCTTGGTGTCGGCGTGAACGCGCCTGCACCCCCTTTCGCGCGATTCGCCTTCAGCTTCCTATTGATCGCGGCCCTCTCCTGCGCGCTTGCGGCGAGCGCAACACCCTCGCCTACCGCAACGCCTGCCGCAACGCCCGCCGCGAAGCCCGCCGCCGCAACGCCTGCGGCATCGGCCGCCGCTGCCGCGCCGCCCTGCGAAGCCTGCCACGGCGCGCACGGCGAAGGCATGGCGGCGGCGCATGTTCCACGTATCGCCCGACAGTCAGCCGACTATCTGAAGAAACAGTTGGACGACTATGCGGCCGGGACGCGCGACAATCCGATCATGGCAAACTTTGCCAAAGCATTGAGCGAGCAACAACGCGCCAAGTTCGCTGCGCGCTACGCGGCGATGTCGGCGCCCCATATCCCGCAGCCCAAGCCGCCGATCGCCGTGCATCTGGCGCGTGGCCACCAACTGGCGTTTCAAGGCGATGAGGCGAAGCGTGTCCAGGCGTGCAACGCCTGTCATGGCCCGGACGGCGTGGGTGTGCCTCACGCCGCGCCCTACTTGGCCGGACAATCGGCGGAATTCCTCGCGAGCGCGCTCAAGGCCTTCAAGGACGGCACGCGCAAGAACGACGCCGGCGAATTGATGCGCTCGGTCGCAGAGCGACTGGACGATGCCGACATCGCCGCAGTGACCGGATATTTCGCGAGCGTAGACCTGTCAAACCACTGAGAGCACTCACATGAAATTGACACACATTGCATTGGTCGCCGTGGCTGCGTTGACCGTGAATGCCGCCGCGGACGAGCCGAAGGCTTCCGCGCAACCCGTACGAACCATATTCGAACGCCACGATCAATCAGGCGTGCCGGGCAAGGAAATCGTGATCGGATCGGCGATGCTGCCGGCGGGCACGGAGATCGGCTACCACACGCACCCGGGCGACGAGGCCGGCTATGTCCTCAAAGGCACCTTGATACTCAAGACTCGGGGCCAACCCGATCGGCTGCTCAAGGCCGGCGACAGCTTCTTCAACCCGCGCGGCGCGGTGCACAGCCTCGTGGCGGCGCCGGGCGGCGACGGCGGCACGGGTGTGTCTGCCTGGATCATCGACAAGGGTCAGCCCCTAGCCACCCCGGTGCCGTGAACAACGCGTCGCGGCGACTTCGCTCGCCTGATTAGACACGCCGGCATCCTCGGATTGGTATGATATGGGCGCGCCTTGGGCGCCGGATCACAAGGGAGAGACCTCACCATGCCATTGCGCACGAGAATCGAGGGAGGCGGCACACGCCCGCTGGACGCCTGGGGCGTCGACAGCGAATACGGCACATTGCGCGATGTGCTGGTCGGGCCCATAGATCATTTCACTTGGCAGCCGGGCAACGCCGTGTGCCAGCGCGCCGAGCGGGTCGGCTTGAAGTTCGATTTCGCGATTGCGCGGCGGCAATACGGCGAGATGGTCGATGCCTACCGGCACGCGGAGGTGAAGGTGCACTTTCTTGCGCCCGACCCTACGCTGCCCTATCAGATCTTCGCGCGCGACAGCAGCGTCATGACTCCCTGGGGCGCGGTGATCATGCAGCTCCAAAAACCCTATCGGCGCGGTGAGTACGCGGCCTGCCTGCAGTTCTATCTCGATGCCGGCATTCCGATTTACGATTTGATCACCGCAGGTAACGTCGAGGGCGGCGACTTCATGGTGCTGAAGCCCGGCGTCGCGGCCTGCGGCTACTCGGGTGAGCGCTCGATCGAGCCCGCCGTACGGCAATTGCAACGCTGGTTCGAGGCTGAAGGCTGGGAGCTTCATACCTATGCCTTCGATTCGCATTTCCTGCATTTGGACGTGCAGATGGGCATGATCGCCGAGGGCCTCGCAGTGGTGTGCGTGGAAGCCGTCGAGCCGGAACTCGTCGAGTGGCTGCGCTCAAAGCGGATACGCGTCATTTCCATTCCCTATAGCGATGCCATGCAAATGGGCACCAACGTAGTGGCGCTGGGGAAGGAGCGTGTGCTGGTGCCCGCCTCGAGCAAGAATCTCATCGCCGCCTGCCGCGCGGAAGGACTCACCGTTTACGACCCGGACGTGTCGATGATCGGCAACGGCGGCGGTGCGGTGCATTGCATGTGTCAAGCGTTGAGGCGGGATCGTGTCCGAGCCTCCTGATATTTCGCGCCGAACCTTCGTCCTCGGCACGACGGCGACCGTGGCGATGTCGGCGGCCGGCGCCAGGACCGAGTCGGACAGCGTCAAGGCACCCTCGGACGCCGACCTTTGCAATCTCAGCGCCGTGGACGCCGTCGCTCACATGTCGCGAGGAGCGCTCACGTCGGAGCGCTACGCACAGGCGCTGCTCGCGAGGTGTCAATCTGCGCACGCCCTCAACGCATTCATTACTCTTGATCCGGCCCGGGTGCTCGAAGCCGCTCGGGCCCGCGACCACGAACGTCATGCCGGGGCGCAACCGGGCCCTCTGTTCGGTCTTCCCATACCGGTGAAGGACAGCGTCAATACCAAGGACTACCCGACCACCGGCGGCACGCCGGCGCTGCGCCATTTTCATCCCATGGAAGACGCACCCGTGGTCGCCGCACTTCGCGCAGCGGGAGCTCTCGTGCTCGGCAAAACCAATCTGCACGAACTATCTTATGGCTGGACCAGCAATAATCTGGCGTTCGGCCCCGTCCGCAACCCCTATGATCAGTCGCGCATTCCCGGCGGCAGCAGCGGGGGAACCGCGGCCGCGATCGCCGCCCGTCTCGCTCCGCTCGGCATTGCCGAGGACACGGAAGGGTCCATCCGCGTGCCCGCCGCCCTTTGCGGCATTGCCGGTTTTCGGCCGACCACCGGACGATATTCCACTCGTGGGTGCGTACCCATCTCGCCCCTGTTCGATCAGGTCGGACCGCATGCGCGCAGCGTCGCCGATCTCGCGTTGTTCGACTCGGTCGTGGCCAATGATTGGCAACGGCTGCAGGCGGTGCCGCTCAAGGGCCTGCGCCTCGGCATCGTCCGCGACTACTGGTTTACCGATCTCGATCCGGAGGTCGAGCGCCAAACGGAACTCGCGCTCGCACGGCTCAAAGAGGCCGGTGCGCTGATCGTCGAAACACAGCTGCCAGGATTGGCTTCGCTCATCGATCTCACCACCGACGCAGTCCAGAACCACGATGTGCGCATCGCGCTCCCCGCCTACTTGAAGGAGTACGGCGCCGGCGTCGACTTCGACGCTGTGGTCGCCCAAGCCAGCCCCGATATTCAGCGGGTGTTTCGCAGCGACGTCCTGCCGGGTGGGGCCAATTTCGTCACTGAACCCAAGTACGCGGCGGCGCGCGACCAATACCTGCCGGCATTGCGGCGTCTATATCAGGACTACTTTGCCCGGACCGGCGTCGCCGCCATGGTATTCCCAACGACGCTGGTCGCTGCACCGCGAATAGGCGAGGAAACCACCGTGGACATTGGCGGCCGTCCCCTGCCCTTCGACACAGCCGTCGCGCGCAACATCGCGCCCGGCAGCACGGCGGGGGTGCCGGGACTCGTTCTGCCGGTTGGACTCACCCACGCCGGTCTTCCGGTGTCGATCGAGTTCGACGCGCCCGCTGGAGCCGACCGTGCGCTGCTCGCGCTCGGATTGAGCGCTGAGCGCGCGCTGGGGACCCCGCCGGCCCCGCGGCTTTAGCCAACTCGTTCAGGGCGAAAGATCTGAAGTTGTCGACGACGGCCGTTCGATTGTCTTTGCTTACGGCAATACCAATTTCCGACATCGGTATCGCATCCACGATGTCGCAGGCGACTACGGATGCAACGCTATGTTTGACCGCCGAAGCGGGGAGAATGGAAAGACCCATTCCTGCATCCACGAGCGAAATCAGTGTGGGCATTTCCCCCGCAGTCTGACTGACATGGGGGACAATTCCGGCATCGCGAAGGATACCGAAGACCAGGTCGTGGAACCCGGGGGCAAGGGATCGTTCATAGAGCACGAAATCCTGGCCCGCCACTTCGCTCAAACGTAGGCGTTTTCGTTTCGCGAGCTTATGGTGGGAGGGCACCACAAGAACAAATGGTTCGCGATGCACCGTGACGACCTCTAGCTGCGAATGCCCACCGATCGGCAGGCGAAGAAAGCCCATATCGAGCGACCCGGCTTCAAGCATTCGAATTTGATCCGCGGTGAGGATATTGCGCAAAGAGAACTGTACATCGGGATTCAGCTCTCTAAACAAACGAATGACATTGGGTACCAGTTCGCTGCCCGCCGTTGAAATGAAGCCGATTGACAGTAGCCCCAGTTTGCCGTTGGCAGCCAGTGTTGCCCTTCGAGTTGCATGGTCCAGCTGCAGCACCGCCGCAGCAGCGGCTTCGCGAAACGCGGAGCCGGCCGCGGTGAGCGTCGTCTTGCGCCGGTTCCGCTCGAGGAGCCGCACACCGATCTCCTCCTCAAGGGCTCGTATCTGAAGGCTCAAAGCAGGTTGGCTGAGATGAACCAATTCCGCCGTCCGGCCGAAGTGCAGTGTCTCCGCGATGGACAGAAAGGATCGAATCTGACGAAGTTCCATTGGTCCATTGTATTTGACTTGCTTATCACAGGATACAAAACAACCAATTTCCCAAATGTCTGTGCCGTGCGTGTAATTGGACCGTCAGCGAAGGAGCGGCTCGACGCCACGCCCACACTCGGCACGTGATTTGGCATACGATACCTCCTTCGAATGCCCGCCCCCAACCTCATACTTTCCTCGATCGCCTTGGCCGCGGCGGTGCTTCCAGGCGCACTCGCCCATGCCGCCTCTCCGGCGGCGTTGGAATCGGCCGACGGCATGGTCGTGACGGCACAGCACTTGGCTTCCGATGCGGGCGCCGCGGTTCTGCGTCAGGGCGGAAATGCCGTGGACGCGGCGGTAGCCGTGGGTTACGCGCTCGCCGTCACGCACCCCTGCTGCGGCAATATCGGCGGCGGCGGTTTTATGGTGATCCACCTGGCCGACGGCAGAAACACCTTCATCAACTTTCGCGAGAAAGCGCCGCTCGCTGCGCGCGCCGATATGTTTCTCGACGCACAGGGGAATCCCGTCAGCGATAAAAGCGTGAACGGCCATCTCGCAGCCGGGGTACCTGGAACCGTCCTGGGGCTCGAAACCGCGCGCCGCGAATACGGCACCTTGGCGAGGCCCATCCTCATGGCGCCGTCGATTCGGCTGGCAGAGGACGGATTCATCTTGACGCGCGGTGACGTCGACGTACTCGAAGTCGGCACCGCTCAATTCCGCGCGCAGCCGAACGTCGCCGCAGTGTTCCTCCATCAGGGAATGCCTTTCAAACCGGGCGAACGCTTGGTGCAGAAGAATCTGGCAGCGACATTGCGCGCCATCAGCGACGGCGGCCCGCAGGCCTTTTACCACGGAGCGATCGCCGACGCCGTTGCCGCTTCCTCTCGCGCCAACGGCGGAATCCTGACTCAGAAGGATTTCGCGGCATATGAAATTACCGAATCCGCACCGATTTCCTGCCGCTACCGCGGCTACACCATTCTGTCGGCGCCTCCGCCAAGCTCGGGCGGAGTCACCGTATGCGAGATGCTGCAAGTGCTGGAAGCCTATCCTCTCAAGGCCCTCGGTTTTCACTCCAGCGATTCGGTGCATCTGATGACGGAGGCCATGCGCTACGCCTATCGCGACCGCAACACCTACCTGGGCGACCCCGCCTTCGTCGAGAATCCGATTGCGCGCCTATTGTCGATGCACCACGCCGAGTGGATCAGAGCACGCATTCAACCGCATCGTGCGACGCCCTCGTCGGCGCTTGGGCCTGGCGCCGCGGCCGATGAAAAGGCCACGACCACGCATTACTCGGTCGTCGACGCCAAAGGAAATGCGGTATCGGTCACTTACACCATCAACGACGACTTCGGCGCCAAAGTCATCGCCGGCGACACCGGCTTCTTGTTGAACGACGAGATGGACGACTTCACCGCGAAGCCCGGCGCACCGAACATGTTTGGCCTGGTGCAGGGCAAGGCGAACGCCATTGCGCCGGGCAAGCGGCCTTTGAGTTCCATGACGCCCACGATCGTGCTCAAAGACGGCAAGCCGGTGCTGGTGGTCGGTACGCCTGGGGGATCGCGAATCATCACGACGGTGCTGGAAATCATCGTCAACGTCATCGACCATGGGATGGCGTTGCAGGAAGCCGTCGATGCGCCGCGAATACATCATCAATGGCTGCCGGACACTCTGGCCGGCGAACCGTTCGCATTCTCCGCGGACACCGCCAAGTCCTTGACCCAGATGGGCTACCACGTGGTCCCCTTGGAACCCTGGGGAACCGGCAATGCAGCCGAGGCCATCGGTATCGCACCCGCGGATGCGGCCGACGCCCGGGCCCTGGGATTTCCCCGCCCTGGACTCTTCTATGGAGCAAGCGACTCTCGTGCGCCCGCAGGATCCGCGGCAGCGCCATAGCCGCTGCCGGCCAGCCGTCGCTGGAGTATATTTCGGCTTTTCGAAAATCCACGAGAGGCCAAGCCCATGATCAAAGTCAGTGTCCTGTATCCGAACAAGCCCGGCTCGCACTTCGATATGAACTACTACGTAGGCAAGCATATGCCGCTGGCCATGCGCCTGCTGAGCAAGGGCCTGCGCAAGACCGAGGTCGACGCCGGCGTTCAAGGCACCGCGCCGGGCGAGCCGCCCGCGTTCTACGGCGGCTGCCAATTCTATTTTGACAGTATCCAGGCCTTTGCCGACGTATGGGGTCCCGCCGCCAAGGAGATCCAGGCCGATATCCCGCGCTACACGGACGTAGCACCCGTGATTCAATTCAACGAACTCAAGCTATCCGTCTAGACATGTGACGGCACACGTTTCCGCGGAAACGCGTGCCGTCCGCTGCTGGGTCATTTCGGCGTTTCCGCGGAAACGCCGCGTCGTCCGCTGGCTGGTCATTCTGACGATGTGCGACCCAGAGTGCCCTATCCACGAGGCTATTTGCCGTATTCGTCGTGCCGCTGCACCCAGAAGGGTCCGCGCCCGTTCTCATCTCGTCCCTTCGGCACCATGTCTAAATAATGATAGTGGTTGTTGAACGTCTCATTTCCGCGCGCGTAGCACGAGTAGGTGTGGAAAATCTCACCGCGCTCGTCCATATAAAATACGCTGTGCCCCTCCCGCTCGGAATGCCCTGGATTTTGGGTGGCGTAATTGAAGAAGGCTTCCCCCTTGGCGATTTCCTCCGGTGTAAACGACACATGGTAGTCATGATTGAAGTCTGTGTCGCCGGACGACACCCATTTGAACTTCCACCCCATCCGCTTCCGGTAGGCCGCGAGCTTCTCGTAAGGCGCGCGCGACACGGCAATCATGGTCACGTCGCGATGTCTAAGATGCACATTGATTCCGTCGAAGCCGTCGGCTCGCAAAGAACAGTGCTTGCATCCCGCCTTGTCATCCGGCGTGAACATGAAGTGGTAAATGATGAGCTGACTGCGGCCCTCGAATAGATCGCCTAACGTCTCCTTGCCGTCGGCGCCGTCGAATAGGTACTTCTTAGTAACCTTGACCCACGGGAGGCTGCGGCGCTCTGAATTAAGCTCCACTTGCATAGCCGTAAACTTTTTCTCCTTAAGGAGAAGTTTTTTGCGCGCCTCGAGCCATTCAGCTTCCGAAACGACTTCGTGATTCTTTAACGCTTCCTTCATTCTCTTGCCCTCCCTCAGTGAGCGATGTTCCTCAACGACCGGCCCATGTATTCAGCGGCCGGCCGGTCTCGAGCAAAGATTTCAAGCTGGACAGAACTCGCGGCCAGCCGAGCGAGATCTTGCGCAGCATTTCGGAGTCGGGATCGAGCTCATCATGCGTAACAGTAAGCCGCACCATCTCCCCGACTGTCTCGATGTCGAAGGTCACTCGGCTGTGTTTATCCCTTTTGCCTCTATCGCCGGGGTCGGCCCATGTGATTACCAGGTGATTTGGGGCGGATGCGGCCACGACATCACCCAAGATAACCACGGCACGTGTCGCATCGGCTCGTCGATGCTCCCATTCAGAGCCCGGCTGCCAATCCGACACGTTCTCGTGACCCCAGTACTGGCGGGTAAACTCGCCGTCGAGCAATGCCTTCCATAGGGTCTCTGCCGTTGTCGCAATATAGGTCACGTAGGTAAACTTCGTCTTCGCCATTCCTAGGTTCCTTCCAAACGCTTCTTGAGGTCGTGTAGCGCTTTCAGCCGCGACCGCTCAAACTTTCTGATCCACCGGTCGTATATCTGCTGAAGCGGTACCGGATTCAGGAAGTGCAACTTCTCACGCCCACGCCAGCTCGTGGCGACAAGGCTCGCGCTCTCGAGCACGTTGAGATGCTGGGTTACCGCCTGCCGTGTCATGTCCAGGTTCTCGCACAGGTCCTTGAGTGTCTGTGCGTCATGTGCATTGAGCGCATCAAGTAGCTTCCGGCGACTCGGATCGGCCAAGGCTCGAAATACGAGGTCGGAATCATTCATGAGCGAATTTGCCAACCCTTATCCCTCACTGCTGAAAATGAGCCCTCTCGGCCCGAGTACCCCATTTGCCGCGCTCCGAAGCGCGCGGTCGTGAACATTCGTCTCGTTCTGACTAGAATAGGCAAGCAAACACTTGCGTGTCAAGTTTCATTCGGGCGTTTCCGCGGAAACCTTGGCGACCATTCCGCGGAAGCGCCCCTGTGTGCGGGCGCTCCGCCAGTGCTGTCAAGGCGAAATCAGTGACACCGTAGGGAAGTGGGTGGCACGGCCTAAGGTTCGCCGCTACCGCGATAAAAAGACGATGCCGCAGTGCTCTTCAAGAATTCAGCGGCCGCGAGCGACGCCGATCGCGAATCCTCCGCGGCGGCGCTCTGCCCCAGCGGCACGCGTTGGCGGAAGGCGCTCCAGGCCGCCGTCGGGGCGGTTCCGAAGCTTCGCTTGGGGTCCTGTGCTTTGCGCACGTCCATCCAGAGACTCCCCTCGATCAAATCGAGACTCAGCAGGTCGAACGTGGTCTCGACCGCCTGCCGTGCCCGTTGCGTCTTGATGCGCGTCTGCGCCTGCAGATCTTCGACGGTGCCCACGATGGCGCTGCCGAAGGGCGCGACGGGATTCATCAGACTCTGGATTTCCTGCTCTAGATCCACGGGCGCATAGTCGAAGAAGCCGCGGCTCACTCCGGGCAATACGTCCGACGCTGCAACGCCGGTGAAGAACGGATTCCTGAAACGCTCGATGCGCAGCATGACGGCGATATCCATGTTGGCGAGCGCGATGACGAAGCTCTCGAGCCGATTGGCCATGGGGTACGGATCCCAATTGGCATTGGATACGATATAGCCGTGCTGGCCGTGGCTGCGCGGACCGCCCTTGACGAAGAAGCGCATCAGCTGGGGAGTCGCCATCTCCCACGAATCCGCCGGACTCACGCCCACATTGACGGCTGGATTGTGATCGGAGGAATTGGCTTGGAACACCACGGCGTCGCGCAGCGCCGCCCACGCCTCCCACGTCGAGGCCTGGCGAATCGAGGACGCGCGCAGACTCTCCGGATCTTGGATGATGCGTTTAGCGTCCTTGTCGAAGAGGTAGCTGCCTTTGATCATGTCGAGAACTCGGGCTGCGTGCCAGTTCAACCATTTCTCGGGACGGTCGCGCTGCACGACGAGGCTCAAGGGGGTAATGCTGCTGTTCATGCCGTTGAGATCGATGGCATAGATGAGGTCCGCCCACTCGAGCGCCTCTCGGGCATCGTGAACCAGGAGTGCGCTTTGGCCGGTGGCATAGGCATTGCTGCTGGTCAGCGCATTGTCGTCGGCGGCAAAGGGCTGGATGGGCGTCAAGCCGGCGTTCCGCAGCGCCTGATCGGCCTTCATGCGCACCCCCTGCAAATACGCCTCGCCGGCGCCCACCATGGCGGCTCCGACGTTGCCCAATTGCGCGAGGTCACCCTCACCCAATGTGCCGCGGGACTGCACCACGGGAGTAATCCGCTTGTTGAGCAGGTCGAGCAGCATTTGCGACAGCTGCGGGCTGGGTGCGTTGTGAACCATCGCGTTGGCGCGAACCACCATCATCGCCCGCACGATTTCCTCGTTGCCGATTTCGGGTCCCGTGCCCCACAGCGCGCCGGAGCGGAATCGCTCCGCTTGCGTCTTTTCGATCAGCGCATGATTCGTCGGCGACAGCGGATCGCCCTCGAACATGACCGTTTCACGCTGATCGCCGGCGCCGCGATTGAACCAATACACGGGTATGCCCTCGGCGGCTGCCTCGAGCAGCAATCCATAGTTATCGGCTTGGCTGTGCCGCGCCTCCGGGCTCAATTCGACCTTGGCGCCGTAGCGCGCGACCATGACGATTTGATCGATGGTCAGATCGTGTCCATTCAAGGTCACGGTCCGGTCATTCATCGACGGAGTGATGGGAACGTAGTAGGGAGCGGCTCCCGCGGGCACGGCCGCGCACAGCACCGCGGCGCCCATTAGCGCGCGCAGGTCGAATCGGAAAACCGAGGCATGTGGGCCGATCATTGAGCACCTTGAGGTTTTAGAATTTCGTTCAAGAAGGTTTGGGATCGATCGTCGGGGCATCGACCGTGCCTTGCGGTATTTCAGGCTCGGGAGTCGTGTCCC
>Ga0210384_10007253_pt1 | contig 11705 bp, 13 predicted proteins | sample IncBWH2MmetaG_FD_160574 | JGI IMG/M metagenome (GOLD analysis project Ga0210384, IMG submission 160574) | Forest soil microbial communities from Barre Woods Harvard Forest LTER site, Petersham, Massachusetts, United States - Inc-BW-H-2-M | ecosystem: Environmental > Terrestrial > Soil >...
GTCTTTCTCGGTGTGGGTGATGAAGGGCTTTATCGATGAGATTCCGACGGAGTACGAGGAAGCTGCACTGGTTGACGGGTATACCCGCATGGAAGCCTTCTTCAAGATAGTGCTGCCTCAGGCCGCTACCGGTATTGCCGCGACCGCGGTTTTCTGTTTCATCACCGCCTGGAATGAGTACGCGTTTGCGCTGATCCTGACACTGAGGAAAGCTCAGACTGCGCCTCCCTACATTCCCTCTCAGTTGGGCTCTGGCCTGACGGACTGGACGACGATTGCGGCAGGGGCCGTCCTGTTTCTTCTGCCTGTAATGATATTCACATTCCTATTGCGCAATCATCTGTTGCGCGGAGTCACCTTCGGGGCGGTGAGAAAGTAAACGAGACTTACGATGAGACGCTACGCCAGAAAACTTGAGCTCCTGTCCATGCTGGTGATGATATTTGGCGTAACTGCCCTTTGCCAACCGTGGAACCTGTTCCTGCACAGCTACGGCGCCACGATCATTCTGGTGGGTCTAATCATGTTCAATGTCTTTTCTCGAATTAAGTCAGCACCGGGGATGCCGCCGCCAGCCACTAGGGAATTACCCACGCATGAGCAATAAGACAGAATCACACTGTGGCTGAGATAGATCTGATCGACGTCGACAAGCATTTCGGTGCTAACTGGGTAATCCGCAAACTGAATTTGCGAGTTGATCACGGCGAATTCGTTGTTCTCCTTGGACCGTCTGGCTGCGGCAAGACCACGACATTGCGGGCCGTCGCTGGTCTCGAGGAGATCGATAGCGGTGAGATCCGCATCGATGGCAAACGCGTCGAATTGCTGCCGGCCAGCGACCGAGATATTGCCTTCGTCTTTCAACTTTACTCTCTCTATCCGCACCTGACGGCTTTTGAAAATATCGCCTTCCCGTTACGCGCATTCCGGATGAGTGACAAAGAAGTTCGGGACAAGGTAAAGGCAGTGGCCAAGGTGTTGCGTATCGAACACCTCTTGAGTCAGAAGCCGTCCGCTTTGGCGGGCGGCGATATGCAGCGGGTTACTATCGGTCGGGCTTTGGTTCGGCGACCCAAAGCTATCCTGATGGATGAACCGATTGGTGCGCTGGACGCGAAAATGCGTGAAGAAATGCGGGTCGAGTTGCGGCGACTGCACATCGAAAACAACTCCACGACCATCTACGTCACTCACGATCAAATTGAAGCCATGTCTATGGCTGACCGGATCGCAATCATGAACGACGGGGTTTTGCAGCAGGTTGGCAGTCCGACCGAAGTTTATTCACAGCCCACTAACCTGTTCGTTGCACAGTTCGTCGGGAGCCCGATCATGAATGTCGTCGATTGTCGGGTTGAGCCAGCAGATTCGACGACCGAGGTTCGTCTCGATGGGATGCACTCTGCCTTCCGTTTTGGCAGTGACATATACCAGCGAGTGGCCGCAGTCGGGCACGAAGAGATTGCGTTGGGCGTGCGACCCGAGGCTGTGTTGGTCGAACGTACCGACCAGGCCGGCTATGTTCCGGCGGAAGTTCACTTGATCGAGCCTCAGGGCGCTTACGATATTCTGGATATCGGTGTCGGCAAAGCTGTGTTACGAGCGCGGACCGAAAGCCAGTTCGTAACGCGACTTCACGAGGCTGTCTGGGTGCAATTGGATCCAAATCGAACCCATTTTTTTGACAAAAAGAGCGGTCTTGCGTTGCCGGTGGGAGAGTAGTCAGAGTGGCAAAATTAACCCTCAAGAATCTGTCTAAGAGCTACGGTGAGATCGCGGCTCTACGTGATCTTTCACTCGACATCCATGACCAGGAATTCTTTGTCTTGCTGGGACCGACCGGGGCCGGCAAGACCACCACCTTGCGCTGCATCGCCGGCCTGGAAAAACCCGAAGCTGGCGAAGTTTGGATCGGCGAAGACTTGGTAAACGACTGGAGCGCAGCAAACCGAGATGTCGCGCTCGTTTTTCAGCAGTATTCGCTTTATCCAAACTATACTGTGCGCAAGAACCTCGAATTTCCGCTCAGATCAAAGCTCCGGCGGATCTCAGCCAAGGAGGTCGGTCTTCGTGTGCAGAAGGCCGCGGAAACCTTGCGCATCTCGCACCTGCTAGACCGGCGTACCGATCGCCTGTCGGGTGGCGAGATGCAACGGGTTGCTATCGGCCGTGCAATCGTACGTCAGCCTCGATTGTTCTTGATGGACGAACCGCTTTCTAATCTCGATGCAAAATTGCGCGAGCTGCTGCGATCGGAATTACAGGAATTGCACCTGAAATTGGGGGCGACACTGGTATTCGTTACCCACGATCAGGTTGAAGCAATGACAATGGGCGATCGCATCGGTGTGCTTTGCGATGGACAACTGGTGCAGGTAGGCACGCCTTATGAGGTTTATAATAAACCGCGAAACACGTTCGTGGCGTCCTTTGTTGGGACTCCTCCAATCAACCTGTTCGACGCCACAATCAATGCCGAGAAGATTGTGGTGGCACCGGAAACGTTCGAATTCTCGCTGCCAGCGGCTACTCGTTCGCGGCTGGCTAAAGTCGCCGGCGACCGAACCAAGTTGCGGGTGGGAGTGCGGCCTGAGCACGTCAAGGTCGTTAACACGGGCGGTATTGTCGGAACGTTATATGGCGCCGCCGATTACGGTGTCGAAATGATTATGACGATTAACGTCGCGAACCACCTCATTCGCGCGACGACGGCGCCGACTACCCGGATACCGCTAAACGCGTCCGTGCGTATCGCTTTCACGCCGGACAAAATTCACTTTTTCGATGCAGAAACTACCGAGAATTTGGTGCGTGCGCGGAACGACTCATGACTAATAGCAGTCCCGTAAAAGTCCAGCTTTTGACAGTGACTTTCGCCCTCCTTGTGCTAATTGCGGCCGCTCGGGTCCACGGCCAGGGAGAGCAGGCCGGCCTGCGTGAAATCTGTGGCGAAAGGTTTGAGGAAGCACTGCGGTGGAAACTCTCTAGCGGCGACCCGTCCGGGAATACCAAGGTTGAAGTCAGCGGTAACCAAGTCAGAATCACGCTGACCGGGGGCAAATTTTGGAACGAAGCAACTGCGGGCTTCGATGCGAAGTATTTCGGGCTCCTATGCTTGCTGTGGGATACTCAAGCGCGGGATGAAGCCCAATACGAGTACGTGCTTAGCGACTCGTTCGACGTCACATTGGTCCAGGAACCCGACAAGATTGTAGCTAGAACACTCGTAAAACGTGCCGATTTTCCGACGCTCTCCGCGTTGAACACTGCGATCCTATTAACAAAATCTCAGGTGCGCGACATACTTAAGGGACAAGCCGTCCAGTCGACTACGCATCACTGAGCAGGACTTACTGTGCGCGGACAATGGATTGAGGCGCGTCCTTTATGTCGGCAAAGAAGCGAAAACGGACAGGTAGGCCGGGCAAGAAGCCGGAACCAGTAACTGTGACCAACACAACCCACCAGCCGAAAACCCTAATGCGAAAGATCTTTGAGCGTGAGCCTGAAGATGTGAACGGGCTGAATGAGGAACTGCAGGCGAAAGTTTTTGGCTAAAGATGACGGTCTCTGTTTGAGACTACAACATTGTTACTTTCGTTACAACTTTATGTAAGAACGTTATAAATTTGTAAGATTTTGCTTCAAGTTTTCTATGTAAATGACTCAGAATTAGGCATTAAGCGGGCAAAGGGAATCGAACCCTCATAGCCAGCTTGGAAGGCTGGAGCTTTACCATTAAGCTATGCCCGCGTTTTGCGGAGAAGACGTAATGATGGGGCAGTTTTGGGAAATCTCAACCAATAATAGCAACCGCGAATGCACGCGAATCGGAAAACCGCGAATGGATCCGCCTCCGCAAAGCGACTCGACTGAGCTCGCCGAACGTCCTACGGCGCGACAGGCTACGAATGCACGCGAAAGGGGAGGGCGCTGGGTTGAGATGACATTAGGAGACGTTCGCGGGAGCCGCCTGTTTGCCAACCGAAAGAGCTGCCTCGTTGGTAAAGCGGCTCCCCTCCAGACGTCGGGTTAACAATACCGCGTCTTTATTCGTGTCTATTCGCGGTTGGTATTTGTGGTTTGTGGTAAATTCCCAGCACTTGGATACCCCATTCGATAACGAGATTAACGATTTTATCCTGTTTTTGGCGACGGAGCGGGGGTTGTCGGAGAATTATCAGGTGTCGACCAGGCGGTCTTTAGAGGAATTCGCGGTTTGGTATGGGCGGCAAGACGAAGCGCCGGCGATAACTAAGGTCACTACGGATCAGTTGACCAATTATTTGGCGGAGCGAAAGCGTGGGGGGTTGGCGCCGGCTTCGTTGAAGCTAATTGTGGTGGCTCTGAAGATTTTTTTCCGGTTTTTGAAGGCGCGGCAGTTCGTTGCGTATGATCCGGCGGATGTGTTGGTGTTGCCGCGGCTGGAACGGTATCTGCCGGATACGTTGAATGAGGTGGAAATTGAAAAGCTGCTGGAAGTGGACCTTCACCGGCGGCCATTTCCTAAGCGGGATCGGGCGATGCTGGAGCTATTGTACAGCAGTGGCCTGCGGATCAGCGAGCTGACTAACGCCCGGTTGGAGCAGATCAACTTGGAGGACCGGTTTATTCGGGTCACGGGCAAAGGCAACAAGACCCGGCTGGTGCCTGTCGGTCGGAAAGCTTGCGCCGCGATCAATGATTATCTCGAAAGCGAGCGGCGGACTTTGGTGACCCCGCGCACTGGCAGCGAGCTGTTCTTAGCCAGGCACGGCCGGAAATTAACCACGCAAAGGGTCTGGCAAATCGTGAAAGAGATCGCTGAGCTCGGTGGTTTCGAGAGCCGGGTTTATCCGCACTTGTTGCGGCATTCGTTCGCTACGCATTTGTTGAGTAACGGCGCTGACCTCAGGATCATTCAGGAGCTGCTTGGTCACGCGGATATTTCAACGACCCAGATTTATACTCATGTCGACCAAAACCGGTTGAAAATGATTCACAAAAAATTTCATCCCCGAGCCTGAATCCCTCACAAATGGGCATGCATTCGTGAGGGATTCAGGCTATGGCCCCGAAGGCTTTCGGGCCTGCTTTTTTTGAAACTATGTTCTATTGCGAATGACGAAGTCTGCTGGTCCGCGGCGGCGGATCAAGTTCACCGAGAGATTGGTTTATTGGCTTTACCTAGGGCTAGGGGCGCTGTTTCTGGCGCTCCCGTTAACTTGGACGTTTAGAATTGGCCAAGCGATTGGGCTAGTCGCCTGGGCTATTTTGCCGGGGTATCGAGATTTGGCCCGACGAAACTGGGCTAGAGCGATCCCGGAATGGACTCCCCGGCAAGTCGGTAAAGGGGTTCGGCAACATTTTCAGACCTTAGCCGCCAATTTTTTGAGTGCGTTTGTGCTGACTCAGAAGCCTTGGGAGGAGACCCGGAAATACCTCGATCTGAGCGATTATCACAGGGTAAAGGGTGAGATCGATAAGATCAGCAGCGTAGTGGCTTTGGTGCCGCACATCGGCAATTGGGAGCTGATGGTTACGGTTCCCAATTGGGTGCCGCGGTCGGAGATCGGCGTCGTCTTCCAGCGGCTTCGTAACCGCCTGATCGATGAACATGTGCGCAAATTTCGGGCGCTGAGCGGGGTGGAATTGCTTGACCGGAGCGAAGGGTTCAATCGCGGGATCGCGATACTGAAGCAGGGAGGTATCCTGGCGGTCTTATCAGACCAGCACGCTGGCGATAAAGGAGTTTGGGTTCCTTTCTTTGGCCGGCTATGTTCGACCACGCCGTTACCCGCCATCATGGCGAAGAAAGCGCATTCCCGTATCTGTTGGGGAGTGGTGAGGACGGTTGGCGTGGCCCGTTGGCGCTTAGAAGCTCGGTTAGAAGAGTTCTCGCCCAAAGCTTCGATCGAAGAAATAACTTCTATCCTGAATCAGCATTTGGAGGAAAAGATTCGGGAAAATCCCGCAGATTGGTTCTGGGTACATGATCGCTGGAAGATTCCTTCTCCTCGGTTTTTGCTGCGGGAATATAAGCGAGGAGTTTTCATTCCGGAGACTCCTGGAAAACTGAAGCCGTTTCGAATTGTAGTCCGGTCGAGTAATTGGCTGGGAGATGCCGTTATGTCGGTGGAGGCGGTGCGGCGGATTAAACGAGGCCGGCCGGACGCCGCGGTAACGATATTAACGAAACGAAACCTGGTTGAATTCTGGGAATCGATTCCGGACGTGGATGCCGTTATTCCGATTGAGCCGAACGAAGGAGTCTTCTCGGTAGCGAACAAGCTCAGAGGCAAATTCGATGTCTCTATCCTTTTGCCGAATTCACCTCGGTCGGGGCTAGAGGCTTGGCTGGCTAAAATACCGCGCCGGGTCGGATATCGCCGGCCGTGGCGCAACTATTTTGTGAACCAGTTTATCCCGGAGCCGGCACCGCCGCAGCCGGTTACCCATCATGCGAAGACCTACCTCCGCATTGCCGAGCGAATTGGCGCTGATATTTCTGAACCGCTTCCGCCAGTGGCGATTAATACGCCGGAGCCGCTCACTCTCGGATTATGTCCGGGAGCGGAATACGGTCCGGCCAAACGGTGGCCCCATTTTGCGGAAGCCGCCCAGATTCTATCTGAACGACACGGAATACGTTGGCTCATCTTTGGTACCGGGAAAGAACGAACCTTGGGAGAACAAATCGTTTCTTTGTTAGGACCTAACGGGGTCAACCTGGTGGGGCAGACGACCCTTTCTCAGCTGATGAACGAACTGAGCCGTTGCCGGGCTCTATTAACCAACGATACGGGTACGATGCATCTAGCTGCGCATCTTGGTGTGCCCACAATTGCGTTATTCGGTTCTACAGAGCCGGCGTTGACTGGCCCCCTTGGCACGGGTCATACGGTTATCCGGCATCATGTAGAATGTAGCCCCTGTTTTCTGAGGAATTGCCCGATCGATTTTCGTTGTATGAAGCGGATCACAGTCGAGGAAGTCGTGGAGGCGGTTGTACGTGTGCTTAACGATAAAGCGGTACTTCAACGGGCGTGGGGAACGAGCGGGAACGAACGGGAACGCCGTGAACGAGAATGCGGGTAGCCGTGGAGCGCGACTTCCCGCGGCCGCGGGACGAGTCCGTGGTAAGCAAGGGACAGAACGGTCCCTAGGGCTGCGTGTCTTCATCCCGTAGGGATTGAATGATGGTAGCCAGGCAATTTATTGCCTGGAACAGGTTCAATCGAGAATCCGTCCCGTAGGGAACGGTCTGATCCTTACCCGCGGTTGATTCGTCGTTCCTGATCGTCGCACGTCGATCGGACCCAGTCATACCGTGCCCTACAGGACGGTTCCCGTTTTCGCACGGATACCAGGCAATAAATTGCCTGGCTACCATCATTTAGTCCCTCCGGGACAAAGCCCGACAAGCCCTACTGGACAGGCTAACCCACCGGTTCCGACGGGATTGCTCCATCACTCCGCGTGGCCGGATTTGAGGACGAGGACGAGAACGAAGCGCCTTGTGAGGGTTGCATGCAACTGGGTCGTAACGTAATTCTTTCACGAACCCGATTCCTTGGCTGGCGATTCAAGCCGGACCAACCAGGGTTGAAGCTATTGTTTAATGAAATTTGCTACTGACGGATCATTCGCTCGCCTGACTCGTAAGTTAGTCGAATTCATCTCCCATACCGTTGCCCACCGGACTAAGTTGCTGGTGCTTCTGGCGATCGGGATAGGTGTGCTCGCGGTCCTAATCATTGCTCTGCGGCGGAACCTAGATTCAGACTATCTCAATCTACTGCCCCAACAATTCGAATCGGTTCAGGGTCTGAAAACCCAGAACACTGAGTTTGCCGATTCGCGCCAGGTTGTCTTCGGATTTCTGGGGGAACCGGGGCACGCCGATGATGTGGACGCCTTTCGCAGTCATTTCATGGCGGAACTAGCCAAAGAGCCCTGGGTGGTACGCGTTTTTGATCGGCCGCCGATCGAAAGCCAAGACGGCATCGATGAGATTCAAGCGGTAGTTCCGTCACTTTTGCTGAACTTGCCTGAGGACCAGTTCAAGGACGCTCTGACCTTGTTAGAGCCGGCGAAAGTCGAGGAACGGTTGACCCAAATGCGGGACACCATCAACGACATGTTTTCGATCCGGTCTCAAATGCAGGCCACTATTGATCCGCTCGGGTTGTTTGCGCGAGCGATGCGGCCTTTTGCGTCGAATGCCTCGCTGACGCAAACCTCTGCCCTGGCATCCGAAGACAATCTTTACCAGTTGGGCATGGGCATCATTCGGCAAACAGACAGCAGTCCACGCGGTTGCCAGGCAACCATGGTGCTGATCGATGATTTCCGGCAGCGGATGGTCAAGGAATGGACTGGTTATCAACCAAAGATTTACATCACGGGACGTATCCCTTTCGTGGCGCAAATCTCAAGAAGCATGGAGAACGACGCCATTCTGAGCGCGGTTCTTTCCATTGCGATCGTTAGCGGGCTTTTCTATGTGGCCTTTCGCCGATTTCTTCCGTTGCTGGGTATTTGCCTGACCCTGATTCTATCGGCTCTGGTGTCGCTTGCGCTCGGGATGCTCATTTTCAAGAGCATCAACGTGATCGCCATCGGTTTCTTCTCGATTCTAGTGGGGCTCGGCGTTGACTTCAGCCTGCTTTTGTTTGGCAGATATCAACAGGCGCGAAGGGCCGGTGAAGACCATGCGAGAGCCGCCTTCTGCTCGGTACGCGACATCGGCGCCGCTATCTTTTATGTCGTCTGCACCACTGCGATCGGGTTTTTCGCGCTGAATTTCAGTAAGAGCGCCGGATTCGCTCAACTCGGTACCCTGGTGGCGCTGGGCGTCACCATGGCGGGGCTGTTCATGGTTCTATTTCTCTTCCTTTTCTTCAAGCGAGTTAAGCCGGTCGAGAAGGCTGATTTTCTTCTGCTGGCGACGACGAAATTTGTAGATGCAACATTTCGGGAGCCGAGGGTCCTACTCGGGGCTGCCGGTGCGGTTCTGATTGGCGGCGCCCTGATTGCACTCGGCCCGTTTATTCCGCTGAAGTTCGATACGAGCCCGTTTTCTCTGCAGCCAAAGACTGTTCCCGCCGCCATTGCGTTGCAGGTGATGAGCGCGGAACTGAAGCAAGAATCCGATCCTGTTCGGGTATTCGTCACTCCGCGCAGCCAACAAGAGGCCTACGAACGCTGGCACCGTTTGGACGACGTTTTCCAAGCCGGCTTAAAATCGGGCTACTTGAAGTTCGCCGCCACGCCGGCCGCGTTCACGCTGAACCCCCAACGGATCGACGAAAATCGGACCATCTTAAAAACCGTCGACTTCAATCAAGTGAAGCAAAATGTTCGGGATACACTGGAAAAGAATGGCTTCGCCGTTGATGCCTTCCAATCTGTATTTGTCCTTTTAGACAAAATGCAGGCCGAACAAACGGCCTCTGGATTGCCTGACTGGAAAACGATCTTTCCGGAAAAATCGAGCTGGTGGTTTCTGATCAATACGTTTTTCTCGGAGGACCAGCGGACAGAAGCGGGGATGTTGCGGACCGCCCAGCCGATCCGGTCTTCTGAGGACCAGGTAAAACTTAGCGAATTCATTCACCAGGCAGATCCCCAGGCGATTATCACGGGCTGGCAATACACTTTGTGGGACCTCATTCCATGGGCAAAGAGCGAATTGGTGACCTTTACCACGGTCGTCGGACTGTTGATCCTGTTGTTGCTCTGGGTTGTTTACCGCCGCCTTTCCCTGTGGCTAATCCACGCGTCCGCCCTGTTACTCTCAATGTTGGGGTTGGTGGCCGCTCTCAAGCTCTTCCATGTGAGCATCAACCTCCTGAATACGCTGGCTTTTCCTTTGGTGCTCGCGATTGGCGTGGACTATGGCATCCAGTTCCTCGTGGTCAGCCGGCGCGAAGGCGATTTACGGGAAAATCTCGCCAACGTTCTCAAGCCGCTTTCGATCTGCGGATTGGCCACTTTTGCTGGGTTCGCGGTGTTAATCCCAGCCCAAAACCCCGCTCTGAGCGGGCTTGGCACGGTGTGCGCCCTAGGTGTGTTGTTGTGCTTATTAACAACGTTTTTCTTCATGGTGCCTGCGTTTGCGCTTTTGCAAAAACGATCGCCAGACGGCCGCGTGTCAGAAAAGCCAGCGTCACCCGTAGTAAGCCGTTTGTCTTAAACGATCTATGAAAAGCCATCGTCTCGTAAGGACTTATGTAGCATTGACGGATGACACGTATACGGAGATTAGAATCTTGATCGGACGCTGGACCCTGTTAAATAGCCGCTTCCCCGCGTCTTTGGTGGCAAGAACTATTTAGACCGGCGCAAAGCTTTGGCGCTGGTTTTATTGGATTGCCGCCACGAACCAATAGTCGGTAGATAAAGGACAGGCGCTCTTTAGCGGTTCAAAGCGCTGGATTCCGGTGATCCGGATGCGGCCGCCCGGGCGAATCCGAGTGACCCACCAGGAAAAGTTCTTGTAAGTTATTGCCAAGTTATTAACAGCCTCTGCTAACTGACAATTCGCCTCCTTGCCGGTTAGCGAAAGGTGTCCGGCCTCAATTTTAGCCGCTTCCGGAGGCACGCAGAAATGATGACCTCTTAAGTCGAGTAAGTAACCGAAAACGCACCGCTTGGACGGAGTGGAACTACATGATGCTCAAGGTGTTGAAACCAAGGCGCTTCGTTCTCGTTCTCGTCGTCGTCCTCGGATCCGGCCACGCGGAGTGATGGAGTGTTGGAGTACCGCGCTAAGTCCGAATTGCATCCGCGTAGCGGGTTGGGGATGCCTCAAGCGGATCGGACCCTAGAACTTTCCGCGATTGAAGGTATCGGCAGCTCGCCTGGCTTCGTCTTTGGCGGCCTTTTCTTTAAGATCTTGGCGTTTGTCCCCGTGGGTTTTGCCTTTGCCGACGCCGATCTCGACTTTGACTCGATGATCCTTCCAGTAGAGGCGAAGGGCGACCAGGGTCAGACCTTTTACGGTGCCGGCTTCGAAAAGCTTAGCGATCTCGGCTTTATGAAGCAGCAGCTTGCGCGGCCGCCTAGGATCGTGCTGCTCGTGGCTGGCGCGTTCGTAAGGCTGAATATCGGCGTCGTAAAGAAACACCTCCTGATTTTCAATCCGCGCGAACGCGTTGCTGAGATTGGCGAAGCCGGCGCGAATGGACTTCACCTCGGTACCAGTCAAACTGATGCCAGCCTCTATCTTTTCCAGGATCTGAAAATTATGAAATGCTCGCCGATTTGAGGCGATCTCGGCTGGCATAGCGGTAGGTCAGAGCTTAGGCGGCGCCGGTGGCGGCCGGATCCGTCGCTTCCCACACTAATTTGCGTTCGATAATCTCCTGGAGGGCGATATCGGCATTTGACATGCGAGGCCCAATTTCGACTAACGGCCTTTGGCCGTTGGTGAGTTGTCGAACTCGTTTGGAAACGAGGTTGATGAGGATCGCAGTATTTGGAATGACTTTAGAAGCTTCCTCGAGGAGATAACTGGACATAGTTCAGTGCTGACAGCTCGCTTAAATGGCCCTCGGGTCGAAGGAACTCGGAAGCTGGGCTATTGGCCCCACTTTGTCAACTCCTAATTCGGGGGATTATCGGGGAGGTGCCTTGTTCTGGAGGACGTTCGCGCTCCTGGTAGGTACAAGCGATCCCGCTTGGCTGTTCACAGGCCCGGCCTCGCGTCTCCTTGAACT